>Ga0210059_1013567_pt1 | contig 12174 bp, 11 predicted proteins | sample Ectturendosymbi2_FD_188042 | JGI IMG/M metagenome (GOLD analysis project Ga0210059, IMG submission 188042) | Ecteinascidia turbinata endosymbiont from Florida, USA - Sample 2 (SPAdes) (version 2) | ecosystem: Host-associated > Tunicates > Ascidians > Unclassified | place: Key West, Florida...
CATGGGTAATTGTATTACATCTTCATGTTTTTTGTGGATAAAAATTGTTTTTGCCATTGCTTTTATGTGGAAATGTTATGTCTATTGCATTGCTATCTGCCTCAGCCTTTTATATTGTTGCTTGCTTTTCTGACTTGTGTGCATGATTCAGCTGCTCATCTGTACATGCCTCAACTCTTCACCCATATTGCTTGACTGCCATCATCTCTGTTATATATGTGAATGATTGTTGTGTATATGCTTTAACATTTGTTTCTGTTACATCAATGTTATATATTTTTTCATTACCTGTACATTATTATCATAAAAAAAAGTTTGAAAATTGCCTTCTGTATGCACTTAAATGTTTTGGAAAAATGTCTGATGTACATGACATAAAATCTGTGTTTGTAGAAGTGCAATATGTCTAAAAACAAAAATAAGGATATTTCCTGCTAAAATGCCAATGACTTGTAGTACAAGTTTTAGCTTGTACAAGTATTTTTTATCTTCACATCTATGTGAATATGCTTTAATTCTTGTAATGCTGAAACTTTGCTAGAACAACCTTTTTTCAATTCATGTGCTTTGTACAGAAAGAACCATAAGTCTCTACCCATCCATGTATCTTATATATCTTGTGGATCTGTGTGTTGTCTTTCATTCTCATTGTATAATTAGACACAATTTTTCATGAGATAATTTTCTGAACCCAATGGCTGCTATTATTGTAAATGCTGTTGTAATAGCTGTTGTAACTCACCATTAAAGTAAATAGTATTATTTGGATACAGCATCCTTCATGTATCCCCAAAGAGTTGTCGAATGTTGTCAAATTCGGAATTTTTGCTCACTATTTCATGAGTGCTGGGGAATGTTACAGAACCACAACCTATCCACCAGTTAGGAAAAAATATAATTACAGTAATCACACACACTGAAGTCATGAGCTAGAGCTCCATCTTAATGAAAAAAAAAACTTTCTGATTCCAAGTCCATTGAGTTTCGGTATAAACCAGTATTATGACATGTTTAGATATGAGATGTGGTTTACTGATCTGTCAAAGAAGTATGGCCCATTAACATGAAACCTATGCTGCATTAAGTGCTGCCCACTTCATGACACACAGAAACAAAAACAATTATAATACATGTTTAACTATAGCATAGTTTATGGATGGGTAAGGATTTCTGACCCACCCTATGTATAAATTGAATCTTCAAATGTACAAAAAGTTAACATTACGCATTTGATGTTTGAAGCTTTCGCAAGTGAAACAAACAAAAAATTTTTTAAATCTTGGCTCATATTTGTGCAGAATTGCCTTGTAACAAAAACAGACAAATCAAACTGTCAACAAAACACTGAGCCATTTTGAAACATTATTACTTGGCATATGGTGCTTCTATACAGCATATTTGACCTGAGCATTGTTTATTCTGAAAATGTTTGGGAATTAAACTGCTTCTACAATCTTGTTCTGTGTTCTAATCAGTTCCTTCACTTTTTGTAATTGTATACGATGGACTAAACAGAAGTCTTAACCTGATATGCACTGTACATGATTTGTTTTGAATTATTCCAAGTGAATAAGTTTCCTTCAGGGAAGAAGGGAAATTTGTCTTGTTTTCCAGTTCTGCAAAGCCTTGATGGTTATAAAGGGATGTATCCCTGTGCCATTAACCCTTTAACGACCGCGATTGGCCGGCCCTTTTTTGGTCATAAATTGCCAGCCGCTAGAGAGCTGTTCAAACCCTCTACGGCTTCAGCAAGTCTTCTTGCTGACATCGAAAAAAACGTTTTTTGTTTTGGATTGGTCGTTTTCTGGAGGTGACGTCACAATGAGGGCATGTTTTGGAAATTTTGGTCACCTTTGGCCGACCCTGGGCCTCAACTCATTGACTCATTCTATTGACTCAAAGTTTTGTTGAAAACTAGGTCAAAATCTGCGTCCATAGAGCCCTTGATTGACTTGCTAGCATATCTGTAGCCAAAATTATGTGTCAAAAACCCAGTTTTTGGCCTAATTCAAAACTTTTCAGAGAAGGCATAATTTGCCCTTTCAGGACAAACTTTGGCCAGATATAACTCGGCAGCAGATTGAGCTAGAGAGCTGTTCAAACCCTGTAATGACTAGTGGCGTCGTGTAGTTTAAATTAAAAAAAATTTTTTTAAATTTGGTTGGGGGGTTTTGGGCCAATGGGATCATCACAGGGGCATGTTTTTTGGTGAATTATATGACATCATCATCCAATCCCACGCGCCAATATTTTGGCTTGCAGTATTTTAGGATTCTAGGTGAGGATATGTGTTTTTAGAGCCCTTGATTGAGTTTCTAGCGTTTCTGGTTGAAAAGTTAGGCCAAAAAACAGCTAATTGGTAAGGGGCGTTTCTCAATACTTTTGGGGGATTTCCCTAATTTATTTTAATGTTTTTTGGCCCTAATCTTGGAACCAGGAACGCTAAAAACCCATTCGGACCCTTCAAAGTCCTGAAATGTAACCAAAAAATAGCTAAACTAAAAAAAAATTGTCATTTAAATGGCTCCTGCGGGTCTTAAAGGGAGGTCAGGCAAAAATGCTGATGTCAGAAAAAATAACATAAACATCCTATCATCGTATAAGCATTAAAAAAAGCAGACATCCTGAACTGAAAAGTTTTCTTTTTATTGCAAACTACATACCTTCACGAGTCTTTAGAGGGTTTGAACAGCTCTCTAGCTCAATCTGACAGCGAGTTATTGTCTGGGGAGAAATGCCCCTCAGAGTGACTTTTTGAGGGAGCAAAATTTTGGTCAATTTTTGGTTTATGAGCCATAATTTTCGCTTCCGGTATGCTAGGAAGTCAATCAAGGGCTATATAGACACGGATTTTGATCTAGTTTTCAACTAAACTTTGAGTCCAAAAAATGGCCCATTGGGATAGCGCCCAGGGCCAGGCAAAATGGCCAAAATAACACAAAAACACCCCTACTTGTGACGTTACCCCCAGAAAACCTCCAATATAAAACGAAAAATGCTTTTTTTCGATGTCAACTAGAAGACTTGCTGAATCCGTAGAGGGTTCGAACAGCTCTCTAGCTCTAGCGGCTGGTGATTTATGGCCAAAAAAGGGTCCGCCAATATGTTGGTGCGCGCGGTTGTTAAAGGGTTAATAATTATGAAACATAACCTTGGTGTATTATTTCTATTTTTAGGCAGGCCCGTTGCCAGGATTTAGCAGCAGGGGGGGCCAAAAATCAGAAAGTGGGGCCACATTTTTAAAGTACAGTATTGGATGTATGTAGCAACTGGGGAGGCTGGGCACCACTGGCGACGGCCCTGTGTTTAGGTAGTGTGCCAGTTGTGTTGCTTTCCTATATGAATCAGCTGCTAACTCACTATACTAATTTAGAGGTAACTTCATGGCCATGTCCTATTGACATAGGCTTTGTCATAGTTTGTGATTTCATTTTAGAGTATTGAAGCTTATATGTGTGCATCAATGCTTTGAAACACTTAGAATCCATTTACAGACATGCAATAACTTCTACATTTATTCGTGTGTCTCTGAAATTAAGTTTCTGCAAGCTTGGTTTTTAAAATTAGATATTCTGCTCTTGTTCACTGTGGATTTATGAGACTTGCAAACTTTGTTGAACTTACATGATTGGACACTACATTTATTAGCCAACTAGGATTAGTCTTCTAAAGTTGTTTGACAGTCCCAGAGTTCTATATTAGTAAGTTATTCTTGTTAACACTATAAATGGAGTCTTCTGCTTTCCATTCTGAATACTTAATTAATGAAGAACAGGATGAAGAAGATGCATCGGATCAAAGGTTGTTGCATTTTTTGGGTATTGGCAAGTTTTTAAGAATTAAGCATTTAAAAGTTATTTGAGGCAATCATTGTCTGCAAATAATTAGACTGACAGTACTGTTTTCTATACACAGCATCACTGAAAACAGTCATGCTTGTTAATGCATGATCCAGCTTCCATTATTTTAAGATAAAGTCATCCATTAAAATTAGCCCCAGGTCCAAAAAGCTTGCTCTTATGTTATTTCAACAGTGTTCCCTCTAAGATTTTTGTAAGTCGGATGGTGTCCAAAAAGTGCCGTCAAGATCAAAAGAAACTTAGGCGCCCTTTGTAAATTTTCCTAAAATGCGTCCATTTTTACCGAAAAACGTTTCATTAACCAATTTTGATGAATGACCAAAAAAAATAAAAAATTGTCTTCACTTTTTCCAACATGTACACACGCATCATTTTCTGATAAACAAACGAAAAAAACAGTCATCACAAAGGTAATAAATGAAATCAGCTGCATGCAAACTTCCTAGCCAAATGTGAACCTTTGCTCTCAGACAGTGGTTGCCCTCATACGGTCCTGAAAGGCTGTTCTTGTCTTTGTTGTACGTTGCTTACTGTCGCACTAAACCAGTTGTTTTCAACTTCTTGTACCGCGACCCATTACTGCAACCCACTCTTACCCAACAACCCCAATTTAAAACTTGAATAAAGCAAATGCAATACAGCTCTGTACATAAAATATCTACCGTTAGCCTCCGAAAATGGTTCACGACCCCCAGGTTGAAAATCACTGCTCTAAACCAACAATACAATTGAATCAGGCTGATGATCTGATGATACTGCACAATTTCTTTACTTAAACTAGAAGTTTCGAAACAAGAAATTTCGGTCAGGCCAATTCAGTCTGAGCTGTTTCGATCACGGTGCTTTCCGGTATTGGTCGTTTTGGTCTCGAGATATTTTGGTCAGACGATGAAATCTTACATGCTAACGTTTTATTGCAAACGTAGTTGAATCAACAAAAAGTTTATTTAAAAAAATTGCAATTGTAATTCAACAGTTAATCAGCATCAACACAGGATTTTCATGTTAAGTTTAGTGCAAACATGCTTAAATCAATTTGGTATAATGCCGACTAACGTTAAATTTAATCTGTCAGACTGTTTTGTCAATTCGCTGCAACATCAAAGGGAGTTTGTAAAGCACCAGCTAGCGTGATATTTCGCCTGCCTATATAAGCATTTATTTTGAATAAACAAATATTAATGGTTGTTTTTGTACAGAAATGTCATGACCGAAATGTTTCCAGATCGAAAAGTCATATACCCCTCAGAAATATTGACAAATTATTCAACCCAAATTTGGAACCCTGTCAGGTGCTGTACCATTCCGGGTCAAAATGGATCTGACAATACTGATGGTTAAGGGGTCAATCCACTCTTCCCTAACCAAATCCACCAACTGCACTGTGGGCCCATGATCGGCTGAAATGCCCGGCACTGAAACGATTAAAGAAAGTTAATTTCAAACAAAAAAGATTTGGCACAAATCACTGGCAATCACGGAATCGACACGGCACTAGAGGTACACAGACTCATCTGAAACTAAATCATCATAAATCACATGTAATAAATAAAAAAAATGGAATACAATGTTCTCCTGAGTCAAAATCTTCGTTTGTGGTTGACATGCGTTTGAAGTCCAATGCGCAACGGTTCTTGAAAGAAACCCAATGTTTATAGGAAAGCTGCGTGTTGTTTATATCGTTTTCTTTGGCCGTTATTTTCATGGTGAAGCTCCATCAGCTTGTCAGATTTTCAACTGGCTGTTTTTTGCTGCTACATTGCATCAATTTATCCAGTTCCCACATTTTATCTGTTCTTAAACAAAAATAGAATTTCATGTATTTAGTCGACTGTAGATGTGTGAAGCGTCGAACTGTCCTGCATAAAATCTGTTTGGTTTTAATGATGTTCATCAAAAATAAGCCTCTCTCACCTCCAGCACTGCTGGCTGCAGACGTTGTCCCAATTGCAACCAAAACTCTATTGCCCCCCTTCTACAGCTTAATTCGACACTAATAAATACTTGCTGGCCTTCAAAAAAGTACAATTTCACACTTGAAAGTTTTCAAACTAACATCAATAAAGCGTAGAAACTTGAACAAAGACTAGTGAGGCTGACATCCAACTGCTTTGCTTTTCATAACAGTCGATTTGCGATGCATGAATCTTTACGACTGCACTGATATACCATTTGACAGTATTCCAGAAAAGAGCATAAAAGCGGTTTTCAAACAACAAAGGAATTTTACTTAGTCTGTCTCTTTTCCTTCAGATTGGTTTCGCATCTAGCAGCTAAATTCTGCGTCCAAAATCTGAAAATGGTTTGTAGCATACTGTCTGAAGTATGACTGACTTAACAGTGTGTTGGTTAATTATGAAATAGCCTAAGAAACAAACATTCCTAACCCACTAGCTATGCCACGAGATTTTTTCTGTAAACCTTGCAGGCGGAGAACTTCCGAAGTGCGTCTGAACTTCGCAGCAAACGGTTTCGTTTTTGGATGCATAAATCGTGATAATGCACCCATAACTTTTTCTGTAGACCTTACAAGCAGAGAACTTCCAAAATGTGTGTGAACTTCAAAGCAAAAACCTTCGTTTTGGGGCGTATAAATAGTGAAAATTCGTACAGAACTTTCTCCGTAAACCTTGGAGGCGGAGGACTTCCAAAATGCGTCTGAATTTCACGGCAAACTGCTTCGTTTGTGGGCACAAAAAGCGTGAAAATGCGCCCATGAATGTTTTATAAAGCTTGCACGGAGAAAACTTCCAAAATGCGTCTCAACTTCATAGCAAACAGCTTCGTTTTTAGACGCATAAATCGTGAAATTTCACCCATAACTTTTTCTATAAACCTTGCAAGCGGAAAAGTTCCAAAATGCGTCTAAACATCACGGCGAAAAGTTACGTTTTTGGACGCATTAACCGTGAAATTGCGCCCAGAACTTTTTCATAAAGCTTGCATGGACAAAACTTCCAAAATCTGTCTGAACTTCACAGCAAACAGCTTCGTTTTTGGACACATAAATTGTGAAAATTCGTACAGAGCCTTTTCTGCAAAACTTGCAGGCAAAGAACTTCAAAAATGCGTCTCAACTTCACGGCAAACAGCTTCGATTTTGGACGCATAAATCGTGAAAATGCGCCCGGATCTTTTTATATTCCTCGTAGAGTGAAAACTTCCAAAATGCGTCTGAACTTCACTGCAAACAACTTCGTTTTCGGACACATAAATCGTGATAATGCGCCCAGAAATTTTTTTGTGAACCTTGCAAGCAGAGAACTTTCAAAATGTGTCCGAACTTCACGGCAAACAGTTTCATTTTTGGACACAAAAATCGTGAATATGCGCCCAGAACCTTTTCTACAAAACTTGTAGGCAATGAACTTCCAAAATGCGTCTGAACTTCACTGCAAACAACTTCGTTTTTGGACACATAAATCGTGATAATGCGCCCAAAAAAATTTTTGTGAACCTTGCAAGCGGAGAACTTTCAAAATGCGTCCGAACTTCACGGCAAACAGCTCCGTTTTTGGACGCAAAAATTGTGATAATGCGCAAAGAACTTTCTTCATAAACCTCATAAGGCGAAAACGTCCGAAATGCGTCTGAACTCAACAGCAAACATCTTCATTTTTGGATGCGAAAATCGAGATAATGCTCCCATAATTTTTTATAAAGCCTCCATGGAGAAAACGTCCAAAACCCGTCTGAACTTCACGGCAAACAGCTTCTTTCGTAGACGCAAGAATAATGATAATGCGCCCAGAACTTTCGTTATATACCTCGCAAGGTGAAAACTTCCGAAATGCGTCTGAACGTCGCAGGAAACAACTTCATTCTTGGACACATAAATCATGAAAATGCGCCCAAAACTTTTTCTGTAAACCTTGCAGGCAGAGAACGTTCAAAATGCGTCTGAACTCAAGAGCAAACAGCTTCGCTTTTGGACGCATAAATCGTGAAAATACGCCCATAACTTTTGTATGAAACTTGCACGGAGAAAACTTCCAAAAACCGTCTGAACTAAATGCCAAACAGCTTCGTTTGTGGATGCAAAAATCGTGATAATGCGCCCAGAACTTTTGTTATATACCTCGCAAGGTGAAAACTTCCAAAATGCGTCTAAACTTCGCAGGAAACAGCTTCATTTTTGGACGCATAAATTGTGAAAATGCGCCCAAAACTTTCTTCATAAACCTCATCAGGCGAATACTTCCAAAATGCGTCTGAACTTAACAGCAAACAGCTTCATTTTTGGGCCGCATCAAACGTGAAATTGCGCCCAGAACATTTTTACTGCACACTTGCAAGCGGAGAATTTCTAAACTGCGCCTGAACTTTTTTTCACCGCTCACTGCTGTATATCCATGCTGTGACCTGAGTACGGCTTCAATCGTGAAAATATGCAGCGCACATTTTCGAAAAAATAAAGAAATTTTGTTTTGTGAAAGTTTCTCCTGTGGAAGAAATTGCGTCCAAATTTGGAAGAGCCGATTTTCAAAATTTTTGTCGGCTGGGGTCCAAAAAATGTGCCGAAAGTGCCGTTTTTTTCGGCTTAGAGGGAACACTGTTTCATTGATATTTTTCCCATCATTGAGATTTACTACTGTATTTGTATGTTCAGACCTTGAATGAATGTTGAAGTTGAAAAAAGTTAGCATTGCATTTTTGTTAAATATTTTGGTGGAAACATGGACAGGCTTTAATTTTCTGAACAATTGAAATGTGGGTATACTGCACAAATATTGCAACTTTTTCAAATGACTTTATAATGCAACTGTCAAAACTTCATTTTCATGTGAAGCTTTTTGATTAATTTTGTGTTTTCCTTTCATTTTTCTCCATCCTTGTTTAAACAAATTTCCAACGGCATTAATTTTTAACATGTAAATAGGCCACCTTAATTGTAAAATTGTGTATGTCTCATTACCTTGCGGAAATACTTAGTATGATGAATTTCTTTGTGTATTTGCTGCAGGTTAGTATCTGAAAACAACAAAGGGCAGTTCAGAGAGCAAGATATATATCTTCCAATTGCAAATGTTGCCAGGATTATGAAAAATGCTGTTCCATCTAATGGGAAGGTGTGTTATGTCATTTGTTCTTCTAAGTTTACTAGATTACACAAGCGTATTTGTATACATATGTGAAAAAATTGGCTGAGTTGTTTTGATTTAAAACTTGTTTTCAGTTTATTAGGCAAAGGCAATTTCACGTTTAGTTTTATTCTATTTTTTTCACATAGATTTTTCTTCAGCTGAACTTTTCAGTAATCTTGTACACTTGGGTTTGATATCAGTGGTCTATATATCAGATTCTATAATGTTGTTTAGCAATTTCACAGAAATGTAGAATAAGTCTTACACTGCTGGCAATTTGAGATCACATGCAAAACATTATTAGTACAATGCCATTCAGATAAGTGTTCGCATCACAGTAATTTTGCATGAAATAGGATGTGTGATACTTGGTGTAACTGAGTTCTATCATGACACCAGATCAAAACTTAACACCAAACTCATTACTGTAAAGCAATGCCATGATGTGGCAGATAACTTGGTGCAATGAGACAGGACCTGTGTTTTCTAGTGTCTCGGTTTAATTCAAAGCTCAGTGGATGTAATTGTTACACTTTTACAATTCAGCATACCTTTTGCGTTTTATTTTTGTATTAATAAAATATTGATTTTAAGATGCTTCAAGCTACCATGTAGTGCTTTATAGTTATGAAAATATCTGTCTAGAGTAAAAAAGTAAAAGATAGCATTTTGGATTAACTTTCACCTTTAAAAAATCAAAACACTTATGCTAAATATAAGAAGCAACACGTTTTGAAATGAAGCATAACTTCGGCCAAGCCTTCAGTGAAGTGTCATAATCGATATTTTCAAAGAAATCTGAAGCAGTTCGTTACGGTAAAAGTAAAGAACAGATTAGAGATATTTCGGGAATTCAGAGTGAAATGTGTTTTCACCTTCGCACCATTCTGTCTGTGCCCTTGGAAAGGGCGTTTTATCAATTTTCGGGCCTTTGTGAAAGAATCAGTTTATTATTTTCTGAAAGCGAACGTAAAGGAAGTCACAGCCACAATACAGGTGTTATCCGCGTCATTTCCATAAATTAATATTGTTTGTCGCAGATTGCCAAAGACGCAAAGGAATGCGTGCAGGAGTGCGTCTCCGAATTCATCAGTTTCATCACATCCGAAGCATCGGAGAGGTGCGCTCAGGAAAAACGCAAGACAATTAACGGCGAGGACATCCTGTTTGCGATGGCAACGTTGGGCTTCGACCCATACATCGAGCCGCTAAAGGTTTATCTTCAAAAATACCGCGACGTAAGTAGAATTTTGTTGACGCTATCAATGAATGGAATGTCCTTGCCGCTACCTCGTGAGTGACCTGCCGGATTTGAAAAGTTTTTGTATCTTTGTCTAGCTGTCCTCTTCATAACGTTTGATAATTTTTTAACTTCACTATTTTTGCCTGGGAGAAATGTGTGCCTCACATCAAATCCACTTATTTTTCACTTCAAAGTTTCGCCAGGCTATTGAGATGTGTCACCCCTCAATTTTCAATCATCGAGAAGTTAAAATAGACGCAGAGTAGATAGTGAAATGAACTTGTATACCACTAACTTGCGCTGCTTACCATGCGAACAGATGTCAGCCAAAGAAATCGATTGAACTTGTGCCTCGCATAAAGTACAGAGCTTATATGTGGAGGTGGGATGGGATAACTTTTGTTTCTTATCGACAACTTGCAGAACTGTAGAAGCATGTCTTTGCAAAGTAACCGAATGAGTTTGTACGATAAAAAGAAACTGCGCTGTGTTCATTCACTGGTTTTTCAAGGGTCACTGGGTATGTTTCTTTAATAGCAGATTAATGCAGTTTTCCGTTTAGCACAAGATTCTATACCTTAGCGCAGGGTTGGGCAAACTACGGCCCGCAGGGCAGCCACAAGTACATATAGATAGTACATATTCCGAGTCTATGCTAGAGTAATTTTATCGATTAGGTTAGAATTTTCGAGATTTTATGCCACACGTTTCATTCGAAACTGCATTTTTACTCAACCGGAAGCGACTATTGCTACCTTCATTTTGTGCTAACTACTGTAAAAAGTTTTTGTTAAAGTTTTTAAAGCGAGTATACGACTCGTAGATGTAATGCATGCGGCCCCCGGTAGCAATAAAGTTTTCAATGTGGCCCTCCGCAGAAAATGTTTGCCCACCCGCGCCCTAGCGCCAGGTTTTTTATTTTTATATTACAGTTGTCTTACCACGGCTTGATCCCAGCAAGCCGCACAGCTAATTCTCGAATGGTGGCGCAACTACGGGACGCGAAAGAGTTAAACGAGGTAGACGGCCGATGTCTGCAGGGAAGCGGAGTTGTCAAGAACGTTACCCCGATTCGAATGAAGGAGTGTCGGGAGAGCGCTGAATGCGATAGAAGTGCTTGTTACAGCGAGAAACTGGCGATTTAGATGAGAAAAGATCAGTGAAAAAGGAATTCTTCGAAATGCTCAAAAAAAATTTTGTATTGTGTTGACAATCGAAAAGTGAAAGTGAAATTAAAGTTGCATAATAAGCGTAAGTCCAGGTTAAGCCCAGAGTGTTGAAAGGTTTACAGCAGCAACTTCAGCGCCTGAATCCTTGTTACTTGGCAGAAGAAACTTGTGAGCTGTGGTTCCTGTGGCTTAAACGAGACTAAAGAAATATAGCATACGTTTATTGTAAATCGTTCAGCATTAATTCAAGTTCAGTTGGTTGTGTTCCGTGTGTTGGCTAAAAGGAAGGATGGAAAGTTTTTCGACAATGCCACGCCCTGGTTTAAGCTTTGCTCTGCCTATATTTTTATCCTGGAAAAAACCCTGTGAAAGCGACGAGGCCGTCACGCAAAAGTGGACGTTAGGCCTGAAAGGTTTGGGAGTCGTAGCACACCATGAGGAATCAGATGGTGTTTTATCCACGAAGGATACGCTCAGAATCGAAACCCAGTTGTTGAAGGTCTGATTTCCACTCTTTACGCAAGAATAGCGTTTGTTTACGCAAGAATAGCGTTTGTTGAAGGACGTGCGTCCCGGTTTTCACGTCATACAACCTGTTTGCGAAAGGCGCCCCAAGTGGCAAAAACTTAAACGCCCAGTAGCTGTGGCTGCGTCAAAACGGCGCGACAGCTTCTGTGCGGAGGTGGTATGGGCTGAGCAAGGTGCAATATCCTGATCTTACCGATATATCTGATGTATGCTTGTCAAAAGCACCTTATAAAAGCCGACTTTCTTTATGAACGCAAAATGCCGAAATTGTTGTGTCCTGCATGTGTGAT
>Ga0210059_1013568_pt1 | contig 12173 bp, 8 predicted proteins | sample Ectturendosymbi2_FD_188042 | JGI IMG/M metagenome (GOLD analysis project Ga0210059, IMG submission 188042) | Ecteinascidia turbinata endosymbiont from Florida, USA - Sample 2 (SPAdes) (version 2) | ecosystem: Host-associated > Tunicates > Ascidians > Unclassified | place: Key West, Florida...
TTTCTGTGAGAGCATTCTCTTTTTGCACCTGAAGGTGCAAAAAGAGGCGCAGCTCACCACCTCTGAGCGCCTTCAGGTGCAAAAAGAGAATGCTCTCACAGAAAGAACGCGCTGAAAGCGAGCCCTTCGACACGCTTCAGCGCTATCTCTGCATGCAGAGATATGCAGAGCTTATTTGATAGTGAACGTTCTAAGCATTTACTGATTGGGCGCGAGTGCGCATTATCTCGAGTGAGCTTATTTGACAGTGAATTTTGATATGAGCGCGAGTGCGCGGTAGTTCGTTGAGTTGTTTTGTTTTGTCATTAAATTGCGTTAAAACCTTTTTTGCCTACTGTGTTACCTGCTGTAACACCTTTCATAAATGAATCATTTATGAAAGTGCAGTTAGAAAATTTGAATTTTTTCTCTTGCTTTCTTGCAACAAGTATCCTGAATATAGAAAAGTCATATCCGTAGAGTATGAAAGAGACTATCTTTGATTACATGCACTTGAAATCTGAGCTAGAAGTTGTTTATTCAACCAAACAAATTTCAACAAATCTACATGATATACTGTATATGAATACAATAATGAAAATTATTTTGATTCTGCTTTAAAAGTACTTGAATTGTCTCAACTAGAATTCACTATTCCCGGCAACACAGCATCAGCAGATAAGAGCTTCTCAGCATTAAAGAGATACTTACCTTCATGCTACCAAACACCTACTTAGTGAACTTGAGCTAGCTGTTTATCGCTGAAGACATTACAGGACAGCCAAAGCAAACATTTTTACCATCATGTTATCAAAAATGTATTGCTCAGTAATGGGAAATACATGATGTTATAGATAATGTGTAGTGTTGTGTGTATTTTAATCTGCAGTGATGTATTTTACTTTTATTTTATTAATGTATTCAGCGCCGGATTTAGGGGAGGGCCCAAGGGCCCCCCCACCATGTTCATGTGTTTACGCATAAGTGCGACATGTGTGTGCCACTTAGTCATTTTTATTAGCGAGGAAAGTTTGTTTGTAGACCCTATTAAATTATCGGTCGTCCAGACGGCAGTATTTCACTTGTATATTATTTGATATTGTAACAAAATAACTATTACACTTATTGGTTTCCTGAAAGTCGGTCAGGTATCTGAATCTAGTGTATGCAAGGAAAAACCACGTAGAATGTATTAGCTTACGTCTCTACTCGTTACTGGCAGATTTTGCATCTGCTTTACTCAGTTACTCAGATTTACACAGGCCCCATGTGAGTAGCATTGTTAAGTAGGGCTACCGTACGTCCTCTTTTTGGAGCACACGTCCACTTTTTTCATCAGAAATGAAATAATCTCTGAGGACATTCAAAAACGTCAAAATATCTTCCTTTTTGCATTTTGTATTTTACATAGCTACAATCAACAGCGTAACTAAAGGTTTGAGTCAGGGTGGTAAACTTAGATAAAAGGGTCCCACTGGCCACTGTACGGAGTCCAATAACCAACAGTCAGAAAAGAACTTGAGAAATGATGGTGAATCCGGTTGTGGATGGCTGAACTAAAACCCTGTATCACCGGAAAATAATCCGAAAAACACAAAACCAATGAGCTACTGAAAACCAAAGGAATGCTAAAACCGAAATACAAGTTAAGTAGGAGACCGATTTTTACACTTAGCTTGCCAGGGGGGAATTCGCCCCTCTGTCCCACGTTAGTTACGCCACTGGCTATGATATAATGTATTTACATACAGTAAGCTGACCCTACTCAACTGCAACAAGATATGAGCTGGTGGCGTAGCTTCGTTTGTGGGAGAGCCTGCAAGTTGTCTTATTAATTTATCTTTTGGTTGAGTTAATTCTCGACTGGAAAGGCGGGAATGCTTTCACATTAATCGTTATGTAACAGTGGTAAATCATTTTTCAATATCTCAATGACTTTGGCATTAGCGCGGACTTCTGACTGCATTATAGGTGCTGTACTAGCTTTGCTGATGAACCGTGATGCGATGATCAGTGTATTGTACATAGCTTAGTGTAGTACTTTCTAGCTATAGCTAATCAATAATGCTAAAAAATGAAGAAATTCTTCAGAAGTATCCCTTTTTCAGAAAAGAATTAAATGATGTTGAAGCTGACTGCATTATGTGTGGTTGCATTTACAAAGTTCACAAAAGAGAGTGAAAAGACTGTTGTGACTTTGTGGATATTGAGTACAAAACTTATTTCTCACAACGTAACCAGGTGGCTATCACTTTAGCCTAGCTTGCCAAGAATGCTTCAAATGTACCCAGCTTCACATTCATACTTCATGTTCATAGACATCCAACTGTTGTTCTGAAGCGTTTTTTGGATATCTGAGCGAACTCTGTTTAAGACGTTTGCAATCATTTCTGGTTGCTTTTAATGAGCAAGTTCGGAATATTGAGAAGACAAAAGCATCATATGTTGAGGTTGTATCGTGTTTCACCACTGTGAAGGCAAGGCTTCAGTAGAGACAAGCAGAGGTACATATCAAGCCAAGTTAAATCAGCACTAAGAATACTCAGAGACTGACAGAAGGCAAGGATCATGACTGTGTATTTGTGTATTGTGCATGTGTATTGTGTAGTATAGATATGTGTATTAGTACGCAAGTATTGTGTTGCACATCTGGCTAAAGGGACCACTTTATTTGCTGAATTTTAATGCTTTGACTAGATTCCTCCATGTGCAAACAACTGAACGGGAAAATGTTAAACCATGTGAGTAGTATCTGCTTGAGAGAAACATTTCTGTTGCTGAAGTTAAACTGTGTGACCAATACGAAAACTTGTTTGAGTTCGTGCAAAAAGAGCATCAACCCAAATGCAATTTATTGTAAAATGATGGAACATGAAAGATGGGCAAAATATTTTGCAACTTCTAATACCATTGAATGCTTCAGCGAACTGATAAAGATTGCACAATTTTACTTCAGCGTTATGGCTCATTACGCTAATATGGAACGAATTTTTCTTTGATGCAGCCACAAACCTAAAAGAAAGAAATGTTTTTAAATGAACCAGTTTCTACTCTATCAAAGCTGATGTGCAATTTAAAACATCTTTCATGCAATTAGTTTCATAATATTGTTAAAGGCGATTTTACATTTTAAAGAAATTTAAGGAAACTGCAAAATATTCATGAGCTAAATAGGACAGGTAACTAAGGATTTTGTTTCGTGTTTTTTGACTGAAACATCGTCCACACTGGACGTCTCACTTCAATGCTTAAAACTTATCAGGCCAAATTTTTATTTGCCTTGTTTAGTGTAGATAATACACTCAAGTGACAGTAGTAAGTTGTCCTCCTTTTTGCGATGAAAATGTGGCAGCCTTATTCAGCTTATTAATAAATAAACATGGACAGAAGAAAGGGGATCGTCACCTTACAAGTGTAGAGCTTATCCAAGTGGTTGTAAAAGACGTAAAAACACAAAAGAAGCAAAAAATGAGAAAGGAAGAAGTTCCAGCCAAAACAAGAAACATTCAAGTGACTATTTTACAGTGGCAGTGAAGTCCAGCGGACACATTTGTGCAGAACTTCTAAGTGGACAGAAAATCGAAGAACATATCGAAGAACATATTGTGACAGACTTAGATCTACGTAACAATGAAAATACACCCAGTTTAATCAGCAGTGCAGAAGAACGTCAAGATGTATAATTGTAAAACACGATAGATGAGATGGCTGACTCTATCACTGGATGCAACGATAGCGGTCTCTGGGCGCTTTGGCAAAAATGTGGGAATATTGGTTGAAATATTAAACAGGTTCTTTTTGATATTGTGATGAAAAGTCATTTTTAAAACATGATGCTCCACAACACAGAAAAGACAAAATCTTGTCACAGAAATGTACCACAAGTCTTATTCGTCGCCAGAACCACAATGGCGAAGTATTTGACAGAAGCTGGCTTTGTTTCTCTCCTTCACAAATTTGTGTTTATTGTTTCACTTGTAGACTGATGTGCGCTTTTCCTTGTTAGAAAAGGAATCTTCGACTGGAAGCACGCTCTTGAGCACCTGAGGAGCCACAAGCATTCAATGGAACATATAGATGCCACAATTACATTTAGTCGCAGATGTAATTAATCACTATGAAGAATTGATACAGAACTAGCCAGTCAGGCCAATCAATGAAAACAATATCCGAAATCGCCTCTGCCTACATCATTTGGTTTCTGTCGTAAATTTTATTGCTGAGCGAGGACTGGCGTTTAGAGATGATGAAAATGTTGGATTGCCCCAGAAACTGTTTCCAAAAAATTTCAAAACTTTTTCAAGTAAATCAAAAAAAGATTCGATGCTTCTAGCGACTGATTTTGCATCAGTCTCACAAATCGCTAACCCTTGTCAAATACCATGTTGCATCATAAATTTTTTTTACAGTTGAATTAACAAATGTGACGTCACAAGATTGCATCATAAATACTAAAGACCTGTGGAAATACTAGTGACTGCATCGATCATCCCCTGCCTAAAGATTCTGTGGGGCCTCCCACCACACCTGGGCCCCAGGCCCTCCACCATCTAAATCTGGCACTGCTTGTATTTTACTCCACTGACACCATGTTGATTGTTGAATGCATTATACTCTGCTGTCTTGGTGTCAACGTTTAACTCAAGTTGATGGTAAAAACATGACAGATATATGAGTATAAGTTTTGATAAGCATAACAAAGTTTGTCTTACTTTCACAAAGCAGAATTTGATACTCTGCAGGGTCGCCAGAGTAATTACATGCAGCTGGTACAGATGGTGAAGCTGAAAGAAAAACAACAAACAATAAAAAAGGTTTACAAACCAACAAAAATAAATGACCTTTAGATCAATTCAACTGCCAATTGAAGAACATGAACTATATATTCTCATATAACTTTGACTGTTGAAATTCATAGTTCAATAGTGTACACAGTACACATATATATCATAGCCATGTAACTTTATCTCTGCTACAGGATAAGCATGGAGCTTGTGGCTAAACATGTTTGATATATATGACTCATGCTACTCTTCCAAAGCATTATGATTTGATTTCAAAAAATAAAAAATAACAGAGAACTGTCAAGTTCAGTGAGTTGTTTGCAACAATGCTGCTCTAAAAATTAAATTAAGTTTTTAAAGAGCTGAATGACTGCCTCGACCTTCAAGTAAGTACAGAAGAACATTTAAAGAGCTAAATGACTGCCTCGACCTCCAAGTAAGTACAGAAGAACCTACTTGCAAGACAAGTTTATTAATGCAATCTCACCTACATGCCTAATTTGAGATTACCAATGCAAAACTATCTGCAATATTGCACATTACCAGTGATGTAGTCAAAGACATAACCTCCAAGACCAAGATTTTGTCAAAGAACTACAAATAAATATACTAAATCGTTGTGTCAGGACAACAGCCACCCAGACAAACTAGGTGGCAATTGTACTAGGTGGAGTTTTCCAGATGGCAGTTATTCTGGGTGGCAACTGTCCTAGGTGGCAGATGTCTGGGTGACTGTAGTCCTAGAACCATAAATCATTGATAATATCAAACCAGAGTACTATAACATTGGCAACTAACCAGAAGTATGAATTCACTGCTGCAAAATCCTGACATTAAACATGGATTCAATCAATTTTATAAGTGTCCATGTCCATCCTCACTACTGTTTTTTATGATGGAGTGCTACAGGATTCAACTTCTTTTGAAGAAAGACTATCACAAACCATATGCAATAAACACAGCAAAGATCAAGCTAGTAGTATCAGTGTTTATAGTAGTGAGGATTTAATTGTTTGCTGCACATACAGTATGTGCTATTCTTAGTGTTGATGGTGCATCACACATGCGACACCATGCCCACCAAAAATCCTCAACAATATCCCTTCCTTTTTTACAACGAACTACACTGGCCACACCTTTTCATGAAGGTTGCATCTGGCATTGTCTTCACATCCTGGTCACAGCACAATTTTTGTGATAGTTGAAGTGCCCAAGCAGCAAGTGCACAAAGCTTCACACTGTGGCAGCAGGCTGACAATGGAGATCACATGCAGTGTTCACTCTATTAGTACTTGTCTGTGCCACATACATCTTGGTGCTATTCTCAGGGCATATTCTTTTTGTGGTGCATCACACATGAGATGCTACGCTGACCAAGAGTCTTCAACAGCATGTAAATCATAAAGAGAAAAAGCTGATTATACAATTGAAGCTTTAGCCCACAAGCACCTTTTGTATCCTTCACAGTAGGAGCTGATGTAAGGTGTGAGTCGTAGGGCATTCAAAGAATATCATAAGATGTTAGGACATTCCAGCACTAACTTGAAACATTTCAATTGTATTAGCGATCTATCTTGAGTTTACTGTGGATGTGGGCAAAACGAGGCATGCAGTTGCATGATTGTTACAACTGTGCAAATGTCAAACAATATAGACTTGATTGGAAGAGACTGAGTTTTGCATGATGGCAGCTGTACATTGAGACAGCATGTCTCATAGCGGAACTCTAGCTTTCACGAATATTTTAAATATGTGAAAACAGCAAATGATCAATGTGATAATGTTAAACTATTTTCTTCTGGTGACTTGACCTTGCCTGCAAGGCATCTTGTTTCAATAAACCATATAACTGCATTTCACATATTAAACTTTATACTCAGAGCAAAAGATGTTTACTTATTGCTATAAACTGTTCCCTTTCACAAAAAGTAGCTTCATCCTTGGGAGGTCTGCAGCCTAAATGACCCTTGGTCCTTCACAGCCTTCCATCAACTTTCAAGTTTCAAGTGTCACACAGCCTTCCAAGTGTCATTCATGTGTATACCCTTTATGCTTGTGTTTCATCAATGCAAATGTATTAGCGCCATCAAGCGTATACTTTTCTACTACTTCCATGTATGCATGCTTGAGTTCATTCATGTATTGTGTGTTCGTTGTCATTGCGATGTATGCTTAAGCCTTGCGCGTTGCATATGGGAGTGAAGATGTTATACATTATAAACCAAACAACTGCATGAAAATGTAAAACAGTAAGACATTTGCCCAAATATGGGAGCGCAAAATGGGTTGGGAATTCAATTAGTGTAAGATGACTTCAATTCTTGATAAGCTATTCAGAATACAATTACATGAAAATTGACAGCTGTTTTAAATTGTCAAGAAATTATGAAACATTTATATATCATTAGCTACAATTTAAACAAAAAATATATATTTCAGCATTTCTCAAGTTTTATCAGTTTGAAACAGAATTTCCATACCTTCCATAACACAGTAAATTGCTCCACATCAGAAAGATCTTAGGGTATTGTTCTTTACAAACACAATCCATAATTAAGAACATATATAAAGGATGTCAGTGACAATTTTAATAATTTTTATACTCAAGACAATTTTGCTTAACTGGTAAAAACACCCAACTTCACTAAACTGTTTTGTTCACTCAAATGCTTACATGTTTGAATTAGTAATGCAATGATTGGCTGCTACAAAGTTTTCTACAGTGAACTTTAAAGTCATTACAAAAAAATGAAAAAGACATTTTTAAGAAGTGCCAGTGAAAAATTACTTTGATCACTATTGGAAAACAGCGACTAATTATCCTATAGACAGAAAATGAGACTAGCAATAAATGTTGCAGAGTTCAAAATGTTCTATACCCTACCTGTGGTAGCTGGTGTATCATTCAGCATAAGTCTGAATTGAGGACGAAGTTGTGAAGTCAATTTCCCCCCTGAAATAGATCACAAATTGAGGTGGATCATGCACATAAAATGCCTACCAGTTAATGTGAAAAATATGGATGGCCTCAAAGGTTGTTGCCATTAACCTAAACGCACTATAATAAGTTGCAAACAAAAAAACAGCAAAAAATAAAGCTTTAAAATAAATGACATTAACCTCGCCTTAATCATGGGTATCACTTTATCAATGTGAAAACTATTGACCCTAAGTTGCTTCAGAATGACTTAGTTTAATGGTATCAGGTAAAAACTCACTTGTACTAATTTATAATTTTTTCCTGTGAGTTTATCAAAATATGTATATGCATTGAAACTAGGAGGACTTGCAAAATCATTTCAGAAGGAAACATGTAAAAACTACTGATTTAATGCTTTTGTTGCAACTCCACACAAATTCACGGATTTGAAAAAAGCAAAAATTTTGGGCAACTTGGATCAATGTTTCAATGACAGCGATTGTGAACTTCATTGGCATGGCTGCTGAGGATGACGTTGTGGCAGCCTTTAACAATTTCGCTATTGACTAGGTATTAAAATTAACAAAGCTTTTTTGCACAGAATGCCACTGTTCATTTCAAAATGTACCTCATTTTTTTCTCACAAAAGTGCTATGCTAGACTTTTTTTCTTGTAAGTACATTTTAAAACATGAAAGTGCCTTGTTATTGTTGTGCAACATGGTATGTGACCGGAAGCCTTTTCCTTTTCTTTTATCCAAACTTGAGGCAAAGTTACTACTGTCGCATGCTCTTGTTGCTATTGACAAGGTAGAGAAGATTGTGTTTCTGTGAACAGTTTTTCTTGTTATGAGAAGTTTTTTGTTGCAGAAAGTCATTCAGCATTGTAGACATGTAATCAGCAAGGATGTGTTTTTTGAAATAATGAGTGTGCCAAATTGTAAAATTACAAAATGGATGTATTTCATTCTATTCATATCTTTTTAGACTGACCATTACCACCAGCAACAACAAATGGAGCACGTTATGGTGCTTTAAGAAAGGCGTTTCACAGGGATCCACCTTGGCACTCCTTTCAACATCTACCTACACCTTTGACTTGCCAACCACCATCTCCAGAAAGTACACTTACATCAACAATCTAGCAATCATGCATGCTTATGGAAACTAGCAAGAAGGGGAAGGAGTGCTCAGCAACCACATGACAACAATAGGTAAATACCTCCAGACCTAGAGGTGAAAGCTCAGCACTGCAAAAACAGTGTCAGCAGTCTTCCATCTTGACAACAAGGAAGCTAAACATGAGCTGAAAGTTAATTTCAACAGTGAAATACTGCCCTTTTGCTCTGAGCCCAAATACCTCGGAGTAACATTGGACAGGACGCTCACATATTGCTGATAACTCAAGTCACTTTGAAAAAAGCTGACGTCACGTGTTGCACTCTTAAGGCAGCTTGCTGGCTTGGGTTAGGGGAAACAATCCTGCGAACAGCAACCTTAGTCCTGGTCCATTCAACAGCAGAGTACTGCACTACCTGTCTGGTGCTGTAGTGCTCACACCCGCCTCAATGATGTAGTCATCAACGATGCCTTGCAAGCTGTGACTGGATGCCTGCATCCTCTACTAGTGGACAATCTTCCTATCCTTGCAGGCATCCAACCTGGTGAGCTTCATTTCAAAGGAGCCACACTGTCTCTAGCACACCGTGCCATGGAACCTGGGTATCTGCTCAACTCAGCACTCACCTGTACATCAGGTGGGAATGCATGCAATCTCAAATTGAGAAACCCATTTGTAACTGCCGCACAACAACTCATCAGTTCATTTGATGACAACAACAGAAATGCGACATTCTGGGTAGATCACCAATAGAATGTGAAGTGGTTGGAGAACACTGCGAGACACTGTACTTTCATCCCCTACATCAGCACCCACCCTCCTAGAATGGCCTTGCCAAGCACAGCATGGGTCAGACTTAACTGCTTTCGCACCAGTTTCAGACATTTCCGCTTCTACTTACACAAATGGGGTATGTCTATTTTTGCAGCTTGTTAGTGTGGTGAACTCATGAGACAAATGACTTCACTTGTCTTAAATTTGTTCTGCTCACACTACAAAGCACATTAACGCTATGTAAGAAATGGTTGTTAGAAAGATTGGGAAGAAGTTGAGTACTGTTATTTCATACTCTGTGATCAGTACTTAAGCTAGCTAGAAAGTATCTCTGGGTCATGCTTAACACTTTGAGAGCCAGGGTGCAATATATTCATACTTTGAAATCGGCCTAAAACCAGCAGTTGTCGGTTGCCTTACCAACGCCATAGCTGCTCAGCCGATTGCGCTAGAGAGCTGTTCAAGGGCTCAAATGGATCGGCTAGTCATCTAGACCGCACTCGAAAAAAATTTTTGGTTGGGGGTTGCGGATTTTTTGTGAGTGGCGTCATCAGTGAAGTAATTTTTGGGCCATTTTGGCTCATGTTACCTGGCCAAGGCCCAACCGCTAGGCCGAAGTATTTCGCTGAAGTTATCATTGGAAACTTAAGCTCGAGTCTGAGTCTTTTGAGCCTTTGATCGACTTTCTAGCGTTTCTAGGTCGAAAGTTATGATCTAAAATAAACAAATTAATTAATTAGCTAATTAGACAAATATTTTTATTACTTTAGATCATAACTTCTGAACCCGAAACCCTAGCAGGTCATCCAAAGTATCAAAAGACTCGGATTGTTTCCAATAAAAACTTCAGCGAAATATTATCATCTAACAGTTTGAGCCCAGGGCCAGGTAAAGTGGACCAAGGTGGCCTAAAAGCCCTCCACTTATGACGTCACTCACAAAAAATCTGCACCCCTCAACCAAAAATTTTTTTTCGGGTGCAAACCACAAGACTTGCCGAGTATTTTGAGCTTTTGACTAGGTCTGTAGCACTTACCAGACCAGAGAAATTCCCACGCAAAGCCACGTACAATCCGGCTGTTTTCACGCAAACCGCTTGATTTAACCTGGCTGCAAAGGGGCTACCTGCCTTCAGACTGGGTCAGTTGGCTCAACTTTAATAAGCACATATGGGCTGCATCAATGGCCTACAAGTTTTGTGCTGAAGAACAAATCATAGATCTTATCACTTGGAGCAGCCCTGCACAACTCAGAAAGATTGAAGGGCCAAATTTATCAACATAAATTTGTAGCAGGCCATGAAAATCTATTTCACTTCAATTTTTCAGTTAGAAGAGTATTTGTTGTAGTTTGGAAGAAATTCAGAAAATGACAATGAATTATTCGAAGTCGAGCTTTTGCAAAGCAACATTTCTACAATTGAGGAAGCTCTCAGGGCTGCAAGAAAAACAGCTGTATGTTGTGCAGGCCTGTCCTAGAGTGTCTTAAACACCAACCTCCTAGCTGAAAATATAAAGTGATTGCTCTAAGCATATCCCTAAGTTCAAGCTGGCTGAGTGGTATAAGCATAAAGATTGACTCATACCAAACAGTGATGAATAAGCGCATATGAAAACCACACAGTGAAGCAGACTCTGTTAGCGTAACCCTTGACCTATGATACCAATATTAAGTTTCGTCAATTGATGGCATATATAAGAGGTGTCTTGCCATGTAAATATTTATGAGATAATTCATTTACTGAGTTGCTGCATTCCATTACACAAGGGGCAAATTTCATGCCTACCATCTGCAACTCTGTGGGACAAACCTATCTTTGGCATTCTCCAATACAGAGGTGGGGAGGGGAGCCTGCACTTGCAAGCCGCATGTGGCCCGCATCATAATTTTCATTATTCGACTTAGAACACATCATGTCAAAATAAAACTTTAAGCAGAGAACTATAGAGAAATCTGCCACAGTTCTTTCCTCCTGTGTATTGAAGTGTAAAAAAGACAGCTTGCATGTGGTTTTCATTGTGAGTAAAATTTGAAATTGATGTGGTGTGTCCATCATATTTTATACAGTTTGTGAAAGTACAGGGTGCCCATAAAGTCTGTTTACAATTAAAAAATATTAATTCAAAGGCAGATGATGAGATATCGCAAAGAGGGTTGTTTTATATTAATCGGTATTTAACAAAGTTTCTATTGACACTAAAATTTTGTGTTTCAGATAAAAATTTTACGTGTTTAACACCTTGGCGTCTGGGTGGTTTTGGCAATTTTCCCAAAAAAACAGCAGTTTTCGGTTGCCTTACCAATGCCCTAGCTCCTCCGTTGATTGCGCTAGAGAGCTGTTCAACAGCTCAAACAGATCGGCCAGTCTAGTAGATTGCACTCGAAAAAAAATTTTTGCCTGGGGGGTGCGGGTTTTTTGTGACTGACGTCATAAGTGAAGTAGTTTTAGGGTCATTTTGGCTCATGTTGCCTGGCCAAGGGCCCAACCACCAGGCCAAAGTGTTTCGCTGAAGTTTTCATTGGAAACTAGACTCGAGTCCGAGTCTTTTGAGCCTTTGATCGACTTTCTAGCGTTTCTGGTTCAAAACTTATGATCT
>Ga0210059_1013569_pt1 | contig 12173 bp, 6 predicted proteins | sample Ectturendosymbi2_FD_188042 | JGI IMG/M metagenome (GOLD analysis project Ga0210059, IMG submission 188042) | Ecteinascidia turbinata endosymbiont from Florida, USA - Sample 2 (SPAdes) (version 2) | ecosystem: Host-associated > Tunicates > Ascidians > Unclassified | place: Key West, Florida...
AATGAGACTTGACTGCCAAATATTGCTGAGATCGCCCCTCCTAGACTTACTGGCTGGATCCGCCCCTGGTTTTGCGGAATAGTACTTTGAAAGAACGTATATAAACATTTCCTACAACAATATATAGTTTGAAAACAACCATTTGTGTTGAGAAGTAACCTGCTCATCAAACATGCAACATGCATGTCACACTCACAAAATAGGTTTAACTGCATCAATGCACAAAGGGTAATGGCGCTCAGCTCTGCTGAATTTCTTGACAGTTGCGCAGATTTCTCTTCTTCATTTCAGCAGGTTCTTTTGAACTTTACAGTAGAACGTGTTTGAGATATTTTTGGCGCAAAATTTCAGTTTGAACTTGTGTTATCGGTGCCAATGTCTGATGGTAAACAGTTAATCGTTGCTTAAACTTTATTTTAGCTTTTTACCAACATCTTCCCATCATCTCGGATGTTTAAACCCGCATGTATAGCCAGGACAATCCGATTCTTCCGTGAATCGGGTTGTACCTGGCTAAACTTTCAGACCTTTGCGGTTGATAAACAAGAGCCTTTTTCAAATAAATTTTTCAAGAACATAGTCGTTGTTTTTCTCTGTTAGCTCGAAAATCCGCTCTGAAAATGTGATAATGTCTTAGCACTCCTTTTATTTTAACTGAGCATGGGTAATCTTCACTCAACACTTAAGCTTTCCTCGGTAAGGCCAAGTATTGCAAAAGAGACGCAACTTTCAAAATTGGACTTATAGATCCGCAACCCTGAACGATCACACTGAAAATGAATCCATGCAAAAGCGGGCAAAGACCGAAATTTGCTTCAGGGAATATAAGGGTTGTAGTTGGCGAATCGCACGGACATATAAAAAAAAGAGAGTGTCAAAATGTAGGCAAAGGACGAAAGCAGCACAGAGAAGTTTGAGATTAGACTTTGATACCGAAATTGCGACTCGTTCAAAAGTCACTGTGTGCACCCAGACGACCTCAAAAACGTTTTTGTAACGAAACCTACTGAAACGACAAACAAAATCTGTGCAGCAATGAAAGAGTTCAAGGCAGTAAAACATTAGTGTTCACTGGGCATTAACTCGGGTGGATGTCATTTTTGTGGCAACTGCACTGCTGCTGCACACCTGAGTTCAACTGTACGTAAGTTGCGTTCCTGATTAACGTGATCACCTGAATCCAAAGTCGTACAAAACTGTTTTGGCTCAGTTCTAACAAAGACAAATAAAGAGCTTTGCTGATAGGCGTCAAGCAAAGTCAACAGCATCGTACGAGTAAATTTTACCATTCACAGTTTATCAAGCCGTGAGCTTGCAGATTTGTTTTCAAGAAAATGGCATTAAAAAGTGCTCAGTGAAAGCTTACAGAAGTTTGTTCCTTTTGCTCCAATAAAGCTAAATGCAGTAATGCAATTAAAAACTCTGAGTGCTCCGTAAGGATTTCGAGGGATCAGCCGAGTCAGCTCTGCTTTCATATTGTGTGTGATAATTCAAATTTGCACAAATGTGTATTCAATTAAATACTTTCCACAATGAGGGTAAGCAAAGAATCGATCAGAAAATGTTGTAATAGGGCAGCTATGTCCAAACGAAACGTTTTACTTAGCCAAAACTTATTTCACTGTCTTACCCAGGGCCGCACGCTGAATGACATATCAATGAGGGCCGCACATTGAATGGCTTACTTTGGTTTTAGGAAATTAATTTAGCTTCAGCTAATGTACTGAAAGCGTTCGAATCATAACTGCAACGGCAACCGACGTATAAAGGTGGCACTGAAGACCATCTGTATCAAAAAGGTCAAATACAACATCATCAAAATTAGGACAGGTTGTCAGTACAAAGGATATTTTTCTACAGCGAACACCTAAACTGGGCCGCACAAAACCTTCGACTGGGCCGCGGGTTGGACATAGCTGTAATAGGGAATCGATTACACGTCAGAGGTGATCAGAGTCAATTTTTGACTCCTGTTCCTGTTCCAAAAAAGTGACTCATGCTCCGGAACTCTTTGGAAACTTACACTCCGACTCCTGTTTGCATTCCGAAAACTTGAAAACAATGTCTATTTTGCTTCATGAGCAGTGGCGTGCAGAGGGAGGAGCGAACGGGGGGCCTGGCCCGAGCATTCAATGCAGGGGTGTATCCAAAGAGTAAAATGACTAAAATTTAAATGCTGTAACTAGATGATTTTTTCTATTGTAAGTCTACTAATACTGTACGTGCTGCATGGATTAAATGTTCCGAAACCTCGTTTGTTGTCAGCACTAATTTTAACGCATCCAAATGACAGTATTTCTCAGCCTCTTCATTACCAGGGACCTATACTGTAAGTGTACAGCGCACACCCAACCCAACTGATAGTGGCGTGACTTGTTCCAGATCGTGCGATCAAGGGAAAATCACAAAAAGGATTAAAAGACAATCAGGATAGAGAAAAACTCGTTTTTTCTCATAAAAATTTATAAGAAACGGGTTTTTGTTCTTTTTAAAAAAAGGCACATAACTCCCTATCTGAATTGTTTTTATTGCATCATACAATATCATCATTTTCAGAATTAAACAATAATAACTTGTTATACCTATTGTGGCATTCAGATTTGAGGGTAAAAAATGTACCCCATCTTTGTTTTCGCAAAGTGTTGTAGGTCAATTCACTCCAAAGTGGTAAGGCTTGGCAAGAATGCGCACAGCAAACAGAGAAAAGCTAATCCACAAAAACTCTGCGGTTTCACGTCAAGTTTATGTACATGCCCTGCTAGTTCAGCATCTATACAGTGCATTTTTTCAACATATGATTTGGTATTGTCCAACATCAGAAATAGCTTTAATGCAGAGAAGGCATAAAATTTGATTGAAATATACCGATTTTACAGAGCTTGAAGAAGACACCCAGGAAAATTTACTCAAACTGTTTGAATTACTCTTTTTTCAAGTCCTTCACATTTCGTTGCTGTTCGTGTCGTTTCATTAAAAAAATGTACAATTAACTGCACAAGTGTGCTGTTGATTTTATTTTTATTTCATAGTACATTCTTTAAAGGAAAAGTAAAGAGTGGGATTTTTGGTGGGTTCTATTGTTTTTTTAAGTAGGCTTTTTAAAAAAACAGGCGGTTGTTGGTTGGGTCCAATTACATCAACACTGAAGATAATTATGGACGTTTAATTGAATTTCTGAGCCAAATTTCAAAGCTGTTCCAACAACTGTCCTATTTGACCCGTTTCATTTTTTGTGCTTATACGGTCGCGGTCGCACACCTGTGCTTGCAATAAGTGCTTCGTTTCGAGTTCGTCATTAATTGGCATTTCAGGCCGATTTATCACAACGGATCACACAAGTCCGTATCTTTTCTCCCCTTAGAAATTGTACATATAACAGCTACAAATTAAAAAAACAAAATTTTCTTGCGTACTTCATGCGCATTCTCAATTCTTGTGTGGTTTAGCAAGATTCAAACTGTAAATCCTGTGTGTCCGCCATCCCAGCCGCATACCTTCTGATCGACTGCTATTCGACGAGACATTCGCGCAGCCTTGTATTTTTGCAACTGTGAACTACCCTGACGTAGCACTGAGTGTCTCCTACTCCCCTGTTTTAACGCGTTGCCGAATATTTGTGCAGTCATGAACTGCTCTGTCTTAAGAGACCGCTGATAATTTATGTTCGTTGTAGTGACACACTGTAGCTTACAACAATGAATAAAGAGAGTGTTGAATAGTATGCAGAGGGACCCCGGAGAATGGAGGCATGGCCAGGGTATTTCCCCCTCTGCCCTTTCAAAAGAAGGGCCAAGGGGTGGAGGTGCCTTTTCATCATAGGTGTTGGAGCAGGCAAATTTTCGGGGTGCGAAGGATTTTGCCCGAATTTCCCCAAACTTGCACGAAAAATTTTTTGTGCAACTTTTGCCTACAATTTTTCTCTCACAAAGGTCATTGGTGTAACCTCCAAAAAAAGGTCATTGGTGTAACCTCCAAAAAAGGTCTTCATCCGTTTTTATGCAAACCTTGGGCGCCATTTTTTGAAGTCAAACAACGTTAGGCGCTATTTTTACACGGATTTTCAGGCTTTTGCCCAGATTTTCAGCAAATCAATACTGTTGGGGGTGCGCTTGCAACCCCTGCACCCCACCTCCAACACTACTGGTTTTCATAACAGTATCATAGGTAATTTCATGGTTGATCAAGATCGACGTGAAACAAATTTATTGTAGCTATTCTGGCACCCAGAAAATTCAGAATGATTTTCTATCATTTCTGTTATTATTTTTGAGGTCAACATTGTTAATGAACAGAAGCAAACGTAATTGGTAACGATTTTTTATAAGCTTTCATTGCCCGCAACTGTTTTATTGCTCCCCCTTCCCTACAGAACCGTCGCCAGAAACTTTTCAGAAGCGGGACTTTACGTCTGTTCAGGGGGGCTGAACATTCTGAAATGTTTTCAAAACTCCACCTATTTATAGTGCTTCATAAGTTAATTTAATGGGTCTTGGAGCTTTGTTAGGGGGGCTAAGCCCCCCAAAGCCTCCCCGTGGCGACGGGATTGCTTTCCTACCGCTGCTCCGGCGTCCCTGAATATGCATGTTGTGTTAACAAACTTCGCCAAAACGATGGTATGCAAAGGTGAGTATGATTTCATATTGTGACGTCACAAACATCGTATATCCAGTAACAATGAGCACCATACGCTACTGTTCAATACTAGAATTTGGTAGAGGAGCATCCAATCAAGCAGTCGCCCCGGGCATCACCACACCTCTGCAACGCCTCTGGGAAAAGGTCTTGTTTTCAGTTCCAGATGAGCTCGACATCGATCTCCAGTCTAATGATATACACAGTACATCGACTAGGACAAAAAATGAGAAGCAAGGAGAATCCACGTCCAATCATTGCATGGTTTGTGTCGTACAAGAAAAAAAACGAGTTTCTTACTAACAAAAGGGATCTTAAAAACATAAAAGGCAGACAGCACGTCTTTATTTGTGAGAATCTCACACCTCCATGGCACAAACTACTGAAATATAGGCAAATTCCTGTTCTGATACATTTAGATCTTGCTACACCCGAAATGGCAATACACTGTAAAAGCCAAGCTCAAGACAGCTGAAAAATGGATCACCGTCACTTCACCAAATAATCTCTTCAAACACGGGATTGATGTTGATTATAAACAGATGAGCTGTGGCACAATACTCAGCAACTAAATCTACCGAAAGATATTAGCTTCGGTGAACTCTGCAATCAAACATTCAATGCAAGCGACTACTTAAACTTGAACAACAAACTTGCATACGTAAGTGTGTAATATTTTTATGCTGAAATGCTTTAACTGTTTTCAACACATGTATGCTAGCGCAGGATTGCAAAAAAATGTACGTCTAACCTAAACCTAAATGAATGACTATAATCATTGCAATGCACATTTGTTTCCTGACTGACAATGTTTAACAAGTGGCAACAACCACTCTGATAGCGACCTCTCAATACCTCTTTCGCAGTATGCTACAATTACTAGCTTTGTGAGCCATGTTGGTAAGATGATGTCAAATGATCACTGATTGCTACATTGTAACACAAGGTCTTAGTATAAAAACATGGACAAGCTTGAAGAAGTCGTATCTCCATGTTCAAAACCACCAGATATTATAGCGCTGTCGGAAAAATTTCATTAACAATTATTTTAAACGCATTACAGATGTTCATCCGTATAGCAAAAGACAAATTAAAATTCGGCAAATTGCTTTATCAGAAGCACGTTCAAACTCATGTGCTAAAATGATAAATTACAGTGCAGTAGAAATCTGATCAAGAATTCCTTTAAAAATTAAAAATAAAACTTGTTTGGTACGTCCTTTTGCAGAATATAAGAAATATGTATTACTCGTCTACTAGAAACAAACTTTGTATTCTTTTTATTGGTGTGCATTGATTTAAAATTGTTTAACACTGTTACAGTGGAAATAGCAAATCATGGAAGTATCTCCGTTATGTCCTACATCGTTTGTTTTTTTTGCGTTCATTAAACTTGGTCGCATCAAACTCTTGTATGAAGTAGCAGGATGCCTTTAGTCTACAAGTGCGAAGCAAACAACATGCCTAACTGCAAACGAATTTCCGTTCCCATGCATACACCGACAGCGAAATGTTTTCCGCAATGCATGTACGGACCCCTAGTTCTCAACCTGCTTAAATCCCGTGACAACATATTGCAGTGCTGCTCCAATTTATGACTTTTGACGCATTTCCTCTCTAGCGTTCACGAATATTTTTAAATTTGTAAAAACAGCAATTGTGCAATGTGACAACGTTAAACCAGTTTCTTCTGGTGGCTTGATTTTGTCTACAACGCATCTTGCTTCAATATACCATATAACCGCATTGCGCATATCAAACTTTATACCCGAGTAAAAGACTTTTACTAACTGTTATATACTATTCCCTTTACAATATAAGTATAGCTTCGTTCTTGGGAGGTCTGCAGCCAAAATGACCCCCGGTCCTTCGCAGCCTCCCACTCCCTCAAGTATTTTAAAATCGGTGTACTTCGAAGTCATCGCAGGATTACATTATAATAATCATGATGGCGTCATTCATGCGTGTGTCCTATAAGCTTGTGTTTCATCAAAGTAAATGTATGTGCGCAATCAAGCGTATACTTTTCTACCATGGCCACACATATACCCTCGTGTTCTTTCGTGTGTTAGTGTTTTTCTTTGTTACTGCGATGCATGTTTGACGGGAAGTCAATCACCCTAAGACGACATTCAAGTCAATCATATCTGGAGATGCAAACCACCTTTACACGAAGCATACGCCGTTACTTTTGTCAAACAACCAAGTTTTCACTCTCTGGATATCTGTGTAGATAAATGGTATCACCAAATTGACGGCCAAATTAATATTCAGAACAGGATCCTGACCCATGCGAAGTAATTCTTGCTATTTTTTGTGTTCGAGGACGTAGCTTGACCTTTTCCACCGCCCAGTGTGCTAGCACTGTTGCTACTTCCCATGACAGCGCTGAAAGGCACTTTAGAGATTAGTTGCCATCATAACGAATGTAAACTCACTCACGCATTCTATCAACGTTCCTATAGTCATAACAGTGTGTTATTTCAGGCATTGATAGGCCTGTTGAGCTGACCCATCATTATCATCAGTTAGTTTCGTTCCTCCAGTGAAATCAATCATTATTTGGAAAAGACGTGTTTTCCAACTTTAATTGTCGCAGCTTGTGTTCTGTCTTATTCACTTTAGCCTTGAGTTTGTTTGCTCTCTTTGCTCTTACTTTAGCCTTTCAACTTCCCATCCGTAAGCTTTGCTCGCAGATTTCAGGAGTGAGGATGCCTAGCTTTACAATTTCATATTAAATTTTTTTTCAGATCGGTTCATCGCTTACCCACTTCGTGGAGAGTACTTACTTGAAAGCAGGATTGTAAGTTATGAACACAAGTAATAATGTAACTTGCAACAAGCTTAAAACTTGTTTAATGGGCGACTTTCTACCAGTGATGCTTTTTGTAATGGATCAACAAATTATAATGCAAGTTCCACGATTAGACTTTTCACTGTGTGTTGAAGTTTCCACTTTTCAGATTAAAAATATTTTCTGTGAAATTTCAAAAGATTCTATTAAACTTTCTTGTGTTTGGCTGGTACTCAGATTCGAATTGCCAACCCTCTGCACTATACAGCTTGCTGGCCAAGTTGCCTACATTCTGTGAACAATGCATTTCTTGCTCTGACGAAAGTTTCAATACTTCTTTACTTTGCTATTTTGACGAGTCAGAAAGGCAGGAACGCAGTAAATGTATGTTAAACCTTGTTATTATTGGTGAATATTCGAGTTAGTCGATGACTTTTTTTTATCAGTATGATGCTTTACCAAATATTTTCATGACATTTTTATTGTCCTCTTAAATGATTTGTTCCCATAGCCACTATGCCATGGATAGGACCCTAAGAATTTAAGGTGATGGCTTCATCAAATGAGGCTGTCTTGATGGTATGCTGTCTTTCAATGTCGAGGCCTTAGAACACGAAAAAATAAATTTTAGTTATGTTATATTCGTACCAATTTTTGAAACAATCCAATCATAACTTTTTAAGCAATTGCTATCTTCACCGCAGAGAGTTTCTTCACACGCAAGCCAAACATGATTTTAGGGAGCCCCGTGGCTCGTTCGTAGAGAGTGTGGAGACAGATAAAAGATCAATGAAACACACATATAGCGGCAGAGCAGTTCAAAATAAGTAATTTGCTCCAACCTGGTCTACACGTAGGGGCCACAGGCTCTGACCATGTGAGCGTATCATCCTGGCACGTGTTGGACGTCGATCCGACCAGTTCGTGACTGTTTTCGCACTGGTATTGCACTATTTCTCCGGCATCATATTGCGATTTTACGCCCGCTGGGATCCCGTTTCCTCCAGCACCGTTTGCAGGTATCAGTGGTGGTTGCGAACAAGCTTCAAGTAAAAAAGACAACAAATCAGAGAGCAAAGGAGCAAAGTTAATGTTCTTCGGAAAACGCTTGTAGAGCAAACGCTTGTAGAGCAGTGGTTCGTAACCTTTTTTCTACCACACCTCCCTTTAGTAATTGCCCTTTGTTTCAAACCCCCCTCCCGACTTTAAATAGGTTATAAAAACAAGTGTATTCGTTGGTAAATTCATTGATCAAACTTTCCATGCTGTAGGGCGCGTGAGGGCTCGCGCACCCGAGAAACGTATTGACACCTCCTGGGGGACGCACCCTCCCCCGGTAAAGAAACACTGCTCTAGAATATTTTCCCGATTTCTTTGCTTTTTGAAATACTTGGCAGAACTCAGACTGGCGATGATATCAATTTTCTGAAACCAATTAAACATTAACTTCATATATTGTACCTTACTTCATCGATGTTTATCCAAACTTTGTAATCTTTTTTTCAAAGAAACTTGTTGAACAGATTCACCAAACTTTTTCCACAGTTTAAGCCTTTTCAATCAAATGCAAAATCGTTCCTGGGCATTGTGTGGTAATGGATTGAGAACTAATGCTCATCTTTCGCAAGTACATATTCGATTGCAAACTGTGTGGGCCACGTTTGTTTTCCGGTAACACTTTGCTGACTTGTTTTTCTTACCTAATGGTGGATCTGCAAGGGCAAACTCTTAAATTATTAGTTCACCCGTCACTGATCCATTACTCTCAACTGCTTGTAACGAATTTTGCGATGATTTCAACCGTAATAAAATGTTGCTGCTACCCTGTTTAAATTTTGAGCGATTTCTTTTATGTGCAAAACAAGTAACTTACAAGTTATTGGCTTACTTACACGCAAAGCGATACCGTATCCATTAAACACCGATTTCCAGCAAACTGGTTTGTGGGAACTCAATTGAACTTTCCAGAGAAATAAAACATGATCTTGAAGTAGTTTAAGACAAACTAGGAAAATTAAAACAAACAAAATCTCCCTATTTCAGTGAGAATGATTTACTTCAGATAATTATTATTTTGTTTAACTTTTGCGTGTTTTTTCAAAGCTTAATTTCGTTGGTCGCACTTTTGAAAACAGCTAAATAAAAATAATATTGAGGGGAATTCTAAAAATCTTTATTGATCTTTGGAATTTAACCATGTTCAGGTAACCTCTAAACACAAACCCCGTTGTTGTTCTTGCCCAAAATGGGCAGATTTTGTTTATTCGCTTATACTGGACTGACTGACAGGTTTAGACGCGTACGCGGGTTTTTGTACAACCTTAGCAAGTCTTCTCAAGCTCATCCGATCAGATAAAAACAACGTGTCGATTTTGGAAAAATTTTTATATGATGAAGAACAAAAGCAATTTTCCAAACAAAAATGTGGGAAATGCTCTTAACATTTGAACGAAAAAGTAAAGAAAAATCCAAAAATTCCGCCAGCAGATGTCATTGATGGTCGCTTTAAGGTTTAAACAGAACCTCATGGTTCTATCTGCAACAAAAATAAATTAGGTTGAGACATGAAATTTTTCTGTTTTCATTGCAATTTTCAGCCACATTAATCCCCTTGTCCAAAATGGGCAAATTTTTACGAAAATCAGGCACATAAGGTAAACTTGCCCAAAATGGGCAAATGCTTTACGACAATTGTTGGGCAGTCAGACTGATCGCGGCACTGCTATTGACTTTCATGTCTCACATACGACCAGTCCCGTCGTCGCAGGAGAGGTTTGGTGGGCTAAGCCCACCCTAACAATGCACCAAGACCCCCTAAATGGAAATATGAAAACTATAAATTGGTGGAGTTTTGTCAATTTGCACAATGTCAAAGCATTAAGAGGGAAACCAAAAACTCACTCTAACCATAACGTCGGGTGATTTTCACCCCAAACTCACACTAACCATAGCGTGGGATGATTTTCACCCGAACTCACGCTAACCATAACGTGGGGTGATTTTCACCCGAACTCACAGTCAGCCATAACGTCGGGTGATTTTCACCTAGGGACCACGTGGCCACAACTCCTGTCTGGGTGGAAATCACCCGGGGTTAGTATTTCAGGGGTGTGAGTAATCTTTGCAGAAAACTTGAAAGTTATCAATGCGGACAAGGGCTCCCCATTGTTGGCAGTTGTCACGTGAACCTCGTTTTGCTCTGTTGTGATGGCGGACAGGTTCCACAGCGTTATCTGGTCTCAAAGTTCATGTTCTCAATAGAATGCTTGGGCCTTTCACCACAAGTGCAAGCACAAGGAGCAAGCCTTTTCTGGCTAAGCCAGACATCTAAACATTTCAATTACGTAAAGAGAAGTACAAGGTCCATCATGTCCTCAATAATATGCTTTGACCTTTCACCACAAGTGCACACACAAGGTGCAGGCCCTTTCTGGCTCCAATTTCTTTCCACTGACGGAGAAGGCGTCATACATTCTCCTGCCTGTTTCTCAATGAAAACCACGAGCTGAGCAGGTGCCATTCGCGCCAAATTGATTTGTGTTGTCAGGGCTTGCACTCGTGTGATCTACTCCCGTGCTGGCTTCGGTCAAAGGTTGCTGGCGTGGCTTTCTAGTGAGCCCGCATGCACCAACTCCTTTTGCCCAAATTGGTCAAGGTTACCTCAGGAGGGATGTTTGTGAAGAAATTTTGTTATATCTCAGGTAACCATGGGTAAATTTGGGCAAATTTTTGTTCCCCATCGAAAACTACAAAACTTGTGCAGATTTCGATAAGACTGCCCGACAGAGCGTCTAAAAAATGCAGCTACTGAAAGAACCAGCTTTCTACGTGAACGTTAACTAATTTTTAATTTAAGTAGAAGAACCCTTTGCCCAAATTGGGTAGAAGTTACTTAAGCACTGAGCAGGGTTAAACTTTATTTCATGAAATGTTGGATCAGTTTTTGTCAAATTTTTTGTGGGCCCTACTTTTATATTTTGCTAGTTTCAGACAAAACTAGGTAAGAAAACAAAATCTCCTCATTTCGGTTCGTATGATTCACTTCATATACCAGTCGATTGCCCCATGGCGCTACTTAATGGGGCCGGAGAAAAAGCGTCGTTAAGCCGAACTGCAATAAGTCGTTGCCAAAATGGCTTTTTAGTTCAATGCTAAAGCCTGGCAAGCGTTAAAAACGTTCTTTGATCAAGATCGGCCGTTTACTGCATAGCGTGTTTGATCCTCTGGTGAGAAAAAAATGATAAACTATTTTGTCTTTATTCTTTGAAACTGTGGTTGACGTCGTACCATTTAGGCTACAGAGTGAAACAGTCATGTCATACTTTACCAAAATGGATTATTGCTTCTTTTGTTCAGCATTTACGCACTACTCCACCATGAGTATCGATCATACTGACTACAGTCACAACAATCCCTACAGTAAAACTCTGTAACGACTTGCCTCCATTGATGCTGATGGCGCAATCCTTGGCATTATTCTCACGTCAAACCTATCACTGATCAACGATTGGCCGCTTAACTGCGTTCCTATTCGGTTGTAAAAGATTTGTGTAGTAGTTCTACCTGCATAGCCGAGCTTACACTTAAAACTGTAAAGAAAACTTGCAACTGTCGTTGTAAACCAGGGGGCGGCAACCTACAGCCCGCGGGCCGGTTCCGGCCCACCAAGCAAAATCATCCGGCCCGCAGCCCCTTCACAAATTGTATTAACGTTACAGCTCACCTAGTGGTATTACGTGAATTTACC
>Ga0210059_1013570_pt1 | contig 12173 bp, 9 predicted proteins | sample Ectturendosymbi2_FD_188042 | JGI IMG/M metagenome (GOLD analysis project Ga0210059, IMG submission 188042) | Ecteinascidia turbinata endosymbiont from Florida, USA - Sample 2 (SPAdes) (version 2) | ecosystem: Host-associated > Tunicates > Ascidians > Unclassified | place: Key West, Florida...
ATCAGCTATTGTGCCATTATATTCTCATTTGCTCTAATGTTCGCTAATGGTTGGTTTACTGCATGCGATGGCTTTTATGGTGCTTCTGCTTGTTGGCTGAGTCATATGAAACAATAATAAACCAAACCATCTCCATCTGCTTCGGTGGCAGCTTTGTGTCTCTTACGTCACGTGAACCACTCTCATATACATGATACGACATTGAAGTCTTTTCTTTGTCCTGTAATTGACCTACAACCAGCAACAAAGCTGATGTGACTAACTTGTAAAATTTTGAGAGCAACAAACCACACAATGCATACATAGCAATACCTGTTTATAATGTCATAACTACAGAATGCCCATTGTGGATCATGCGATATAAATGAGACAAGGCCTACCGCGTTTTACCGTACATTATTTTTACAGTAGACCCTTCTGTTCAGGTCGCATGTTATGCGCCATGACGAAATGATTTGCACGGAAGAAGCATGGGCGTAGGGACCCAAAAATCTGGAGGGTTACAACGTTTCAGCCGGAAAAGTGTGTTCATGCCAAAAACAAAGATATAACAAAAATTTTACAATTTAACTTTCGCAAGTAATAAAAAGGCAGATTTAATGCAATTATATTGCATTATGAATTGCATTAAATCTGCCTTTTTATTACTCACGAAAGTTAAATTGTAATATTTTAATTTGTAAAACCTTTGGTTTGGTCAATAACAATGTACCTAAATGCGATTATATTGCATTACATTAAATATGCCTTTTTATTACTTACGAAAGTTAAATTGTAAAATTTTTCACTCCAAAAATACCAAAAAGTAATCAAATCAGCAAAATATTTTTTTTAGTTTTGCAACTTAGGTGCATTCTTATTGACCAAACCAAGGGTTCAGTGATAATGGCGCAGATGTTCACGATGCTTTAGAGGTATACTGGAAGAACTGTTGCTCATCATTAGGAAGCTAACGATTTGAAAAGTTTCCCTAATTCACACAGTAGAAAGTTCAGGGGGACAAAGTTTATAGCAGTTGACAAAACTAGTGAAGCAGAAGAATATGTCATGCAAAAAAGCTATCACATTGATCTGAATTTGTGAAAAAGCTTTCACATTAATTTAAAAAAGCTATCAATCACATTGATATAAACAAGCTATGTGAAACCACTGGTTGAAAATGCAGTAGCTCGACACTCGTTGAGTAACATTTTAGTACTTGTGTATTACTGCGTATTTGTCGTATAAATAAAAAACATGTGGTGATTTTTAATGGTTAATAGAATGAATGGTTAATAGTCTTTTAAATGTTTGGTGATTAAATGTAGCGTGATTAACTATCCAGTGATTAAATGTTAGTGATTAGTGGTCACGTGATTAAATTTCACGAAACCGTGTAAGTGATTAATTGTCTGCGTGGTTAAATATCCAGTGATTAAATGTCAGCGATTAATTGTCGCGTGATGAAAAGTTACTAAAACATCATGTTGGTGTAAACAAGAAAGCTATCAAGCTGATGTCAATTATTTTTAAATCTAACCAAATTTCCAAATATGGCTAGATTTTACTTGAATCTTAGTACCTTTGACGTTTTCTAATATTTGCATTCTTCATTCAGGTATTTAACTCCTCACAGTATGTTTTCGAAAGACTTTCTAACCTGAAATTAATTATTTTGCAAACTTACTAGAATCAACTCAAACTATACATCACCGAATACGTAAAAGTCTAATTTCCTGAATTGCCCTTCACCCTTAGGCCTATGTCTGTTCCCTGCGTTCTCGCATTACAATCTAATGCAAATTCCCTGAAGTAGTCAAACATTACCTGGATGTTAATGACTCTAAACATGCCCGAATATTCACATTTATCGCACAAACATTATTATTGCTTAGAATTTTTCCTGCACATTTTCGCCCAAAATTGAAACATTCTGGTAAACTTACAAAATGCACTTCATTCTGAGTTGATAAACCTTAAAAATTGTAAAATTTTGCATACTTTTTTATAGAAATACGTAAAATTCGATGATTCCACACATCAGATTTGGCACATACAAAATTTAACAACTACTTTGTCATGCATGAGAAACGTCTATATCTTAAAAACTATAGTGCCGATTCAAAGTAATTGATGTCATTTATGGACACATCGGCCCAAAATAACCTTGTAACTGTACATCTTTTGCACTTAAATTTTTTCGTTAGTCAGTGTCATGATGGAGTAGGCCTATATTTTGTTTGATGGGCAAGCATCCTTATCTAGTATTCAAAGAGAAAAATGTAAGGTTGAGCAGTTGAGCACATTGGTTATAATCTTAACGATAAAACTCCGATCGTTTGGTGCCAAGTGTTAGAATTTTTACGGTCAATAAGACAGCCACAGGGGAAAGTAAACTAGCAAACTTGTTGTGACCTATAGCTAGTTTCTCTATGTAAGTGGGGAGTGGCTCAATTTTACAAAAACAGATTTCCAACAGAAATCTGAGGCGTCGCGAGTTTCATCATCGTTGGTTTTAACTTTCGCGCCGCTTTTGGTCATTTCGCAAACGGATGAGGACGAAGATCAAACAATATTTGCGTTTTCTGGAAAAATTATCCGTTTTGAACAGTTAATTTTTGCACCCCCGACGTTTCTGTTTTCTCTACGCATAGTTTATTGCAACACTGACATTTGAGTGACTAAAAGACCGGTGAAAAAGTTAACCACTGCACTTGCTTACCACGGTCATAATCACGCTCCTTGGAAATTTTGTTTGCTTCGATTCCAGAAAAGACACTACAAGTAATGCGCTGGTGTTATAAGCGATGAACGGGACAAATGAACGAGAATTTGCCTATGGCAGTGGCATCACGCAACCTTTGTGACAGTACAACCAAAATTAAGAGTTGCAGTTTCTTAGTTTCCAAATGACAGCGCAAAACCGCTTTCTAGAAATGGGAAAGCTGCCGTCGGTTGAGAAATGGACGCAAATTATATACTTTAATCACAGCACAACAGAAAAAACGAAACTTAGATTGACTTTGGTCAGGTAAGTTTTTCAGGAATCACATAAGTTTTGCAATGTTTTTCGTCAGTTTCTATCAATCCGTGGAGTCTGCATCGTAAAAAGTTTTTTCAACCGGTGCTTGCAGATTAACGCTATCGCCATGCAACTAAAGAGCATTTGAAATCGCATTTTTCTCGTCTCAACTTTCTGCAGTAACTATTTGAAGTTGCCATCAAGATCTCTTTACATTAAGAATATATCATCCCACCGGACTGCCTCACTGGCTAAAGGTTTTATCTTGCAATGAAATAAAAAATACTCTAACGTGATGTTTTGTTTATGGAGTGTGATTTATCAAACCCAGTGAGATTACTACAAATAAAACAAAACAGCCATCGAAACAACTGTCACTGTGACAAAATAATCTGATTCGCTCCCAGGCTCTCGTAGCTGAGTAAGATTTTAACCTTTCATTTTCATGCCAGCTTTTCCTCTGGATAGGGTCGTCGGGTGAAGAATCCCTAGAACTCGAAATACCTCAATAAACAGCAATCTCAGGCAGTTCTTCTGGCTCCACACTAGGGTTAGTTCGGCGGATATCAATAATTTTTACAATCCAGATAACCGATATATCTGAACCGATATATCTGTGTATGTGTATTTTAGCTATCTGTGTATGTGTGTTTTAGCTAATTGGTTAATACCCGCTAATTGTTAAACAATTGATTTGACGAGATTTGCGTGTTACATTGACTGCAAAATCATGACAGTTTTATTGGAAATATACAAATATGCAATGTGCGAGCGTATAAGAACACCATGCATTTTTAACCGTTGCTGATTCTGCAAAGTTTTTCTTATGAAGTGCAACCAGTGGCGCAACAAGGGGAGGGCTCCGGGCGGCACCCCGACGGCGGCAAGTTGTTGATTAAAATTGATTTTTGAAAGTAGTTTAAACTCTTTCTGCTCTTGTGCTTAGAAGCCCCAAATAAACTTGGAAACGTGCTTGTGGAGTGAACAAACTTATAAAATGATTCTGCGCTAGGCTAAGGCCTAGCATGAGTCAAATCCAGGGTGCTAAACTGCCCCCGTGTTTGTCTTGAAATCAGGGCTTTTTCAAACTTACTTGGATGGCAATTGCCCCCCAATCCCTGCACTTTTCTCCTTCCATCCTCAGCCAAGGCCATTTATTTCCCCTCCACCCCAGTCAAAACGTAGTTTGAACGAAGGATAGAGATGATATTCGAAAAGATCGAAAATATCACTGGTCCCCTAGATTAAGGTTAAAATTACCCCCTCTCCAGCCAAAATCTGATAAACAAGTCCTATTTGAAATCACTATAAAAGTCAAAGCTATCCTGTCGTTCGATCATTTGCAACGACACATCGATACATCACCTGACACCCATTGCCAATGGCTACAATTATTTCTTGTCACTTCTCATGCTATTGTTTAGTATTTGGTGGAAGATTTTCAATGAACAAGTACCACAAGCTATAGCCTAGTCATTAGGTGGGCTTATCAACATTTTGGCGGAAGAAGTGAAAATCTCTGCAAATTTTAAGTTTTCAATAAAACTGCTGTTTTTCTGTATGACGTCACGGTTTTGGAAAATCACATTCTTGAAGCGAGATAGTGCATTTGGTGTGTTTGCGGACGTAATTTAGAGCTCAGATTGTAGGCTTGAACTGCAAGTAGAGTGAATCAGTGCCAGCCAGTAGGCAGTGTGGGTTTTGTGAAAGGTTTGACTCCATTGTCAAAGCTACACTTAACATGTGAAGTCACAGAAAAAGTCATTTCAACAAAAAAGCTAACAAAAGGAGTTGCTCTCATTATGATAAGTTAGAGGCGACGAAACTTAGTCTGAAAACCTAACGCAAGGGCAAACGAGCTTTAGTTATGATAGTGGTGAAGGCCTTTAGCCGAAAAAGTTGCACAACTTGGCAACGACGGTGCTGAATCAAGATGTTCAGTGCGATTACCGTCAAACTTAAGACGTTGCAGTTACTTCTGAGAATTAGAAATGCGGATGTGCTTCGTGGCAGAGTTTGGTGATGCAGTTTTCGAAATACTGTATGCGTCTGTTGCAAATGGACAAATGTAAAGAATGAAACTATGCACACGTAATTGGAAGAAGCCCAGCCCAACAGCTAGATCAAGTTTGCGTGTCACGATGAAGACTCCAACGCAAACATCTGAACCAGAGCCACTTTTAAGCCTATTTGACAAATTTGATTTAAAATGGGTCCGCACCTTAAGTGGGCCCCACCCCACGACAGAGGTAGCGTTTGAAGCCTTTTGTATATTCTAAGAGAAATAAACCACTTTTGAAACGTGAAGTGATCTAAGACACTTTCTATTTTCAATTGATTATTACAGCCTACAATGTGCAGTATATATACTTTGTTTTCGTTAAAGTCAGGATACTATACGAAATATAAATATGCATTAATGTTCATCTGAGGAGCAGGTATCCCACCATCACTGCTCTACTGGGCCCCGCAATAGCACACTTTTTGTGTTTTGTTTGATCCCCTAACCGAGAATGAGTAGACAATTAGAGCGAAGTGACTCGGGTTACTGCAGGCTGAAAACCAACAGGGAAGAAAATTTAACGAAATATGCCGGATCCACATACGCAAAGAAAGTAGAAAAAATAGGAAGAGCAAATGATGAGAAAAGTGGTGAACGGGCAGAAAAAGCAAGACCCATGGTCGAGAATGAAAAACACGACCCATTCAGTTTCTGAGTACTTGATTCTGATGTTCACCATGTTTCAATATTCCTTACATCTTTACTAAGCACAAAAGATCATCTTGTTTCATTTTAAATTATTCTAAACAAATTGGAGGGGTGGAAAGGAAGGCTCTTTCACGGTCGGCCCATGGCGACGCTTGGTCTTGCTATCAGAACCATCGCCAGAAAGTCTTCAACAGGGGGACTTGAGATTCTAAAAATTAACAAGAACTCCGCTGATTTAAATTGTTTCGCATTTTAATTTGGGGGGCTAACCCACCAAAGCCCCCGGCGGCGACGGGACTGCTTACGCCACTAAGCACAATGCAGCCGTTTAAAAAATCGTAAACCGCATTGTAACGTTACTTTTTTATCCGGTTAACCGACAGAAAAATATTTGGATATCGGATAATAATAATACTTCCGGTTGTCTGGTTAACCGTTATCCGAATAAACCAACCCTACGCCACACGAAGACTGGATCAAGCAAGGTTGGAGATGTAGTCACTCCACCTGGTCCTTGGGCGACTTCTGGACCGCTTTCCCGCGGATGTAACCAGCAGGAGTTGCCTCGTTAATCTTTCCTGGGACATTCTGGACATATGGCCGAACCAATGTGAGCTGGGATCTCTCAATTCGGAGGACAAGTGGGAATACCATCCCATGCTCAAAATTCAGGGCTTTACACGAATTTCGCAGCTGTGAACTTTGCTGCGAAGTGTCACACCGTGGACTCATCGCAAAAATCCATCACTGCCACTTTCACTTGGTCATGGGATAGTATTCTTTCAGTCCTTACTAGATTCATAGTCACCGGTGAGGATCGGAACAAACACCGATTTAAAAAACGAAGGATTTGCATTGGCTGAAAGCTCCAGTTTTGCCACCAGAGCGATAAATCTTACGCAGAGCTGTACCGATCCGTCTACTAATCTCCTTGTTCCGTCTTCTACCACTCCTGAGTACCACCCAGAGGCACTTGAACTTCTCCACCCATTGCAGTGTATTGCCGCTTGCTTGCAGCATACACTGCCTTGGACTTCTGGAGAGACAAAATACCTCGGCCCTTTTAGTGCTGATTTTCTTTGACCAGGCATCAGGAAACAAGCATTTGCTTAGCAGCATTGCGTAAACGTGTTAGCAGTGACGGATTTACGCATAGGTCATGGCCCCGTTTAACTCATTCCTATGACGACTCAATATTAACTAAAAGTTTGCGAAACTGCGCAAAGGCATAACTTCACAATTTACCTTGAAACGAGCGGAAATGCAAATGTTTACTCTAGACTCTTATCAGTACAGTAACAACACTGTGCATCTGGGCGTGAGTGAGATGCAGGTTGTCTGTATGAAAGCGGTTGCAGAAAAAAACGGTACCTAATTGATGTTCAATTTTCCACTAACAAAAAGCTCGCAACAACACAAGACCACCAGACACTGCAAAACCCCGATGAAAAGCAATATTGTCAGTATTGAATCCTACGTTTGTTTTTTTTTCACAAGATTCCCGCAGAGTTTGCATGTTGAAACTCTCTACGTTAGTTAAATGGGCTAGAACAGTTTTTAGTGAGCTTTACTTGGAAAAACGTGTCTACATTGGGTTTACTTCATATGGTTAACTGAGGATGTTGCAACAATACTTTGCTGCTGCGCAAAACGTGTCTTCATACTGTTTACCATCGGCCTATGGCATAGACTTAGATTAAAACACTATATTTTGTATTGCTTGGAAAATGACAACTTCAAAACGGCAGAAATAAGCCGTGTCCACTCAATGGATTGTGCTTGTTTGGTTCATAAAATGTGGTTACTATTACGATAAAAAATGGAGCTTACGTACAGATAATCAGATCGACATCTATAAGGTATTTTCGAGGGCGGCAACACGGTCCCGCACGAAAATGTATATATCCGAAAAACAAACCTATTAAAAACCCTAGAAATCACGGAAATGTAACGAAGAGCACTTAAAGAGTTCTAAATTCCAAGAAAAGATCGCAATACCATTTTTTTTTTAGAAGAATGTAGGAAAGGCTTTAATTTCTGTTGAAGATCTAACGCAATTGAAGAACTAAAATCGGCACAACAAAAGATACATTTTTGAGGGGGCACTACACATAAGAGGGGCATGCTTTCACGCTTTTTAGCCAAACAGGTCACACTTTCGTGGGGCCCCAAAAACTAAGATGGAGGAGGGTCCCGCGCTCCCCAAATCCGTCCCTGCGTGTTAGCACAGCGAGGTGAGTCAAAAACTCTATCGAATCCTTGTCGCGTGAAAGCCAAAGTTTACTCGCAGCATTTACCATTTCTCTCTCAGTGCCTAAAAGCAATACTTCCAAGTCCGGGCAGAAAATCAGGGCCCTTGATTCCTCGGTCTCGATGAAAGCACAACACACATGCACAGACCAGGGCTGAGGAGCCTGTACTCAAGTTTCAGGCACCGGCTATCTAATTTTTTTGGCTCCGGCTCCAGAACAATTTCGTTCAAAACAGAAAAAATATTGTATCATTTGTATAACTCGCTTGGACCGGAACGCAAATTTCACGCTCTGGCTCCACCATCTAAAATATTTTTGTCTCCGGCCGTCCAAAAATGCTTGGGCTCCACAACCCAGGAACGGACATGCTCATGTCTGCGACGGAAATAAGATATTTTAAGCACGCAACGCAAGACAAAACAGAGCTCCCTCCATTTGAAATGGCAATGCGTTGTTGTGAACATAAAATAAAAGGAAAAGATGAGGGGAAGCTCAGTTTGCCGATGTGCTATTGAGTGCTGAACTTTTAAAACACCCGCAACGTACAACGATTAAGAGAACGGCAGCGGCATAATTTACCGCTGCAGACAGAAGAGGGCATGTCCTTGTCAATACAAAACATTAGGACTGGCCTCAGCGCAGGGCTCTCGAGAAAACCCACAGCGTGATTCAGCTGAGGTTCACGCATTTACAGTAACTTTTCATTTCAAAGCCGAACATCACGTGAACCACTGGGTAAAGGTAAAAAAAAACTTGACGAACACCCAGGTCTTTAAACTGTCGAACGCAGTGTGACCGGATTGGGTAACTATACTGTACCTTTAAACCAGTGATGTCCAACCTTTTCAGACTCACGATCTACATCTTAAGTAGCCACCGCCTCCATCGGAAGGTCTACCAGTCCAGAGTCAACATCGCAAATCCACACGCATCATTTCCAGTCTGCAGTAATCAACTTCACAACACTTTTTCTTGCTGTCACACAAACACGGGACCTCACATCAGAAACCCTTCCTCTCTCAAACACAAACCAATCGTGTTCGACAAGGAATGACCGTTATGAACCCAACGGAAAAATAAACTAGATGCAAAACAGGTGGATCGTTTTTTAACAAGGAAATTAGTGGGAAACCTGGCTTTGGGAGGAGGCCAGCTTCTCGTAGCAGTGTGGCAGCTGATTGCAAGGCGTAGGAAGGCTGCAACGATGCTATCAGTCATTGTGGATCTGTACTTCGTGAGTTTCATGTGCATACAAACAGACTCGCACAATAAGTTGATCCAAAAAGAACTGTCGATTTCAAGACAAATCTTCTGATATTGGGGATGAATAATGTTCCTCCAATTCACGGCGAAAATGGCAGGTCTTGCGTCGTTTCATCTCAGGCAAGTCAATGTTCCAGGTTGCGTAACCGCTCGGACCGACAGCTGCTGGTAAGGATGCAATAACTTTTTTCAAGAAGCGCACAATTCAAAACACTCGGTTGTTTGAAGGTCGGTCGTAGCTTACTATGGCGCCTAGTCAACAAATATCTAGAAACAATTCTTACGAAAATACAGCTTATCAATAGTTAACATGTCCAAACACGTGCAAAAACAGACACAAACCATTGTTGACTTCCCGACTCGGCTAAGAATGCTGTACACCTCCTTGGGTCGCACAGTGGCGCAGCCAGAATGAGGCCGAAGAGGCCACGGACCCCCGAAACAAACCTGCTAAGATTTTTACTGGTGTTTTGTATCAATTTTCCACCGTTAGAAAGATGTCAGTGACCAACGACGTCGTTGGCTGGCCCCTTCCGAACAAAATTCTTGGCTGCGCTACTGGTCTAGCATTTATAACCACGTGCGTCAGCTTCTTGCGAAGGGGTCGAACAGACAAGTATTTCAAACAGGTTGTATTGGCAACCTCTGACTGAAGCAAGCGCCGTCCGTTCAACACAGCAAATTGAGAACATACACTCGCAAACACGCAGTTCTTAAACGTGATGATGGTGTCTTAGTGCTCACTGACTTAATACGTTGCACAACACTAATAACGAACTAAGCTTTCCGTAGTCTTAGTTACTAGCACATCATTTTATCCGGCCATCAAGACACGGAGCAGTGATCACAGGTTATTTTATAAAAACAAGCCCAAATAAGCAATTTAACCGAAAAGCAAGCCCAAAATGCGTTTCATACAAAAATTGAACAAAACAAAAACACATGCAAATCTGGATACACAAGTCCAAAACAAGCAAAGTTACATAAAAGCATGCCCAAATTGCGTCTTACATAAATTCAAACAGCAAATGATCCATGAAATTTCGAAAACAAGCAGCTCGCAAAACAAAAACCTGCAGAAAACAAGTAACTGAAAAATAAAACAAACCCAAAAAGAAGAAAATCGCAAGTATTCAAAGTAATCCAAAGTTCAGGAAAAACATGCTCAAATTCGCAGGAAAACCACAAGGTTAGCAACCCTGACAAGGAGCCAGCAACTGCAGGAGACCTCCGTTTATAGGGGTTATTGAAACGTCACAATGCCACAATACCAGTTACTGGGCCACGTTGCCTTAGAGAAGATATCTTTCCAATCATTACAAGGCAGATGGACTATTTATCAGAAACCACTGCAAAAAAAATTTTTCCAACAACCCTCGCGGTCGACGTGGTCACAGTCCGCGGTCTACCAGAGGACCGAGATCGACTGGTTGGGCACCACCGGTTTAGACTGATGCAATCAACTGATAAAGAGTATCAAACAAGCACGCGTGATTTCAATTTCTCCGAAATGCGCGGGAAACGTGACCGGCCAGGCAATCCTACACAAGCTGTTTGTTTCCGTTGTGCATTGCCCGCGTGTGCCAAACAACACATACTGTGCTTTGCACGTCTTAGGCTTATTGTCGTGGACCATGTTCCTGAGTCAAAAATGTAAGTTAAAAAATATTTAAAAAAAACACAGAATAACACCCGTCCTGGTTCATTTAATATCAGGCAGCGCATGGAAGTAAAGGTAACCGCTTGATATTCTTGCAGAATTTCGACGATGCTACCTTTAACTCGTGGCACAACTGGGCATGTCATGTTACGTCGCCGAAATGAGAAGTGTGTGAAGAGGCTGGGGAAATTTTCCGGTGGACGTAGCGACTGCATTATGTTTCGAAAATGTATTTCTGTCAGCGATAAGAAGAGGCACGTTCCCCTGGCAACCGCTGCTACGACAAAACGCGCACAAAAAATCACATGATGACGAATCAAGGTCGGCGCGGCGTTTCATGCATGAGTGCACACGAGCAAAACAGGTCCTTCAAGGAAGCAACGGGTAGGTGGGGAAATCATTCCCTAAAAAACGCACAGTACGAGTATCTGGCAAACGCGACCCGATCTGGACATTGCGGAGAAATGAGAGGAACTTCCTGTAATATTTCGCCTCAGTTAAAAGTAAAAGCGCATGTGAGGCACAGTGATAATTGCGATGCGATCGACTTGGCGATTTTAGCCAGCAAGAGGAATCCAACAAAAAACGAATTACACGGGGATGATTGGGGGGGGATGAGAACGAGTGCATTGGCAGGCGGTATCTAAGGAGGTTAAAATTTTTGACTTCGGATGAAACAGTTAAAACGATTCTAGAACATTCGTCCGGTCAAGACACGGAAAAAAATTGCTTGAAACCATTCGTTCCAAAGCAGGACGAGACCAGAGAGAGTCACAAAAAATATCGTATACACGACGCGCGATGTCGTTGAGCTTGAAGCGCAGCGGCCAGACCACAGCCTGCTGTTGTCTCACAACACCTCTGCGCAGGCGACAGAAGCCGGAAGTCGTTTTCTTGTGTTTGGGTTTGAAAAACAGCAACGCGGCAATAGTTGCAAATACATTGTTTTCAGTGTTCTTTCGTTTGGCCGCGACGCGCACCGCACATAATCTGGGGGCGACAGAGAAGCAATGTACGAGACGTTAAACCGGAATCGATCCTGCAAGCTGAACACTGTTCAAATGTTGGTTTTTGATTTCGAAACACTGCTGTTGTCAGCAGCGTTGTTGAATTAACGACGTTTCGAAGAACGTCGAGAAAGAAACGAAAAGAAGAAACCTAGCATCCGTAACGTCATAACAGCAGCACGGAAGCGTGGGAACGAGTGAAGCAGACGTCACCGGTGACGCAAGTGCGACTCAAACACACGTTCGCACGGATTCGGGCCGCACCTCCGAAACAAAGACT
>Ga0210059_1013571_pt1 | contig 12169 bp, 8 predicted proteins | sample Ectturendosymbi2_FD_188042 | JGI IMG/M metagenome (GOLD analysis project Ga0210059, IMG submission 188042) | Ecteinascidia turbinata endosymbiont from Florida, USA - Sample 2 (SPAdes) (version 2) | ecosystem: Host-associated > Tunicates > Ascidians > Unclassified | place: Key West, Florida...
ACGAGTTTTAGTCTTGTTAAAGTTGAATTTGGCATTGAAAGTATCTAGCGGAAAACATACAAAAAGGTCAAATGGCAAATCGCTTTTAGGATTGTGCGTTGTTGTGAAGGTGATGCTAGAAGCAATCGATTGCACATAAAACCAGCAGTCAGCAGTGCTTATCATATATACGACCACAGCATATAGAATCATCAATTATTTAACAATGAATAGTCAGTCAGTCTGATGGAAGCAATCTTTGCGAAGGTGTGAAATGCTTTGTATTGCGGGCGCTAGCGTTTGTGATGGGATAACGCTCGCAGGCTTGTACAGCGAACTGACAATTTATAACCGTTCTGCTGCTTGATCTCTCCTACAGAAATTGTTCAACGTGCTCAAGGAGGAAAAAAGCGTAAATATTTTTTAGTAGAATTCTTCAAAAACTTTCAATCAAACGGGGATCAACCATGGATTGCCGTTTATAAAACGTCACGAAAACAATACCAAGAAAAGCTTCAAGCGCTGCCGCAGTGGGAAAAGCAAAGTGAATAGTTTGGAACTGTGTTTTTATAGTACATACACAGGCATAATTAGTTAATTATAATAATGTTACACATACTTTTAACAAACAGTAGACAAAATATTAACACAATACCAAATAAGAACAATTAACAATGAAACATGATTATGTAGCTGCCGAGTGACAAGTGGACTGCTTGAATTTCAAGCCAAATGTGCTTCAGAAGAATAGAACAGGAAATTGTCTCATTACATCTAGAACCTTGCGTGCAGTCAGTCTAGTGATAAAAGGGTTTTACCGAGTTCATTTTCATGCAAACAATATTGTTGTGATTTTATTTCGATTACTTGCTTTGAGTTCAACATGAGTATCTTAAACCTTGGGCAAAATCTGCAATATTTTGAACAGATTTTCTTCGGAAATACATTACAAAGATCAAAGATTTCGTCTGTTTGATGAGAAAAGGCTGCTTCGTTATTCAACTACGTGCTTCAACGAAAAATCAAACTTACTGGATTCGTGGCGTTGTTTTAAGGCATCAGAAGTGATTTTGTTAACATTTGCAATTTGGTGCATTCCTGGCATTGTTTTGCTTGAGTTTCACGCATGTTTGTATTATGAAGAATACTCATGATTTTTCAGACAAAAGTGAAAATATGGGGTTGCAATGGGTATTTAACAATGATAAAAATAGCAGCGAAAGATATATAAAATAAAGTTGGACATCAAGCATATATATAATTAAGTAGGATATCAAGGTGGCATTATACAGCCGTCGCAAATCATGTTGAGATTGTTTCCTTTTCATGATACGACGCAATATCAACACTGTTTCGCAATGGTTTATAATATCGCGTTATACACTTCTGCTATACATGCATCAAGGCACTGTCGTTATGTTTTCACAAAGTGGTTTCATTCACGTTTGCTAGTCCATAGACAAAAGATTCAAGAGGTCATTTCTGTGGTGTTTTGTACTAATCATCGTGGGTGCATAGCAATCAGTGCTTGCAATGCAATCGTCCGCATGCGCCCTCAGGGAAACGTGTGCACCGTTAGCGTGTGTGACAGAACGCAATCGAACACGACAATTTCCAACAACAACGTAGCGTTTTTTTTTTGTAAATTTCAATTTTTCTGAAAAACCGTGTTTGTTGTTGAGTGAGAGTGTTAGAATGCTTTAAACAATCAAAAGGTATCTATCCATCCTGGTTAATTTTGGTTGTTTTCAAAAAGCTGAATACAATTTTCAACGCCTGTGGTATCCACTCGCTTTTGAAATTTTGCAGAAAGCTCACTTCCAACCAGCAGGAAATAAAAACACAAGTGCTCACAGAAAATCGGGTTTGTTAGCAGTTTTTGCATTTGCGAAGGTTTCTAATGCTCGAACTTCTGTTAATAAAAATTATATTTTTTTACTCTTCAGCAGAATTCTTTTCATCCACACCCAATTGATAGAATATTTTAACATTGTGTGACCTAGAATAATATAAGTTTTATAATAAATTATAAATTTTTCAATGCACATGATTGTCTATAAAAATAAATTTGATACGACTTCATTAGCTAAAAGAAAAGTTTGAACGTCTCCCCTCTGCTCCGCATTTTCCCAAACACTATGCATAATGAAGGCGAAATATGGAAAAACTTTAAGAATTTTACGAATGGATGTAAGTAATATTTTAAGTAATACTTAACTCATACTTTGTTGTGCAAAATGCATTGAGGTTCTCATGATCACTCACTATATAGAAACACTCCACAATTCCAGACATCACAGTGACCTCACATGGCCGTCATGACGATGGAACATTGCTAGGCAAAATTTAAAATGCTAAACTACCTGTTCTTTTGTCTATCAGAAAGTATTATCAAAAACGCCTGTAATGGTGTCATGATTGACTGTCAAGCGCGATAGGGCGACGGGGTATGGAAGAAATTCACTCGAAGCCACTGCAGTGTCACTCTCGGTCTTAAAAGGGTTGGACTTTGTATACAGTGGCGACTAGGTCAATAAATTGCACAAATAGGATCCTTGGGATATCCATCAGGAAAACAAAAATTCAGTTGAAAGCTTGGGACGGACGAGGTTTTTTTATTGTACAATTTAGTCATTCTAGGAGCTATTTCTGGAAAGCAAAATCGTAAGTCAGGTCCATAGTAAGTCTGGACCTGTATTCTGTCTTCATCATTTTAGGAGCTGAAAATACTGTCTCACACATGGAGGTAGTGGTACAAGGCAATGAATTCAAATTTTCTGTCGTGTGAGCAATGGATATAGGTCTTCAACCACTAAAGAGAAAGACGAAAGAGCTGTTTGATTACAATTAAATATTAAAGTTTGAACAGACGGCAATTTGGCGAATAATTCTTCTTTGCGTCCTGACAGATCAGTTTTGAAAAAAGCAAAACAGTTGGAAAAATCAGTAAAAATTCTGATACATCTCAAAATTATATTTTACAATGATGCGGAAAGCAATTCCAAGTCTGCATAAGTTTGAACTGTTTCATTTTTATTTATTTTTTCATGTCTTCACGGTCCCTCGATGCTTGTGGTCACGGACTTCAGTGCACACTATCCCCAGTTTCGTAAACCCTAGTCCAAATCCTTCTTCCGCACACAAACAACGTTCATGATTGGATTTTTTGCCTTAATTATAGTTATGTACTGCCGCTGGCACTTTCATATGGAAATGTCTTCCAAGACCCTCCTATATCTATAGTCAAAAAGCTTGTTCGATGTGAATGAGCAAACCGCCTTTTCACTGATGTAAACCCCATTTCCATACAAGAAAATTTGAACACCTGAAAAGTGAAGCGTAAAATTTACGTTGCTTGTACATATGCTGTTAAAGCTTAATATAATTTGAATAAAATGGTATTATAATTTGAATACAATGGTAAAGTGAATGCACAGCACAATGACAACACAAGGTTTGGAACTCTCTGTAAAACAAAAACAGGCAAAAAACTCTCTATGTACTGTAAGCACTATCTGAAAAATCATACACGGAAAACTGGATGAGTTTTGAACAACTGCATTTATAATGAAGTCAATAATTTTTTAACAAAATCTCTGTTTTTATTGTTTCAGTGGAAATGAATTGACATATTCCGGATCTGAGTGAATTTTCTCATATTCATGCTCGATGATTTCTGGTAAATCTGCAGTAACAGCAACATTTTCATAGGTTACGACAGGATGTAGTAGGTTTGATTCTTTGTATTGAAGATCTGCAATAAAAATCAATTAAAATGTGAACAATTCTCCAAAGCCTTGCAAAAACTTACATGACTCAACATAGCCATTGTAAGCATTTTTCAAAAATCTCTTAGAAAACAATTAGGAACCTCGACGACAACCAATCAGCTCATGATAAAATTAAGACGCATGTTTTTTGCCTTTCACTTTTGAAAAACACTGCTCGTCCAAAATTTAGTACACAATATGCAGATTGTCCTTTCTCAATAAAAACTGCGTCTAATTCATTTTTCAAAATGCAAATATGCTAAAACACCACTTGCGTTTTCGGCAGTGGCAAAAACTTTGACATTATCTAAAAGAGCAAAAACTTTTAAATCTAATAAGACAATATTTGCACCCCAGCACTGATGCTTCTTAGAAATAAAAAATAGCATGATCTAGATCTAGGCCGGAACTATATTGAGGCAAATGAGGCACTTGCCTCGGCAAACATTCTGGAATGCTGCCACAAAACATTTCTGTAACGCTAAATCAAATTTTACTGCGTGACTGATTTAAAAAGAGCACAACTGCAGCTGCACTGTGTTGCAACCACCAGAGATACCATCAGCCTAGGATAAATAAGGGCAGGATGTTAGGTCTCCATAAACTACATTTATTCTATCAACATTCCCAGCTGGGGTCGTAAATAACATATTCGCCTTGATAAAAATTTGAACCAGACTACGGCCATGTAGATGATTATGCCATAGGTCGCAGTAATGAGCCATTTAGCTGTTTTCTTGTTTTCATAATTTAGTCATGCTTGTTGGTGATTACCATACTGACATAATACTGACATAGAAGCAGCACTTTTGATATTAGTAAGCGCTCACAACATCATAGCACTGGTTCTGTGACCAGGATGTGAATGTAGTGTAACATGCAACCTTCACATATCGAACATGCGATCGATGGGGCTTCTTGCAAAAAGAAAGAGATGTTGTTGATGATTATCGCGGCGTTGCATACGCGATGTACCACAAACGGGATGTGCGCTAAGAATAGTATTTTAAACACATGTGGCGCGAACAAGTAACAAACTACTCACCAGAGATGAACGGACTGTCATAATTTGCGATCGAGATCCTGTCCTGAATTTTTAAAACTCAGTCCAACCACAATCCAAAAAATTTACAAATGTCAAGTCAAAATCCAAATGAGGTCCAAAAAATTTTAAAAATGCAGCTTTGTCACAACAAAAATGCAGCATTCCTTTTCCATTAACCCAGTCCAAACCCGGTCCGGATACAAAATTTTGAAGTGATTTACAATCCGGATCCAACCCAAATTCAACAAAATTTTCTATAGTTCGGATCCAGTTCAATCCAAGTCCAGTGCTCATCTCTGCTACTCATCACAGCGTGCGATCTCTATTGTTGCTTCCTTCCACAGTGAAAAACTTATCACAGTTGCCACCTTGGGCTCTCTGATCGCAACAGTGCTTTGTTGAAACTTTGTGTTTAAGGTGTTTTTCCTACTGCTCTACTAGTTCTTTGGATTGTTGTGTGTCACAACTTATATGTCGGTGGTATACACCTTTACTTGTTGTCCACAATTAAATAAGTCATCTTCGCTTTTAACAAAAAAGTTTCAAATGTTTTCAAGTTGCTTCTTAAATATTTGAAGATTACCTTGCTGGCTAGGAATGGATTTGTTTGCTGCTTGCTCCTGTTGTTTCCTCCATTTCCTAAGAAATTACGTTAACATAATTAATTCAACGCAGGCAATCATATTGAAAACTACAATAACACGACAAACAGATTGAGCAAAATTTAGGACTCAGAAAGTCTGTATCCTTTTTACCTTTTACAAGCCAGAGTTACAAATATTACACTTGCAAAACATAAAACAGCGATTCCGGAACACAAGGCTGCGATGAGTCCAATATCTGAAGATGTTTTGACGTCTCCTGAGGAAATGATTGTTGTTTTGTCTGAAACATTACAGCAGATTTATCAAAAGGCAGGTTTTTCTAACAAGTGTTCAGCTTCTTAAATGTCTGTAGAAATACATTTGCGTTTGCCTAGACAAGCAAGATGCAATTTTCATATAGACTGAATTAAGGAACACACTGTTGAATTGCGGTTCTTTGTAGTGATCAGTGATTTGCGTTGTCCATATGTCTTATCTCTAGCAAAAGTTTCAACAAAAGCAACACATTGCCTTGTTTTAATTCGAGTGCCTTTGTTTTTACTGAATCGAACTAGCTACCTAGAAAATCCTTTCATGATTAGAATCAAACGTACTGCAAAATGGTGTGATAGTTTCAACAGAAACACGTTCGTCCAAAAAACTTAAATGTGCTTAAGAATTAAAACGTCTCATTCGACTCTGGCTAAATTGCAGTGTTTCAGATAGAGTTTCAAGGGCATGGAAATTGTTTTCTGCGTTTATTCGAAAACATGTATATCTCTATTAGTGTTAGAAATAGTTTTCCTAATTGCCAATTTTTGTAACTGGCAGGGAATTGATGAATTGTGCTTAAGTTAGCAGTTGCATTAAAAATTACCTTGCCTCATTTTTTAAAAATTCTATAAAACAATCTTCCCTCGGTTGCATTCCTATGGCTCATGTTTGGTAGGTCTGTAGAAAAACGAAACTTTCCACGAGTAAAAATGGTTTACAATATCAAGACAACTTCAAACTGCTTGTGAACATAAAGCATCCTGACAGATTTCAGTATAGATCATAAACTGATTATCTGTTAACCAGTCGTCACACGAGGTGCTTTCCAAACATTTGTTTACACAGTTATGAACAAAAAGACGCTAAAAGGGTCCATTTTCATAAATCCAAATATTGAATGTGATGCAGACGAGGCGGGAAACTTTATGTTTCAAAACTCACGTTGAAAAGCTGGTTTGGCTGTCGCGTTCCAGTTAAAGACACTTCGATGTCGCGAAAACGGCAAGCGTGTGGATAACACACGAGGCCGACTTTTTGGCATAGTTTGACTGTGGTGTTTTCTAGGTGAAAACACTGTGGTGTTTTCTATCAGATTATTCCCGTATTGTAGTGTTTTTCAACTGGGGTTCTACGGAATTTCAGGACTCCATGTGTGGCGGCCAAGATGTCTGCCGAGACATTGTGAAATTGCATCATTTGCAACTTTTCCGCTGACATGTCCAGCGAGACTGTCAATTTCAATTCCGTGCTGGGCTCAGTAGGTCATGCCATCGCGTATCCATGCACTCCCGTCTGTACTGTGATGTACCTACTGATACGAGGCATATTGATTACCTACTCGTACGTTTTTTAATGAAATTAACTCACATCAATTTTTAAAAGTTCGTTCTTCGAAACTGATTTCAATACAAAAAAACAAAAGTTTTTGCAAATTTCTGTCGCAGTTGCGAGAACTAATTTGGCAACCGAAATCGAAAACAGTAAACGAAGAATCCCTCCACGTCCACTTACAAAACAACTTACAAGCACTTGATTCATAATGCGTGCAACTGTTGTGCGTAGCAACGAGAACTATTCAATGTATCCAAACATTATCAATTTACTGCGTGTAAAGTTGTGCTAGTGCAATCATACTTACATAAAAAATGCAACATTGTTAAATGAAAAGTGCCATCATAGTTAAATGAAGGAAACAGAACTTTGAAGAAGAAGCTGCCAAGGTTTGGACTGCAACACAGCTTCTAGGCTAAGTTGTTTCTGGACCTTTCATCTACCGATCATACAAGCTTTTTTGCTTTGATATCACGGTCTATTCCAAGACCTTTGTTTCCTTCAAGACAGTTCGTGAAATCTATTTGAAATAGATCGTACATCTGATGAATGATCACATATACACTTATCGCATTACAACAAAAAGCTTTATCCTGGCAGCAAGCTTATGAGGAATCTGCCTGCTTCTTGCTTTCATTTTGCTGCGATGATTAAAACTTCCAAGTGTATCTAGGTTTCATAGTTATACGCCACAAAGAGGGCGACAAGCAAATCGATCACAGTTTATTAACAGGTTTTTATCACAGGTTTAAGTTTTAAACTGGTTTGAGTAGGTTCAAGTTTTAATCATCGCATGAAAACGAAAGCAAGAAGCAGGCAGATTCCTCAGAAGCTTGCTGCCGGTCTAAAGTTTTTTGTTGTCCTCGATCCGTTGGGATAATTCCTGCCACTATTGCTTTCCACAAATGTTGACATTTACTGAAAGAACTATGAGACAAGAAATTGGGGGACTGACGAACTGTCCCACCTACAAAAAGGTTGTATTTGGAACAAGGAATAGCTGGAAATTGGCTTCTTTTTACGCTTACAATGTGTTGTTTGTTTGTACCTAAAAGTTTTTTCAGTAAAATTAATTGTTCTGTTTCATCGACATTAACCACTTGGAGGAACTTTGTCGATTTCGGAATACGTTGAAACGCTCTGCCTTTCTTGATCCTTCGTGAACTGTTAAGCTCTGTTTAACCGCGTGGTTTGTCGCTGGCACTCGTCATCGCGCACGTGTGTTATCGTCAGAGCAAAAGTGCCTTTGTTAGGCCGCTAGCAAAAGCCAGTTTTCTCAACAGTGACTGGTTTATGAGGCCCTAGGAAGGTCAGCCTTTTGGCTTCGAAAAAATTTTTAGTAATGTTGTTGCAACGAGCCACAGTTCGTGTTTCTTTCTTTACTTGTTTGAAAGTGCCAACATTTAGCCTGTAAGATTTATTTTACAGTCACAGGACTGATGATGCGTTGAAAAACGCGAAACTAGTTTTCCTGTTAATAAATTGTGATAGATTTTCTTGCGGCCATCTTTGTGGCTTATACAGTAACTTGTCGTTTTAGTCTCACATCGGTACAGGATTGCAATAAAAAGTTTCGTAAACCTTCGTTATGCACAGGAGATTTTCTAAGGTGTACACGTGCCAACCGGAATTGAAAACGTGGGCTAAGTAATTGGAAGACATTGCTGCGCTGACATTGTCATGCAGTACGGCTTTATTGAAATGTGGAAATATGGAACAGTTGTCTAGGTTAAAAATGTTTGGGCATATTATGTGCAATTGCAGAAGGAGATTTAGCAGCATTGGAATAAGAATCAGGGGCGGAAACTCTCAAAAACGCTTCATGTTTGATTTGGACTTTAGGTTTTATTATAAATGGTTTGCTCGGTACCGAACGTTCTCCTAGAAAGCCAGTTCCATACCGTGATTAATCATTCTGCAGTTATCATAAATAGTTGTAATGGCTAGCTCTGTTGGGTGATTTTCTCTAAAACCGTATTGTCGTTTGTCAATTAGATTGTGTTCTGTCAAATAAGAGTATACTCTATGATAAATAACTTTTTCAAGTAACTTTGATAATACTGGAAGAACAGAGATTGGTCTATATTCAGATGAGGAACTTGGGCTACGAACTTTGGAGTGATGTGGGCAATTTTCCAGGAGTCCGGGAATTCACCAGTAGTCATGCATTTGTTGACGAATTTGGACAACCATTCTGATACAATGCAACTAGCTATTTTTAAAAATTTGGATGGAATGTCATTGGGAGAACTATTAGATTTCATTTTTAGGTTTTTGATGAGAAGTTGGATTTCATATGCATCGGTAGGAGTTAGGAATAATATATGTTTAATAAAATGTCTGTAAGTGGTAGGAGATGATTTTATTTTTGTAGAAAGGGATTTTCCAACCTCTGAGAAAACATTGTTTAAATCTTCACATTGTTTTTGACATTCTAAGTCTTCAACAAGCTTATTATTTTGTTGAGATTTGTTTTTTATTGCAATTATTTCATTGACAAGCTTCCATGTTCTTTTGTATCATGATGGCATTTTTGGAAAGCTTGTTTATAATAATTTTGTTTGGAGATTTCTTTTAAGTGGGTAAGCTTATTTCTGTACGTTTTGTATTGTCTAATAATATTTGGGTGGTTTGTAGTCAACTGCTTTCTGTAGAGGGTATTCCTTTTTGCAATGGAAGTTAAAATGCCTTTGGTGAGCCATGGTTTGTTAAAGGAGCGTTGTTCTTTTCTGGATGCGTAACGATATGGTGCATGCTTATCAAGAGTGTCATTAAAGACCTTAACAAATTTATCGCTGAGTGTGTTAACTTCACCAGCTTCAGGATTGACGTTGTTTAGATTGTGACTGAGATCAGTTAAAAACGTATTTGGGTCAAAATGTTTCATGCATCTGAATTTAGGTTTAATTTTCTGTTGGGTTGGATGGTGTAGTTTAAGATTTACAAAAACTGGTAAATGATCAGAAATATCATAAATAGTAATTCCAGCATTATTTTTTTTCATCACATATATTTGTATATATATGATCTAATAAAGAAGGCGTGCAGTTGTTGCTGAATCTTGTTGGTTTGTTGATAAGAGAAATGCAACCACAACTGGCAAGGATATCAACAAAGTTTGTTACATTAGATTGTTCATGATACTTAAAAAGATTACAGTTAAAATCTCCCCCAATCAAATATTCACAATTTTTGTTTTGGAGATGGGTGACAAGTTTAATAAATTCATCCTGGAAGGGTGGAAATGCATGTGCTGGATGGCGATAGATAACCCCAATAATAAACGGTTTGCCAGATGAGGTTGGAGTTTCAATAAAGAGACTTTCACAGCCTACATTTTTGAGATTTAGGTCATTTCTGAGTTGGTAAGTTAGTTTGAAATTAATGTAAAGACCAACCCCACCTGAATTGGTTTGTAATTATGAACAAAGTTGAAGCCAGGGATGTTAATATTTACAATGAAGTTGGGTTTCTGATATGGCTATAAAGGTAGGATTTGCTTCAGTCATTTGGAAAAAGTGATCTAGTTTATGCTTATTTTTACCTAGGCTTCGTACATTAAAATGAAAATAAGATAAATTTTCTGGCTTATTTTGCCAGTGTCACTTAAAGTTGAATACTTAGTTTGATAATGTTGAGGTGATAAGTCACATGCAAAAAATTTAAGGAAATTAGATAAATCAGAATTGTCAAATAAAAGGAGGTTGTAAAACTCTGTGTTGGTTAAATTGAAAAATGGATTCGGCTGTGTGTTCATAAGAGGATTTCAAAGATGACGTCAAAATACCTGCTGCAGCAAAGCGAGGATAGCTTGATTTGTTTATGTTTTAAAACATAACGTAATGGATATGATGAAGACATTTAGATAAAATATTGATATGAAACCTTGCAAATCATTTTGAAGAAGTGCTACAAAATACCGCCGAATAAAAATGACTCAGTCAACCACAAACGTTTGGACTGAATTGAAATAGTTGTCCAAACTGTGCAAGAATCAAGGCTTTTTATCTTCTCGATAGCAATATCACCAACGACATTGAAGAGGTTTACTGTGATCGGTGTTTAGTCATTGTAAGTTAAAAAATGAACGCATATGTTAGACCAAAAACATTCAAAGAAAATCTGGTGAATGCGAAAACGAAAACTCTTGACAATTTATAAGATGAAAAAGCGATACGTAGTCAAGGCATTCACAAAAAGCAATTATAACTTTGAAAGCAATTAAATCGGTTGTTATTGATATTCTGTAAATGAGTACATCCAGGGGCGTAACGAGGTCAGATGGCGCCTGGGGCAAGAAGCAAGTTTGGCGCCCCCATGTTCAAACCTGAGGTCATTCGGAAGCAAATTTAGTGTATTGAAGAAAGTACCTGTGACATTGTTGGGACTTTTCGGCGCCCTCCGTAGTGGTTCGGCGTCCCCATATTGATTGCGCCGGGGAATTTTCCCCCCTTGTCACCCTTCGTTACGTCCCCGAGTATATTGGTTTCTTAAGTTGTATACGAAATACGAATGCGGTTAGACGAAATAAACGTCAGAATTACTGTTTATCTTCACTTGCAAAACGCAAGAGGGATTCTACTGGTCATTATCAGGATGCATTTACCACAGAGGGCAAAAAAACAAGTGGTAAAAACACCATTAATTTATTTGATACCATTACATATTTTTAGTGATCAACAGAAGTAACCATTCTACCACAATAGCTCCGTGAACAAATTTCCTAGAGCGTTCAAATGCGTCTCAGTAATGTAAAAGAAGTTTAGAAGGCCTAGGACCAAATGTGTTATAACTAGAAGCTTGAAGATGAAAGTATGGTTTATGTACCAGGCGCAACTAGCGCACAAGTAAAATCTTAGGCTTTATTAGATGCCAGTTGTTTCATATTTAGATCTTTAGGTTTTCCGTAAATTTTAATAAAAGAAACTATTAAGTTAAAGCAAAATCTTTGCATTTGGAAACGCAGTTATGACAAAAGATTCAAAGGGTGTAAATACGTTATATATTATGCGTGAAAACATATTTTGTTACCACTCTAAACGCTTAGTTAATCTGCGCATAAATGAAAATTCGATAAAGGCTTTTAAATTCCTTACATATTCAGCCGCATTTGGGTTCAATTTTCAAATGATTTGATTGAAATAAACTATCAACGAAATTTTAGAACGTCACGAAATTGAATGCAC
>Ga0210059_1013572_pt1 | contig 12169 bp, 6 predicted proteins | sample Ectturendosymbi2_FD_188042 | JGI IMG/M metagenome (GOLD analysis project Ga0210059, IMG submission 188042) | Ecteinascidia turbinata endosymbiont from Florida, USA - Sample 2 (SPAdes) (version 2) | ecosystem: Host-associated > Tunicates > Ascidians > Unclassified | place: Key West, Florida...
GATAAACTCAAAATCACTATCCAAAAAGTACCTTCCTCGTTTCTTTGTTATTCCTAGTGTGAGGTGCAGCCATACCAATACCAGCAAATAAAATGCAATCAAACTCCTAGCAAGAGGCGAATATGCAGGCGCAAATGATGAGCTACGAACACAACAGGCCTCAACCTAAGCGTTTCATTGCTTAACCACGTTATACACGTATACGAAATACAATACTTTGATTTATGGAGATTACAGACAAGTTGAACAACCGGTTTAGGTGCTGGCATTTGCAAAGCTTGTGAGACAAAGATGCAAGCTATTTCAGCAGGATTTTAAATTTTTTTGGAAGCAGTAGGACTAAGCACGGGCAATGACTGGATTCCGGAACTATGACATCGATGATACTGAATCCACGTTCAGAATACTGCTGCTGCTATGATCTACAAGCAGCAGCTCAACGCAGTCAGCCGAAAATGGCCATTATGCAAGGAAGTCAGAAATCGCTGAAAGTTGATTTTAATTGCAGCGCCAGCGTTAATGGAAGAGATCTACAGATTTGAAGCATTTAGTTCAGCTGTCTGACGAGTAACGCCGTACATACTTTAATGTAGTGACGGCAAGCTAATTCCATGCGCAAAGATTCAGAGAACTGTAGCGCATGCGATTTAAAAGCCTAAAAGCTTTCAAGTTTATCGTAATGTCAGTCGTACTTGCATTCCAAGACTTGAATTTAACCAAAAAGCTTCGTAGGGCCAGCGCTGACAGTTCTGTATAGATATATGAAAATCGATTCACATCCGTATATACGGGCGAGTTGACCTGCTGGGTCATCATAAATGCTAGAGAGTTTTTCACAAAAAGGGCGTACCACGGTTGATTGAACATGATGACGTCACAGGGGCCCAATGGTTAAATAAGCCCGGGGCCCCGCTTATCTGAAATCCGGCTCTGCATCCTATCATCCAATGCATGCAAACAAGAAAACAGCGGCATTCTGATACTTGGAAAGGCACGGGCAATGACTGCTCAGCACAAAGCGAAACCTCGTGGCGTTGTTGAGGCAGATCAACGCCTTCATTAACCTCGAAACTGCCAGAGTCCAAACATTACCTGAACACATCATGGCGATAGCGATTTTGACGTGGACAAGAGTTTTGCGAAATAAAATTACTTTAACCCCGAGCATGGTCTTAACTGGAAGATTTCTTATGCGTCATGAACAAGCGACTCACCATTTGCTGCGATGCTTTCAGGTGTTTTTCGATTAGAGATGAACTTCAAACCTCGTGTTTCTGTTTTTCAAGGCATTTCATTGAAATTTATGGGGCGCCATTTGTAAATAACTATATTTTGTGTTATGTCGGACACATTTAACACACAAGCTACTAAATCGGGCACATTTAGTTCACAGAACTTTATATCGGATAGATATAACACATCAAGTGCTAAATCGGAAAGATATAACACATCAAGCGTTGTATCGGTCAAATATAACACATGGGTTGCTATATAGGACACATAAAATTCACGAAGTGTTGATGTAGCAGTTAACCCTTGAATACTATTGTTGTGTTTTTGTCACGTTAATACTCGTCGGGTCTGCCAGACCCGGTTTTCAAAAATGAAAAAAATACATTTTCCTTCAACTGCCGTTTATCACAAAAGCTACACTGAAAATATAAGTCTCACTGAGCAATTTGAGCACAAACAAAGTTACTTTACTCTGATATCGTACGATTTTTGATGAAAAGTAAGTAGGGTGTCGAAAGTGTCATATATGCTTGATTTAACGAAGGTGTCATGTAGTCCTGAACTGAATTACTCATAAAAAAAAATTACGGGCGTGAAGAACTTCTCCTTTTGTATACTGCTAACAAGACCGTAGAAGCATACACTGAGTGAGTTTCAGCTTTTTACAGGCAAAACTTCCTCTAACCATAACGTGGGGTCAGCGTGACCCGTCACCTCACACTAATACTATCGTCGGGTCTGCCAGACCCGAACTCGCTCTCCTGTGCAAATACTAGAAGAGCGTGGATGACCCCAATCGCACCTATTACTAGTCACACAAAAAGATGAAGCTACTGAAGAGTTCAAAGCGCGCCGACTTCCGCTTCCGTAGTTTCACGTGAATGATCTCATTTGACCAGGGTCTGGCAGACCCACGATAGTATTCCAGGGAGCAGATATGGAACTCAAGCGTGACCAGTTAATCGAATGACAGTTCTCAACCAATCAACTTTACGTTAATTTTCACACTTCAGCGCTATTTATGTTTGACTGATAAATATGCACGCTTTGTGGGTTGTATCTGTCAGATTTACCACTTGACATGTTACATCTGTTCAATGCAGCGCTCTTTGAGCTCAAATGTGTCCGATTTAGCAGTTTATCTGCTAAATGTGTCCGATTTAACTTCAAATGATTTTTTGCACGCGGCGTCTCATACAAATTCCTAAGAAATTGTCTTCTGTTGCCTCCGTCTTTTTTTTATCGATGAACTCGGTTTCGGTTTCGAAAGTGAGTTAAGGAAAAAACTATTTTGAACTGCTGCGCGGGTTCTTTTCAGGAAAATGACGTATTTTTTCGCTCACCTCTTTATCGCGCGGTGCGCTTTGCTGAGCGCGCAGTTATTGAATCAACTCGGGTACGTTTTGCGGGTTTTTCACAAACAAGACTAGAAAGTATCCAAACGTTTCTCTTTTCGATCAACTGAAAAAATTCAGATAACAAAATAATAACCACATTTTGACCGGCCTTTTCTTCAGGCATGAAGAAAGGTCGGTAGGTTTTTCCACCTTTTCGGTGATAGTTAATGTTGCTGTCAATTCCGTTGTGAGCGGAGCGCTCGTGTTAACCTTTGAAAAGCACATAAAACTCACCAGATTGTAGAGGTTTTACAAACTTTTTAACCAGCTGATTGACTTCACTGTCAACTGCGGTCATATGGTCTCGAGCGAAGTGAATAGAAAGTTCTTCGCATGATGTGGATGATGAGCTAATTGAGATTGAGGTTTGCGCGCTCGATACTTTGTTTCCTTGTTTAAAACGTTTTACGTCAAGGTGATTTTCCGGAGTCTTTTCTTCAACAGCCAATAGCAAAAGTAGCCCAAAAGATGAAAACCTTCCATGTGCCGAAAATAAAGCGCAGCTAAACGTTTAAACTTGTCAGTGCGGGTCTGATAAATGACGGAATAGGACCATTTGATGACGACTATTTGGCGCAGAGCTGTTTTCGCGCCGGTCAGTTCTGATGCTGAGCTGCTAACGGACGTGCTTTTCTTAACATTAAAGAATCTTCCTTTCATTTTCTTTAAGAACCCATACCATAAATGGATGAAAAGATTCTTAGCAAGAGCAAGAATACAGATATGTGCGAGAAGACAAATATGTGCAAGTTTGAATCATCGCAGAAAGATGAAAGTAGAGCCCAGTCGGCTGATTCCTCGAAAGCCTGTAGAAAACCTAAAGATTTTAACTGTCTTAACAAGAGGGATAAACCAACGTTTTCCCAAGATGGTATCTATACATTTTAGATAAACGCAAAAGTAATCAACTGCTCATAGTAAGCATCATGCCCTTTCTAAAAACAGAAAGCTATGAGCAGTTGATTGTGAGAAAGCTCCGAATCATAAATTCATTAAATGATTTTTAAGGTTGTTGAACGTATTTTAAACAACACAAAACATTTTAACCCACGGGCACTATTTTAATATTAGTTAGGTCTACCTCACAATTACAACACACTTTAAAGTTTCATCCACCTTTTCAACCGTTTTCATTACACACAGTTGTCAGTCTCTAAACTGGCACCAAAACAGCTCAGTGCCAAAATAGCTCAGCGCCAAAACGGATAGTGCCAAAACAGTCCATATAATCGTCAGGAAAACGACGGCGCCAAAAATCACCCGACCCGATAAATGATAGACTTGCTTGTAACTGGGTTTCACTTCAGCCAAAAGCTAGTGGCTTGAGAAAAACAGAAGAACACTCTTCGACTGGATCTTTGCAGAAATCCAAAGCACTAGTTGTTACTTCACATTAATTCAGAGTTCACGACTGGCCGTATCAAAATTGGACCAGAGAATCATCGGTCGCTTGTCCGTTTGTATTTGTAGCGCAGCGCTTACTGTTTGTACGGAGAAAGCGACCTGTGGAACATTATCCATGAAATAAAACCTCTTTTGATTTCGATAAAATCAGGCAAACGATTAAGAATGTGATGTCGCCTTACGCGTTGTTTTAACTATCAACACGGCAGCATACATGCGCGCACGGTTGTACACCGATACATCCCGGTAAAAGCGTCTGACCTCGGATTCAGGTTTCTGCGCTTGCGGCGTTCGGTCTCAGGTCGAACACTTCGCAGCACATCAACTGCAGCCGACAGCCAGTTGAGATGTTTACTCCTTACGATTACGCCTGAGCCTTTTGGTCATGACCACAGTCGTTTCGACCGTTTAATTTGAGAAACGTCTCGTTTGATTATAACGTAATACAGCACTGCCTACTTGGGACAAATAGCATCAATGAGATCATCATTGCGGAAAAAACGGAGGGTTTAGGTATGCCGAATCGCTATGAAACTGGCAGGGCAGTTTTGATGTGAAGGACACCGTTGAATCCTGAATTATCTGATCCGGTTTGGACGGAAATAAGAACAGGCTTTACACAATCGACAGCTGATCAGTTTCTTTCATACAGTAAAACTTGTTATCTATGGTTTTGCCTACGCCGTGCTGGATAAAGCCGATGTGCTGCCAGCAATTTTGGAAATGAGCGGTTATCTTTGTTTTCTGTGTACACGGTTGAAAGACTTGAGAAACGAAACTTATCGATATATCATCCAGGCCCTGACGCAATCAACCGACCGTACTGTACTACCAGCCTTAGGCCAGCGACAAAAATTCGTTTTAGTTCTCGTTTCTTGTTGAAGGAAGACGTAAATGGTTCTAACGTTATCTTCCTAACTGCCCAAGAAGCCTGTACCGATGTTCTTAACCTTTTCTCTGCCACGTCTCCCTTAAGTAATTGTCCTTTGTTTCAAGCACCTGACTTTAAATAAGTTGTGAATGTTGCAAAAACTTGTAAAAATAAGTTGCAAAAACTTTACATATTGTAAAGCGCGTAAGGGCTCGCGCCCCCTGGAAATTTATTGACGCCCCCCAGTGAAGAACCACTACTGCAGGAACTTTTTATTTCGAAGACAAGTCAGATGGTTCATTGAGCTGGGATACGTCGGCAGGGGAGGATTCCAGGGAGGCGCGATTGGGGCGATCGTCCTCCCTACAACCTACGAAAAAAACTTTTTCACCATGATTTTGTGCAATTTGGAAAACAGCATTCACGATATAAAGCCATTTTGCTGTTCATTGTTTCGTCACAGCAGTATTGTGAAGTATATTTCATTTCTTTCACAGTATTGAACCCCGTAATGAGACTTGACTGCCATATATTACTGAAATCGCCCCCCCCCCATCGCTAAACTCACTGACTGGATCCGCCATTTGCGTCGGAAGCACCAGATAAAACCCTAGCTGGAAACAATTGGTTTTGGTTTTAGTTAGTAACTTGCACAAGCGCTATGTGGTTCCGTCATTAAACGTCCGTAGACTAGCCTACAGGTTTATGCTTATGTTGCATACGTTATTTTTGTTCGTGGTTTGAGCAAGCTAAGTGTTATTTAAAGAGTTGCTCTAGACATAACAATTTACATGATGGTGCAAGTATGAAAATTTGGCAATGCCTTGTTTGCAGAGGATGTGCTATCGTTTTCCAACATTGACATCTTTCGTTGCTCATTATCATAAAATCTTTCTCATCTGGCTTCACGGTGAAATGAGCTGATTGTAGGAGATTACAAAAGTTATAACCTGTATTTTTGAGCCGAAAATCTTGACACAAAAATGCCATACGCTGGAGAAGACCATCGCTATGATTGTCTATCGGACATTCAATTGTACCTGGGGAAAAAAAGGGTTTTAATGCAGCTTAGGACCAGCTGGAGCCAACATCGCTTACTAAAACCTTCCAGGTGCTTGGAAACGAATGAGTCCGACTGTAGACCACGTTAGAACCTAAGCTTTACTGCAACATATACCACAATTAAACTCGAATATACCAGAAACGAACTGCGAAATTTCGTACTTTTTATTGTTTGTTGTCTTTAAATCATTTACATGTTTTTAGTTCAAATATTAGCTCCTCATATGTTTCCTTGTGTTACAACCAGACTCACAATCACAACATGCAGATTAGCGATGATGGTAAATTTATAGAGCAGAAAGAAACTGTTTTTTTTTGGTCAGAAACGTTTTTTTTATTCCTCTTTCTTTGGTCTTCCTATGAAAATTTGCTTTTTTCTATATTCCTAGTAGTCAAAAACAGTTCCTACGTGTAGGAAGGATTGGTGGCACACGAATATAACTCCATTATATCTATTTTGCCATGAAAACATTTCCCATCTTTTAGAAAAAATTACACAATTTAGTCTCCAACGTATTGTCGCGCGATACGAATGAATGTAAAGCATAAAATTAAAACTAACGGAAAAAATTCTTATTCAATTAAAACCGAACAAAAGTTTCAAAAACAACTGCAGCGAAAGCAAACTGGATTACTGCTGAGAAAATCTGAAACTGATCTGCAGCCAGGGCCGGATTAAGGGGGGGCAATTGCCCCGGGCCCCACGCGGCAAGGGGGGCCCCCGTGATTAAATTTATTTGTTTCAAATAAAATACTTGTTTGAAAAATTTTAGTGATTCAGAAGCGATACAAGAATACAACTCTACCTTTATATTCCTATGTTGCGTTGACTATTAGGGGCCTCTAACAGCAACTGATTTCTCTACAAGTTTGACTGTCTGCCAGTTTTAGTAATCGCTACTGAATAGCCTATAAGTATTTTCGGTTTTGTTCAACGCAAATATATTTGATTTCGCTGGTAACGTTTTCCTAACGATCGTTCTTTTGGCAATGGGTATGACTCTCTACTCGTGCATCACGCCTACTGCACAAATGTCACGAAAATTTTAATATTTGCATGCTAATGCTAGTGATTGCTGACTGCTGTTTAGTATCAATCAGTGTTGCCACTGAGATCAGTCTCGTTAACATCAGATTGTTGTCTTTTTCAACTTCCGATAACATCAATCTTTTACGCTAGAGTTTCATATAAGCTATATGCTTCTCAAACCTAACAAAGCGCGATTACTCTCGTTGAATCCGAAACAGAGCGAAATATCGCCATTAAATGGAGAAGTCGTTTATAATTTACGTAAAATGTTAGTCTCAACGCAGCGAAGAGAGCTTCTTTAGTTTGAAATGATAACCAAACACACATTAGGGTGAGAGATTGATGAAAGAAACTGAAAAATCATGAATCTAACTTATTTTCGTCCTAAAATGATAGGAAATGTGGAAAACAAAAACAACAACCCTGTCAATATCAGATTTGTCGACAAAACATCAGATATCAGAAATTTACCTGAGAACATAACATCTGATGTCATGTTAAAATGTCAGAAGTGGCAACACTGGTAGCAATGATCCTTAATTTCTGGTAAAGTCGTGAGGTAGCGGCAGCCGAAGTGCACCTTTGTTTCGTCACAAAGGGTAATGTGTGGTGGAAATGCGCTTTTCTTCCGAAGATTACTATCGTTATGGTACATCATAAATATATGAAGTTATTAAAGCCATTTACACCGCATGTTACTGCGTGGTCCGTCAGAAAAGGTTTTGATCAGTCCGGTCGTAGAACGAAAGAGCAGCAAACGAGATTGCTTCTTTAGCTTGAGCGATGCCGGAATCTGTAATGCCATCAGGAGCTATGAAAAGCGCAAGGATCTGGCAGTGTTTGCGAAAACCCCGCGACTGAATCGCTTTTTCTAGCAAAACTTTCTAGCAGCAACGTTAAAGCAGTGGCGTTAACCAGAGCATCTGAAAATGAAGGTGAAAATCAAGACATTAGCTTGGAAACAACTTTCACACTCAGCCTGGCTGGCCATACTGATATGTTCTTTTTCGGTGTTTTAATTTGTAATCTCTGGTTTCTGCTTTAATGTTCGGGTGAATGTTGTTTCTTGCCTAGCCAGTCTCTATAAAGTGTTACATATCCTGTGAAAGATATACAAGATATTCTTGTGAAATATTTTTTCTTAGTAAAAATACACTCTAGTTCTAGTATTTATATCATAAATACTCTTCTCGCAGCTAACTGTATGTGCATTTGAGTAAGAACATTCTCGACTACCGGAAAAAACAAACGGAAACCTTGCGAATCAGCGAAAACATAAATTTTACAAACGATGACGTCAAGAATTACGTCATAGGGGACCTCCAGCAAAAATTGCCCCGGGCCCCACTACCCTTTAATCCGGCTCTGTCTGCAGCGAGCTTGAATGTTGCTGTAGACGGATTTAGAAAGAAAACGTGAAATGGGAAAAAATCCTTAACACTGTTGATTAAGATTCTGGCCAAACAAAACCAGCTTCTCATTTCACACCTATTCAGTTCATTTGCGTAAGGTCATTTCGTCTTCGTCTTTTGCAAATGTTTACGAGATTTGCTTACAAATCAGGTCCACTGTTTAAACAATATTTTGATGAGTAAGCAAAACAAAACTTATTATTATAGAAGAAAGTAGGTATTTTTCTTGTCATTCGGCAATTATACAAACGCCAACATGCGCTTGTGGCATGGCGACGCTTGGCGCGCCTTTGATCAATAACTAGGAGGATGATTAAACCTACTTAAGAAAAACTCTCGTTGAGTCTGGCCTCGGTGTTTTTGCAATTTACAGTAGGTTTGCAGAAGTCTGAAACAACAACTTGCCTTTCGCACCTTTTGCAAAACGAAGAGCTGAGATCAAGATGTAGGTCCGATATTGCTGAGTATCCAGTCGCGATTTATTAGCGCATTGCCACAATCGGCCTAACATTTTCAGCCTTTGTGGACTTTCCTGTCACAAAAATGCATCATGGTGTTAGAAACAAAACCGACAGGTTTATTGGGGCGCCATAGATTCTGATGCGACTTTGAAAATTTTAATTCTGCTCTGCATCATAATGCTGCTGGTGCTGCAATTTCTGTTGTTGTTTTTGTATTGTTTGCTATCCATTTACTGCGAAACAAATATCTCAACATATTGATGCATATGTCAATGGCGAGGTGGTAGAAGGGTTGGTGTTGGGTCATTTATAAACCACCTTCACTTGTTATATGTGCATGTCGTTCAGATACAAAGAAATACGACAAAAACAAGTAAAAGTAAGGAATTGAAACTGAGAAAAACAAAAGCAAACATGATAAAACAAAATAGAATGTGTGATGCTGAACTTTTCTTGAAACTCTAGTCGGGTTTATTGTCGATTGTGTGTAACTTTTAGGAACTGAGTAACTTGTGAGGTGCCACAATGGTTTTAAAGTTAGTTGAAGCCAGTAAAAACACTTTCTTGATACACCGCAACACTAAAACTTCGATTTATCCATACGATCTGTAAGACTTGGTAATTTCATGAGCATCTCTACACAGCTTAAAGCCGCTCACCGCAAAACCGCGACGCAAATGCTTCAGCAAAACACCAGCAAGAGGTAATTCCCTGCGTAGAAAAGCGCATTCTCGAAAGTTGCATGTCTCTTGGTCATGTTATTTTCAGAAATAGCTCACGCGCTTGTGGATCCGAAACACACGGCTTAACGTTTAGGTGAAAACATACGAACACTAGACGTTGCTGTCCAATCCAACCGCAGTGACTGGCGATGTCGCTGCACCGCATCCGTGCAGAACAAAAATGTGTACTGTTTCAGGGGCGCTGCCAGGGGGGTCGAAATGCGCAATCGTTCTCCCCACATTTTGAACGGCAATTACTGTATTACTGAACCATTGAGCAAAAATGGGGTCGTTTACGCGGTAGCTATACGTTTGCGCTAATGTCAAAAGCTAGACCTACTATTATACCAATCAGCTTCGATTAAGTATTTTATGCGCGGTATGTTGTCAATCAGTCTAATTGTTCCATGTAAACATGTGGGCTACAAACAATGCCGCCGCAGCCGTCTCAATAGGTGAAGAGTAGATGAAGCAACAGGTGTTGTGGTGCAAGCTTTTCCGTCGAGGTGAGGCAGCCAGTGTGGGCGAACGCTCTGGAAACCAAAACTTGTGCAGTTTCTACACCAGCACGAGCTGAAAACTCTCGTAAAAAGTGCTTTTGCGTTCACGCTAGCTTGACTTCTTGTTTTGAGGAATGTTGAAAGTGAACATTGTCAAAACTGAACAAAGGCAAGTCCAGCGCATGTGTGAAGCTCTTTCTGTTTAAACGTCGCCCTGGAAATGAGTTGGTGCAGTTTCATAACATTCTGACGAGGCTAGACTCATTGCTCAGAGCAGTGGCAACGCGATACAGTTTTCCGGATTTTTTCATAACTGCTCGCGATTATGATTGTACTATTTGACACTCCGAAATACCTATAGCTCAGGGATACCTTTATAAGATACTCAAATCACCCCGGCATTGCGCTGAGTTATAGTCGCAGCAAATTCATTTTGGTTTGGAGCGATTTTGCTAACGGACATTGGTCGCAAAGTATAGGACTGCATTCACATCTGCGATGTCCGCGAACACGCCAGTGGCAATAATTAAAATTCGCTGGCACTGTATCCGGAAACACAGTGAATCATATTCAATGCAGGTCAAGAGCTTTGTCGTACGGTCAATATCGATAGCATTGAAAACAAGGCCGACGTGGTTTTAGCAGGTCAGCAAGAGAATGTAGATTAGCTTCTCTCTCTTAAAACGTCGGTAGATGTTATCAAGATTTGCAAAGAGACAGAAACCACTCAGCCTGCTTGCTGGAGTTGGCAACTTCAAGCTCGGAGTCATTTAACTCAGTTAAAATGAAAGATCTGGTTCTCCTCTGAAAGTATGAATGGAAATTATGTACCTATGCGGAGATAAATATTTGGAAAGAAATGTTAAGACCTTTTTGAGCTAAGTTGAGGAAATTTGATTCGCTGATTAATTATATCAGTGCATGTAAGTTTTTTCATAAAATTAGTTATGCCGAGTGCAGTGACCAGGCGCTGTCATCCACCACCTGTTTAAAAGAATTTAGCATCACTTTCGTTTGTTACAAAGAATACGAATCATTAGGCAAGTAGCTTATGCCAGCAAAAATGCTGCAGTTGAAGGCGATGGCGAACGCTTGACAATGAAAAAGATCAGATAATAAAATTTGCAAAATAATCTATTCTATCTTCTTCAAGAAATTGCGTGTTTCGGTCAGTTTGCAGCTATTGTGGTTTGCAAACGTTTGCAATATATGTTTTGCACATGCTTGTCAAAAGAGCGCTCTCAGTGGAAATGACGGCAATTATAACTATTTTGACGGCAATTATAAATTATCATTGACGGAAATGGCGGCAATTATAAGCATTGTTGGAAATGTTGATAATAACATTGTGGACATAAAACTATTTGACAGTTGTTTGGCAAAGTACGTTTTGTTGTAACAAAAGTTCTGGCAGCACACAGCAGTAGCAACAAGTAGTCTTGCGTTGTTGCGAAAATTTTACTGCAAATACTGCTGTGTTTCAAGCTCAGCAAAAATTGCGGATGACTTAACGATCAAGTATAACATAGTCTCCACAAAGGTGACGCAGAACCAATCAACAAAATTTTTAGTAGGAAATCGATTTAACGTAACTCTACATATCCTCAGCCCTGAAACCTTTATCATGAGTGTATCTTCGCCTGAGCAGGATGCAGAGCACGCAGGGCGTGAGCTAGAACCACCGGGAGTGGTGACATTCGTGATCAAGTACCACGACTGGCGATTTTCATCGAACAGTTTTTAAATACAGTTTGCCTTTGATACAAGTGCTGTGGTACGAAGTTGAACAAAGACGCCGCCAGCAATTAAAAACGACCTCGCGGTTTTGGGTGTCAATCGATATAGCAGGCGGTTGCCGCAGATTTAAAAAAGAGACCGGGAAATGGTTGACGTAGGCCTTTAAGACTTGAGTTCAATATCATACGGTTGGCAGATGTACAGGGTGACCCAAAAAGATGCGTACCCATATTTTGTTCGATAAAAAACCCATTTTTTAACGAATGTCTTTTCTGTTGCAGGACGTGATAGGTGAATCTATGGATGATCGTTTGCAGCTATAGTTGCCCCAAAAATGTCT
>Ga0210059_1013573_pt1 | contig 12166 bp, 5 predicted proteins | sample Ectturendosymbi2_FD_188042 | JGI IMG/M metagenome (GOLD analysis project Ga0210059, IMG submission 188042) | Ecteinascidia turbinata endosymbiont from Florida, USA - Sample 2 (SPAdes) (version 2) | ecosystem: Host-associated > Tunicates > Ascidians > Unclassified | place: Key West, Florida...
GTATGGGCTCAGGACTCCCCCTTGCCTTACCCCATTGGTTACAGTAAAGGGGGATGAGTAGTTGGTACCCCATTTTACTTGCATGGTCTGTTGCCTGTACCAACTCAACAATAGTCTTACTATGCACGTAGGTACATTGCGCTTAATTAATTTGGCAAACAGCAGGTTGTGATTAGTTCTGCCAAATGCTTTAGATGCATCTAAGAAAGCTGAAAACACTGGAGTCTCTTTGTTTACATAATAAGACACAGTCTGTTTAAGTAGAAAAATATACATGTCAGTGCCATGTTTTGGCTTGATCCAACCGGTAAACCGGATAGTGATCATCTCTGCAAGATATCCAAGCGGTAAACCGGATAGTGATCATCTCTGCAAGATATGGTGCTTAAACGCATTATGACATTTTAAGGATAGAGAACAACCTGTTTTGGTACTCCACACTGTTGTATTTATAGATGTAATTCGCGTCACATAATGTGCGATTTGTTTGAAAATAGTAACCGTATTTCGTGTCACTTTGTTACAACTCATGCCTGCCACATCGCGGTGATCGGCATAGTAACAGGACCATAAACCAGCAATAGCTGTCTCCATGTCTTTGGTTCTGGTACCGACTTATTTCCTGTTCTTAAAGTAGCTTGTGTGATTGTGCTTGACTGATCTACGCTTTGCAAAATTTAGGTAAACATATTTCTTAAGGGAAAGGATATAAATTACGCCTGTAAATGTAAGTTTCCCAACTTGATAACACTGTAATCATGATGCTGTTAGGCCTATCGTATCAGCAGCATGATGATTTATCCCAGGAGCTTCATTGCTTCTGTAATGTTTGTGGTGCGTCTGCGTGAGTCATATACTTTGTTGCAGTTCGTAGGTGTTCCAACCTCACGATTGGCTATGCATTATTGAATGTGCGATTCACCACTAACAGGATGTGCATGTGATGTAGTATAGCACTCATGATATGTGGCACAAACAAGGAACAACAGTACTGAGTACACTCATCATATCATGCCGTGTAATCTCAATTATTGTTTGCTTGCTGCCACAAGGTGAAGCTTTGCGCAGTTACCGCTCGGATTTTCCGAGCGCAATAAAAATGGAAAAATGGTGCTGTGACCAAGATGTTAAGGTTGTGCCAAGTGCAACCTTCACAAAAAGAATGTGCATTTGGGTGCAGTTTGTTGTAAAATGGAGCCGATGTTATTGCAACCTTTTCTGTTGGCATTGCGTTGAATTTTTTTTCTCCAAAAATTTATGAAGGAAGTTGATAAGCATAGACCTACACAAAAACAGTATGCACGAGATACATGGTGACAAACAGTTTTTTGCAGAAACAACATAGGCTATAAACAATATATAATGAGTGGAGAATAATGCACATACAAAAAAAGTGTATAAACAATTGCTTTGTAGTGCATAATACACAATATACCTCAACGTAACACAAATGATGGTGGGCAAGCAATGGGTGAAGATTTGAGGCATGTACAGATGGGCAGTTGAAGGAAGCAGATAGGTGAAGGAAGCGAACAACAATAAGAGTTGCGAGGCAGAGGGCAATGCTATTGGGAACATATCATTACATTACAAAAACAAGTAGTAAGGGCAGGAAACAATATTTATACATATAAATTGTGAAGAAATAGCAATTTACCCACAGAGAGACCATAAATGGGGTGAGTTCCATGGATGAGTTATATCCAACCACACACATGGTGTCACCAAGTGATGATGAAGAGACAAGGGAAGGGCCCAGATAAGATTATGGTAATTTTAGCAGCAAACATTAATCCAGTAAGAGTTGGGTAAATGAAAAACAAAATATGTTTGGCAAATGAAAGAAGTATTTAGTTCTAGAAAAAAAATGTAGAGTTTCACAAAATATCATGACTTATGTGATCTAGCCATATCTTTTGCAAATAGAACTGTTGTAATGTCATTGATGCTTTATTTCAGCTTTATAAGATTGTAGGCTTAGGAATTAAACTGAAGTCAATGTGAGGTCCTATAGGTTAACACCACTTCATTTGCCTTGAAATCCTTGTATTGCAGCAAGGGTGCTCCTCAAATGAGTGAATCTGAGCTTTGTCCTTATGTATGTCATGACAGATGCATATGGCTCCTTGCGTTTTTCAGCTATTTTTTCTGCATGTTTTTTGTTGACTCTGGTGCATTCTGGTGCCATCTCTTCACTTGTTGTAAGAGCAAAGGGATTAAATGAAGACTTCTCAATGTCGATCACTCTTTGGTTATACTTATCGCTCTCTTTTTTGTGTTGTTGGTAACAGGCCCTTAACCAGCTTGGGACACCAGAGGGGGTGAAGAGTTTTCTAAGAGTGGCCCAGATTTTATGAACTATGTTCACTACTTTCAAACTATGTATGACATATTTTTCTAGGGGAGATGACAAATTTTCTAGGGGTGCTTTGCTTTCCTGGTTATGAACCTGTTGGTAGATCTCTGCGAAGGACTTCCCAGAATGGTTGATCCTTATGTCAAAGAAAGTTTTCTCATAGTTATTCCACAGTCCTCTCGGAGAGATATCCAACCTTGCATTGTCAACAGTGTTCACTTTTCTTTCCAAGTTGTTTTCATTGATTCGCAGAAGTGTGAGTTCAGTCTGAACATCTCTACAGACCTATCTCATTATCTGTGCCTCAGAGTCTCTCACTGAGTTGTGCCTCATGGAAGTGTATTCTCCTAGTTTACATGTGAGGCTGTGAACCACATAGTTGGTCTCTCAACAAGCACAGTGGGTATGCCTTTGTTGAATCAGTGTGCAACTCACTGTGAATGGGACGTGTGCAAAGAATAGCAACCATGTTTGCGGCATGAACTACTACTAGCAATAATGCAATGATCACAGTGTGTGATATTTATTCATTGTTGTTTGCTGCCATGTTCTGTAATGAAGTTTTGCGCACTTGCAATTTAGTCTACATTCCAACAACAATAATCAAAGGAAATTCACCACGCTGACTATGTAGTTTATGTTTGAGTAATTCTAAGCTAAACCTAGTAGTAATAGATTCACTGTTTTCAATCACCAAAGGAGTAGGTTTATTTTGAAATGTATGCAAATAGGCAGTACTTACAGGTCCACCAGTGAATCTTCATATTTGAAAAGTTATTCATCCGCCGCCTGTAATGTTACAGAAATGCACAACGAGTGTGCAGTGGATTGCAGTAGGCTTGGTAGAAACATACTTAGGGTCAGACCACTAGTATGCGGAAATTCAATAAACAAACACCTTTATTGAAAAAAACAGAAAAGGAAAACATTTTTAAAAATAATAGTTGTATTCCTTAGTCTTCCTTGAATGCTCCTACCAAATTTTAAGCAGATTCAATGAAATCTGACTGTATACCACACAGGTTTCTTGTACCATCTCCATTCACAGCATTTAACCCAAAAAAACAAATTCCTTTTTGGTAACACATACAATACTACACTATTCAAACTTGCTCTTAGAGCACTGAATTTCCATGTGCTTGCTCCTGCAACTATCGTCTAATACGGTGGTTCCTAACCAGGGTGCTGAAGCATCATAGGATGCCTTTTGCAATACCCAGGGATGCCGCAAGCTAATACATTCTTCACAATATCATTGAAAAGACAGTTTCAAAATGTCGCCAAACCTTAACCCAAGCTGCTATGGATTCACCACCGGGTGCCGCAAATTACATCTCTTTTGTAGGGTGCTGCAAGCAGCGTTTCTAACAGCTTGCAAACTTTTACAAATGTACTTTTTTCCTTTCCTCATTTTAAGATAAGAGACAGTCCATGTGCATATTTGGTGCTAGAAAGCAGACAAAGATTTGTTGCTCGTGTGACATCATGCAGATCTATGTGAACAGTATACTGCACCTACTAATAAGCCACCAAGCCATAAATTTTAGTGAATTAGTTGAGTAATTATCATAATTTGTACTAAAAAAAGCTGGAAACAAATAATTGACATTTCACCCCTGTTATCAACAAAATCATCAACTTTTACACATTTTTATGTCGTTTGTTCCATCCACTTACTGGCACTTTAATTCGCATATTGAGCTGAAACATCGGTTTGATTCATTGGGGACACGCAACTTGATTTGTGTCAAATAAAATCGGATAATAAATGATTTGGAAGATAGGAGATGTTTTTTGCAAAGTGTTGTTAGAAATGAAAAATGTTATTCAACACACTTCTTGAAAAGTAACCCACTTCTTGAGCAATAGCTAAATTTGTGAAATTTCGGTCTTTGCATCTGCATACTGGTGAATTGACCCTTAAACCTAAACTCTAAACCAGGGGTCAACAATCTCTCCATAGTCGTGGGCGAAAAAAACTGTGCAAGGTGTATGTGGTGGGGCGTACTAATTTTCCACCAACAATTCCTCTGCCTTTGCTGTTATGATGTTGTTAAAACTTGGAAATTCATGGAATTTTAATCAGGTTAACTCGTGATTTTCACAGTTCCCAATGAAAGCCCAAAATGTGACCTACAGTACATTTATAGCACATTGTGGTTGATCATAAATAGTTTCTCAACAAGACGTTACAAGGAGGCCAGACTCAAAAAATGCAATACCACTAGGTGGGCCACACAGTTACTAGTAGGGCAACCAAAAGTCAAAATTTTTCTGCTGTTTCTAGAGTTTATGAAACGTCCACAAACCAAATTTCACGGTCATATCATGAGGGAATCCCAAGTTATTAGGTCAAACAAAGTCAAAATTTATCATTAGGTCAAAATTTATTATTAGGCCAAATTTTTTTTGCAGCACAGTTTTTTCTCTTAAATATTGATATTTTATTGAAACTACAACAACAGATAATGATATGCTTTTACAAGTTTATTTGCAATTCTGTAGTAATAGTGGGTTTATTGCGATTTCTGACATAATAATGTTGTTTTGCCCACTATTGGACGATTGAATATTATGTAGGATAAGCATGGTAGGCGAGAAATGTGGTCTTATGGTACTTGTTTGGTAAATGCTCAATCCATTATGCATATAGTATTTCAGCTTAATGATGTTCTCAGGTTTGACTCTACTGTAGTTATCAATGTACTTATCAAAATATCATCCCCGAAGTTAAACAACCAAATATTTTTTAATTTTGAAGCTCAGAGTGCATGGATACACTTCTGGATTAACCTCAACACCTAAGGCTGAATTATTTTGCAGTCACAAATGCAGAAAGTTTATAGGTCAAAATAAAGTCAAAATCTTTAATTATAAAGTCAAAACTTTAAGTTATTAGGTCAGAAAATTGGTTGCCCTAGTTACTACAGTTTGTAGAGAGCGGCGGACCAAAGGATTTTGCTTGGTCAGCTGGATCCAGCCCACAGGCTGTAGGGTGCCGATCCCTGACCTAAACCTAATCCCTTAACCATAAATCTGAACAAAAAAAAGTTTAAAAACCTTTGAAAAAAGTAAAGAAAAACTTGTCTCATGAAAAGTTCAACCATTATTACCTAAATAAAAGTTGCCTAGGTGAAAGCCGAACTGAAAATAATTCGCACAGCTGATGTAAACGCATCTGCTACACTGCCAAGATGATGTCGCTGAAATGACAAGCTCAGCATTTTATTTGAGTCACACCATGTGCAGTGGACTTATACCCACTTTCTTGTAGTTGTGTGGAAGACTTATTATAGTATTACTAATATTGTGCCGACTTTTTAGCTAATGCACAAACTCATAATAACTGCATTTCCCTCTGAATATTCAGTTATTCACTGGAATGGTCTTTGTTGTGTTGCAACCTCTCCGGTGGTGGTGCGTTGATTGTGTGATTCACCACGAACGGGATGTGGGTGAAGAACAAAAATATACATGCGTGGCGTGAGCAAGCAATAATAAGAGAGATTGCGGTGCATGATCTCTATCGTTGCTTGCTGCCACAGTGCGAAGCTTTGCGCACATGCTGCTCGGGATTTCCGATAGCAACAGTTGGATGTGCGTAGTTGATTAGGCCTAATATAGAAAAGGGTCAGTTTCTTGCTGAACACCAAATCAGAATATGGTGTTAAAAAATATCTAAGCTACTCGTTACTATGCACTGACAAGGAATATACTCATTAAATCTGTCTGCAGTAAGAATTTACAAAGATAGCCACAATCACAAACACACCTTATATATAAGGTACCTTCACCTATCACCCATGCAGAGCCACAACACGGCAGCGGTAACACTCTCTCAGTATGATCAGAAAAAGACAGCACAAACAACTACTGTGCAACTACAGCTGGTAACTGGTTGTCTGTAAATGGTTAATAACAATTTATGAATGATGTGCGCAACCGCAGTTTTTGTGCATTCGGTTCTGGTTCTCAGAAGGGTTAAGTTGAAGTTAAGCTAAACCCTAACTATAAAGTGATAAACCACCCTGAAACCTAACCCTACACCCTAACTTTAATCCTCACTCTAAATCCCAACTCTAACACCAAGATCCACAACTGAATGCACAAAGATTAGAATTGCGCACATCATTCGTAAATTGTTTCTAGCCACAATGACTCAGCAGTTGTTTGCCCTGTCTTTTTCCAGTCATACTGACAGAGTGTTACCATTGCCGTGTGGTGACTCTGCATGGTTGGTAGGTGAAGGTACCTTATATATAGGGTGGGTTTGTGATTGCACCTATCTTCATAATTACGCCTATCTTGTGAATGCGTAATTGTGCCTATCTTTGTGATTGCGCCTATCTTCCTTGTACTACGTTCTGTTTTGTCTGTTTGTATCAACCTGCGTTCTGCAGAGTGTGTGTGTTCATACTATGGACTTCGTGTCTGCTCATAAACAAATAAATTAAATTAAATAAATTCTTACTGCAGATGGATTTAATGCATTTATTCCCTTTCAGTGCATGGCATTTGGTGTTCAGCAAGAAATCGATGCAAAACAGAGTTGGTGAATATTGTAGACTACAGGCTATATGATTACAGCATGGTCTAAGCCAGGGGTGGCAAACAAGTCAGAGACCAAGAGCCACATTTGCTGTGTTACTACAAAGAGCTACATCATACACATGGGCACACATGAACATCACCTCATATCTACCTCACTCACACGCATACTTTGCTTAGCTAGATTTGATGAAAATACCACACACCATCACTTACTCATCTATAAGTCCCATGCGTGACATACAACAGCATGTTGTCAAAATAGTACAAACATTTTTGACACTTTATTGAAGCACATCATAGGAATCGCCATCAACCAAAGCCATAAAAATCACCATCTGTACTATGCATAAATTGTTGCAAAACTTACAACCTTGAGCTTGAATCATATCATAACCATTTTTCTTGCACAACATTCCGTAAGGCTTTTGTGCTATAACCCCAGGCAAGTTAACTGCACGTACAGCAGCTTACAGGCCTATTTACATTGTCGTGCTAGCAAGTGCAGTCGAAGAGAGTTTTGATCAAGTCACTCAGTTTGTATTAGATGTTAATCTGCATATTTTTGTATATACTATGTCAAGAAAAAAAAATTGAATTTGAATTTAGTGTCATTATTGAGGGAAGATAAGTGTGATAATGTTGTGGATTTAGTTAAAGAGCAATACTTTAATAAAAATGCTTCTTTGCTAGTTGGAGCATCGCAAGTTGTTTGTTTTTTGTTTGCAAATGTGTTGATAGTTCTTTGTTCATGCACATTTACATGTTTATTGTCTATGTAATAATGGGATTAGCCCTGTACAGAAATATTTTATAAGCTTGGGAAAAACAGTGTAGTTGCGTTCCAACTTATTTTTAGTGTTAGTAAACCATCTAACATCTTGAAATATCATTTTTGTTTTGAAAGATTTTTTTAAGAATGAGCTCAAATATACCCACTGACGATGAAGCTGATGATGGCGATTTATCTGAGTGCAGACCCATATCTGCTATGGCTCCAACAGTTCGCATGCAGGAAGAAAGTCAAATGGAAGTAACCTCCAGCCCAGCATTTCAGTGTTTAGAAGAGGTTCAAATTGTTATGTGTTGATTGGAGCTTGATATCATTTTTGCTGTAGCAGTTAGTACAACAAAATTTTGTTAAGCACATTATGTTACTTTGAATTTTTTGAAAATAATTTTGTGTTCTGTATAATAACATTTACCATCATGCGAAATTTAAAACATTTACTTAAATCATGCAGTTGGCATAACTACTTAAATTGATGGCCAGTTGTCATTGATGTAACAATAAGTTTTGAAGGCAATTGTGGTTACAATATTTTTAGTATAGTCTGTCAGATTTTTTTAGAAATCATTGTGTTTTTGTCACTTCATACAGTTTACAATCAAAGGCGGTTTACATTTTTTATTTCTTTACATTATCAAAAGATATAGGTGATGCTCAATCTTTCTTTGACTACATTTAGTCGATCTCGCATTCTATTCTTTTCAGCATCATGTGTACATCCGTCACAGGAGGGATGATGATGAACAGAAGGCAGTTGTAGTGGTGTAAGCATCATTACTAGGGTTGCCAATTAAACACGAAGCGTACTAGTACTCGAATGTATCCAAAGGCTTAGGTAACCTATGTCCATGTGCAGCTTACAATCAAGGGCTGCTTACATAAACTTCTTAATGCCATTTCGTGCGGCTTACAATCGAGTAAATACGACATCAATGAAATTGCACACAGATCAGCCCAGTCATTACTTCGGACAACACTTGTAACCCTTCGTGTTTGCAGCTGTGTTCAGATCAGGATCTTTCCAAGGTAAAATTGATGATGACAACAACTGAAATTTTTGTATGAAAGAAGTGCAATTTTTCTTTGGCTTTGTCAAGTTGTCTACGTGTGATATCGCACTCCAACTGCGATAGCCAAGTACATTGTTTTTTGTAATGGCATGTTATATTTACAGCTATTTGATGCTGGGAAAGTAACTGGAACTCGTATGGCAGAGCTGAAAGCAAAGTATACCGCTCTTCACGACATGCTCAAAAAGTAAGAAAATCATTTTTTTCATGAAGGCATTAATATGACTCTCAACACGACACAAGCGAATTGACACCATTCATATCTCATATAGTTTTGATGTTGATATTGTTGCAATCTTTCCACTGGCGTAGCGTTGAATGTGCAATTAACCACGAATGGGATGTGTGCGAAGAACAACACCACATATATATGTGGTGCAAACAAGCAATAATAGAGTGATCATTGCATCTGATCTCTATTGTTGCTTGCTGCCAAAGTGTGAAGCTTTGCGCACTTGGCGCTCGGGCTTTCTGATCGCAACAAAATGGTGCTGTGACCAGGATGTGAAGGTCGTGCCAGGTGCAACCTTCACAAAAAGAATGTGTGATCGGTGCTGTTCCTTGTGAAAAGGAGGGGATGTTGTTGCAACATATCCGCTGGCGTAGCATTGAATGTGCGATTCACCACAAATGGGATGTGCACGAAGAACAACACCACATGTATATGTGGCGCGAAGAACAACACCACATGTATATGTGGCGCGAACAAGCTTAATAGAGTGATCATGGCATGTGATCTCTATTATTGCTTGCTGCCACAGTGTGGAGCTTTGCGCACTTGCCGCTCGAGCTTTCTGATCGCAACAATATCTCATATAGTAATGGGTGGATACTGGATATAGAATTTAGTGGCCCTGGGCAAACTCTCAGAAAGTGTCCCTAAAACTACAAATTGATGTTGTTGATGGTCCCACATTTGCACACATAATTTTTGATTTATTTTGAAAAACATAAGACTTGCTTCAGAGCTTATTAAAATGCGATTCTAGAGTGGTTCATAAGCTTATTAACAAAAAACGCAGGAACTCGATGCGAAACACTCAATGAGGTAGCCCCACGGCATCTCTGAAAAAAGAGAGGCCTGAGACGACCGTCTCAATCGCCTCCCCTAATATCCAACCCTGCATATAGTTTTGACTTCTAATCAAGCCGTGATTTGCACTTGTAGTTTTGGTTACAAGACCAGGAGCACAGAGCGCCTGTGTTGCAAACTGGTGAAGCTACGGCGCAGGATTTCGATTTTTTTTTTAATGACTTTGTTCCAAATTGAATTTGTTTCAGGACCCGGGATTCCGAAAGTACGTTACTGCAAGATGCTAAACGCTACACGGTCAAGTTGGAACATCAGCGAAAGCAACTAGAAAAGGTATATAGCAAATTATGACCTCATACTCTGAAAAGAAACATGGCAAATTATGACCGCACACTGAAACTTCAACCAAAACGACGTACGTTAGCATTTTTCAAGCTTCGAAAAAATACTACAGTCTTTTGTTTGAATAATGCATACCAAGACTCCCTCGGTGAACTGTAGAGTGTAGCTTATTGAGCTTACCAGTACGTTAAACCACAAGCAAACGTTCACGTTTTCACAACCCTAGAAGAAGCGGTTGATCCAGACCAGACGTTTGGCGGTCGGAAAAGGCTTTCAGATAAGCGATATTGTTTAGTATACGTTGTTTGTAAGACGGTGAGAAGTCAAGAAAAATGGGACGCTGAGAAAATGCAATAAATTTTGCAGGGGTTTAAGGGGCTTTGGTTATCTTTTGAAGAAACAATTGCTCTTGGTCGTCTCCTGGTCCCTCCCAGGGTGAAAATAAGGGGGGTAACTTTGCGCGACGACTCGATGACACTTCAACGCTTGTGGATGAGTCCTACCTCATGGTGGAAAGTTATGTGAAAGTACTATTGTGAGATTTTCCACTTGCAACCGCACATTTTATGCAGGCCGATCATTTTCCGGAGAATATCGACACGGAAGTCGGCAAGCTTCGGCAAGAGCTGTTGAAACGACACAACGAAATACAGCAGATCGATGAAAGAGAATACGAACTTAATTACGAAATAGCATCGTAAGTCTATCTGTGATTGAGTCAGCATTAAGCATAAAACAGTTGCACACAATCTTGAAAAATTCTCCAGTACATCTCGTTGAAAGCAACCTATCCCGAGTGCCGAGGTAGCCTTCCTTCATCAGTCTTGATTTTATTGACCAGCTGACGCTCAATTTACTCTTTCGTCTCTGTAGCGTATGATGCGACAAAAATTTAAGGTATTTACTGAATTTTTTGTAACGGGAGTTCAGTGCAAACGCGTTAGTACGTTTAGGGCAGCAACGACATTTTCCAGCAATTTCTGAGGCAAAAACTCCTAATTAGCTTTGCGAAGTCCTGTCAAGTCGTGTGCCAGGGTTGCCAGAGAGAAACAAAAAACTGTCGCCAAACTCACTTCAGAAAATAGCCAAACTCAGCAAAAATTCGCCAAACGTCTTGAATGGTTGCATCCTTACAAAAACATCATATTTTTCACTGGAAATAAGTCGTTTAAAGCTCTTTTATCTTTCGCCTTGTATTTTACCAGAAAGCGTATAGGTTTTCAACATTTTGCAAATATTTCTAAATGATTAGTTTCAATATTTTGCAAACATTAGAAATGTTCAATACTATGCTTCTACTTTCAAAACGTTCACACTTTCATTTGATGTCGTGAATTTTGAAACCATCAGCAAGCTTAAAAATAGTAAATCTGCATATTAATATTTGCAAAATGTTGAAAACCTTTACGCTGTCCGCAGAATGCAGTCTGCGGAATGACCTGCGTTCACCCCTATTCTCTTTAACTCTCTTATTTTATCTCACTCTGCAGAATGAGCTTCGTTCTCTGTTATTCTCTTTAACTCTCTTATTTCCTCTCAGTCTGCAGGAGGAGCTCCGTCTCCTGCAGCGCGAGAGCGAGAGGATACCCAAGCAAGACGAGCTGGACGCGAAGAAGCGAGAGATCGACGCCCAGGTCGATCAATGCAAGAAAGAGAACGCGCAGCGCATCCAAGAGCTGAAGAACCTTCGCGTAAGTTGGAATCGTTGTGAAGGACCGTCGTGCGGGCCAGTGGTCATCAAGCGTTTCTGCGCGTTGACCCCCAATTACAGTATGCGATTTTCTGTAGACCCCGTGGCCTAGCCCAACAGTTACTAATACAAGAGGTCTGCAGCCTAGAAGACCCTTGGCCCTTTGCAGCCTCCAACTCCCTCAGGCATTCTATGCATCGATGTACTGGGAAGTCATTGCAGTTCTTCATTATAATAATCATGATGGCGTCATTCATGCGTGTGTCTTAAAAGCTTGTATTTCATCAAAGTACAGTAAATGCATTAACACCATCAAGCGTATACTCTATACTACCGC
>Ga0210059_1013574_pt1 | contig 12164 bp, 8 predicted proteins | sample Ectturendosymbi2_FD_188042 | JGI IMG/M metagenome (GOLD analysis project Ga0210059, IMG submission 188042) | Ecteinascidia turbinata endosymbiont from Florida, USA - Sample 2 (SPAdes) (version 2) | ecosystem: Host-associated > Tunicates > Ascidians > Unclassified | place: Key West, Florida...
ATTTTTAAATTAAGCTCTATATTCAGTTTTTGTGTGTAGAAGACCTAGATTCGTAGGCTAGCCTAAAAAAACACGGCATGTGTCTGTGGATTGAGCAAATCGATATGTTCAATCAAAAGTCTGGTTCAAATCCAATGCGTTGAAGAGCCCCTGTGTTTGTCTTGAAATCAGGGCTTTTGAATAAGTTAGCGGGCAAAATTTTTAATTGGCGGATGTTTTGGCTATTTTTGCAATATTTCGGCGGAAAATGGGCGAATTTTTATACAAACTTTAAACCAGTGTTTGGTTCATAAAATGTTGTAAAGAACCACTTAATACAGTAGACTCCCACGAAATAAATTATTGTCTGTTGTGCAAAAGCGGTTTGCACCAGTGTCGACTGCTTCCGTCCCGTCGAAACCGTGTAGTTTGTTATCTGCTCGTAACGCAACAGATCGATGATGTAGACCAGTGGTTCTTAATCTTTTTTGTCTCGTTTAGGCTACCCTTTAACAAAATTTAAAAAATGTATTTTACCCCCAACAATGTTTAGTGTGTCAAGGCATGACTTTTCTGGAAAGGGTCTGGGGCAGGTTTCCCTGGAAAAACGTTGTAAACTTGCACTCAGATACATTAATTTTTGGGCTTACTGGAACCAATTTTGGAGTAAAACTTATCAGTCTCTGAGATGAAACTTTAATACAATGCTTCCTACACGTAAGCATGAACACTTTTAAGAAGTGGTAAGTAGTGGTTGGCTGAGGTTGTTGAAATTCTGCAGTTTCATACGAACCGGCATATCACTGAATGAAGGGCAAAACGTTTTGAAGAAGGAATACGCAGCCAAGTTTCAATTGTTTTATTGAAAAATGACAATTTCAACCAGTTCGTCACTGAGTGAGACTTTGTTCTTGTTTTCCACGCAATATCTGAGATTCTCGGAACAGTGGTTGACAGAGATGCTCTCATGTCAACCTTAGGAATCAATCGAGATGAATGTTTTGTTTTATGGTCACCACTCAGGAGAACCCTGCCTCTCACAGATAAGTATTTTGAAGAGGTAAAATAACTTCACATGTGCGCTTCGACAGGGTTGAAAACTCTTCGACCAATCCAGCCCAAAATTTGGCAAAGCCACAGTTGCAAAATGTGAATTTGGAATAAAGCATTGTTTAACATTGAAGATCGATCAATCATCTTTATAATGCACTTAGACGAGCCCGTATCCTGATAAAATTTTCATGTTTCAAAACTATTTTCAAATATTCTGGAAGGGCTTTATACTCGTCAGTGTATGTCAGTGAAGAACACAAGGAGTAGAAATTATATGCCATGCCCGTTTATTCATCAGAGTTGTAAAACCTGACTTCACTGTGCATTGAAGAGGTGCCGTCTCTGCATAGCGAGCAGAGATACCAACGTAATTCCACGAGTTTATTTCGTTGAAAGACGTATTCATTTTTTCTGGATCATCAGTCACTTCGCTAGTTGTCTTTAGATTTTCGCACATCAAGAACTCAATCTTTCAATTCAACTGCTTGTATATATTGACAGTAAACCAACAAATACGTGCAGTTTGACACGTCAGTTGGCTCAGCTACAGGTAGTTGAAAAGTTGACTCATCTACAGGTAGCTCTTGCCTTATTACTTTGAATTTCATATACGTGATCTAAAATATTACAAGACATAACACTTATGCGACAATGCATACTGTACAAGGGCGTACGCAAGGGGGTTTTTGGTTAACCCACCCCCCTTGAGCTCAGGGGGGGGCGATTGGGGCGATCGCCCCCCCTAAAACCTATACGAAAGCAATTTTTTTCACCATGATTTTGTACAATTCGCAAAAGAGCATTCGCGATATAAGACCATTTTGTCGTCCATTGTTTTGTCACAGCAGTATTTGTCACAGCAGTGTTAAATCGCCCCCCCCCTGAACTCACTGCCTGGATCCGCCTCTGAGTTAACCAGCGATGTTGACTTTAGCATCACGACTGAAGGTGGTACCTTCGTTTTCTGGCCATCCCACCAGGTACCAGAGATGAGCACGGATCAGACTGGATCGGACTGTATCAGGACCGAAGCCAATATTGGCCGGATCAGGACTGGATCGGACTGCAATTTTTTTGAAAATTGGCAGATCAGGACTGGATCGGACTGAGAAAATTTTTGTTGTTTCATGTGATTATTCTGAAAATATCAAAAATTTCAGTTGTGCACCGATTTCACAGGTTTGCTAAATCAGGGTTTTTTTAAGGCGTTTTAGGGACCCGATTCGGGTCCCTAGAATCACCGTAAATTGTCATCGGGTCCCTAGAATCAGAGAAAATCGTGTCCCTAGAATCAGAGAAATCGGGTCCATACTGGGTACCTAACATTTTTCTTTTAAAAAAATGCTGGCTAAATGGTAGTGTATATTTTTTGCCATCAAATGCAAAACTCTGCTGGGACTATTTTGCAATTCGAACTGTATCCACCTTTGTTCACATATAATGATGAGTTCTTCCAGAAGCAACGTGAACATAGTGGAGTGGTCAGTGTCTATGCCTGCTGTGCGATTGTTCCTTGGTTCTGCTCTCACCATTTCCTTGGGCATAGCTTGTAGAGGTTACACCTTTGATATGAGTGCTTTTTCAGAGTTGCCAGTTTGGCTTTTTTGAGGCCAAATTTGTAATTTTTGGCCTTTTCTCCACTTCTTTGGCTTTTTCATTTTGAAAAAGGGCCAAGTGAAGTTTGGCATTTTTTGGCCTTTTTTGGCGAATTAGATTATTTATGTCGATTTGGCAAGTTTTAAGATGATTTTTGGCTAATTTCTGGGCACTAGCAAATTTTTCTAGACACTATTTCTGGACACAGCATGATATATTTTCATTGGAAACTCTGCACGAGAATCTATAATTTTTCGTTTTGCTGTTGCATGCTTATAGGTTTGCAGCTTCAGGTCATAGGCGTAGCCAGGGGGGCAAAGGGGTCATGGTCCCCCCAAAGTTTTAGAAAATAGAGTCATTTTGTGCTTTAAGAGGCGTTTTTCTAAGCAAAATAGTGTTATTTGCCTAAAATCAAACATTTTTCCCCAAAAATTTTTTGTCCTCCCCCAAATTTTTGGGCTGGCTAAGACACTGTTTCAGGTTACTCTTCAGCAAAACCAAAAGTTTCGAGAAGTTCGTTAATGGAGTGAGCTTCATTCTTTTTATTATAAATATTGCCTTTCAAAAGCGCGTTTGGCTGTTTTATAGGTGTCGTTGTGTGTTTATCATATATTTGGCTTTTTTCGGTGCTATTTGGCTTTTTTTGTGCCATTATTATGGCTCAAGAGTTTTTCGGAAACTAGGCCAAAGTGCGCGTCTTTAGAGCCCTTGAATGACTTTCTAGCATATCTGTAGCCGAAATTATGGACAAAACACCAAAAATTGGTGAAAATTTCAGCACTCACAAACCCCAGTCTGGGCTGGAAAACATCCATTTTCTAAATGGCCGTCATTCGCCAGCGGATCGAGCTAAAGAGCTGTTCAAATCCGGTCTGAATTGGGAAAGACTTGTAGTTTAGGCTGAAAAAAAATTTTTCGCCGTGAGATTTCGGCCTTTCTGGCTATGTTTACAAAACCACAGGTTGTTTTGACAGGTTTCTCTAAAAAAAACTGTGACGTCAACGTCCCGTGGGAGTGCGTGAATCGAGCAGAATCAGCGGCGCGAAACCGCGCGAGATTTAATTGCATTCTAGGCTATAGTACGAGGTTTTAGAGGGTTTGAGGGACTTTTCAGCATTTCTGGTTGATGAGTTATGGAAAAAATGGTATAATATTAATATGGGAAATCGCCTGAAGGCCCTTGGGAATTCCTGACATATTTGGATATTTTTGGCATAATTTTTGAACCAGAAACGCTAGAAACTTGATCAAGGGCTCTACAAACGCGTAATTTAGCCTAGAATCCAAAAATACTGCGAGCCACAATATTGGCGCGTGAGATCGGATGATGACGTCATATAATTAACCAAAACACAGACCCCCATCCTGAGCCCATCGGCCCAAAACTCCCCATCCAAATTTAAAAAATGTGTTTTTTATTCTAAACTACACGAAGCCACTAGTCATTACAGGGTTTGAACAGCTCTCTAGCTTTATCTGCTGCCGAGTTATGGCTGGCCAAAGTTTGGACTGAAAGGGCAAATTATGCTTTTTCTGAAAAGTTAGGAATAAGGCCAAAAACTGGATTTTTGAATCATGGTAGTGAGTTATGGTAGTGACAAACCGTTGTTTGTAAACTTATATTCAGGTGTAAGGCTCAGCTTCACAGATAAGTCTCCGCTGGCTGCTATGACTTGCGAAAGCACACAGCCTACTCTCAATGCAACAACCCAGTACGGTACATTTGTACTAGCAGTTATTCAACAAAACTGGGTTTTTGGCCCATAATTTTGGCCACAGATGTGCTAGCAAGTCAATCAAGGGCTCTATAGACGTGGATTTTCACCTAGGTTTCAACAAAACTTTGAGCCAAAAGAATGGGTCAGTGGGTTGGGGCCCAGGGCCGGCCAAAGGTGGCCTAATTTTCCAAAACATGTCCTCTTTGTGACGTCACCTTAAAAAAAACCCCACCGAAACCGAAAAATTTTTTTTTCCATTTCGACTACAAGACTTGCTGAATTCGTAGAGGGTTTGAACAGCTCTCTAGCTCAATCGCCTTGCGAGTTATAGGATTGCAAAATTCCACAAGAAAAGTGGCGCATGTGGGACTTAAAGGGTTAAAGTATACAATTTTCTGCAGAACCCGTGGCCTAACCCAACAGTTACTAATATAAGGATAGTATGCGTCAAAACAAATTTGAGTACTTTATACTTGAAATGCATGATAAAATAATACACAATCCGAAAATATGCTTCGAACTATAGATGTAAGCAGTGGCGTAACGAGAGGTTTGAGCCAGGGGGGGCGAGCTTAGCATAAGGGGAACCAGAATTAGTTCCCAAAAACTCATTCACAGTCCGTTATTCCACAAAAACAGAAAATCGTTGTCGGCTGGTGTAATGAGCTTCAATTGGGAAATGTCTTCACAGCTGAATTTCACGTTTTCATGATCTTATCTAAAATGATACCCATCAATTTCGATTTATCCACCAATCACTTGTGACTGGTTAAGGTAGGCCTACGATTTGTTGTATGACCCACAACACCTGAATCTCGGTAACGAACTCCTAAATTAATTCCACTTATCTTCTAAGCACCAATAGCTTGACTTAATGATGGGGCATGGGGGTAGATGCTGAGCACTACCTGAGTAAACAACAAAACAATTGTAGTAAGTTCAAAACGGAATTTTTTTGAGCAGTTCATTGATCTGCCACACCAGTGATCAAATCACATTCATGTAGCAACCACTAAGCAAATAATGCCAAACAATTTTATCTAAATATGGATCTACACACCAAACAATTACAAATATGTATGAACAGTGACTTAGCAGCCCAACTCGCCCCCTCTAAAAAAAACTGCAGGGCTATTCAACTGGTAGACAGTAGTCATACAGCATAACAAAAGAAATCACTGTATAGTGGCACAGTAGCACACATGAAAAATATTACATAACAATAACCATGAAAATATCATAAACAATGTCACACATTATAGTACAGGGTGACACAAAAAAACGGTCATCACCAAAAATCGAATAACTTCCAAAATCTTATTTACATTGACATAAAACTTCAGCTGCATTAGGTCAAGCCTGTGTAGCAGACATCTCCAAAGTTTCAAGTCTGTAGTACAAAAACTCTTTGTTTCACTGGCGCTCAAAAAATGTGCTCCAAATGAGCTCTCCGGCGCTGCAGGCACGTTTGGATCCGGTTGGCAAAGTTCTCGATGACCCTCCCGCATTCCTCCTTTGGGATCGCCATGTTTGGAGATGGCAACCCAGGCAGTTCACTTCACAGTGTAGTGGCCTTTGCAGACAGTGCTCATGGGGTGTACTACCCCAGAAAATGTTGTTCTTAGAGTTCACGTGACCTGATAACAGAAAATGTGCCTCGTCCGAAAACCAGACATTGTCAAGAAAGCTTGGCGCAGCGTCAATCTTGTCGCAAAACCACTAGCACATGATCACTCGCTTCCTCATGTCGTAAGGTGTAAGCTTTTGTTTAATCTGTATCCCGTAAGGATACATGTGGAGATATGCGATCAAAATTCTCCGCACGGACTCGCGGTTGATTCCAAGCTCCTGACTTCGCCGACGCACAGACTTGCTTGGGCTGTGGATAACAGAGTCTCTGACAGCAGCAACGTTGTGTGGTGTCCTTGATGATTTCGGTCGTCCAGAGTGTGATTGTCTGTTAGTGTCTTTACAATTGAGGTTATGCACAGTCCCATGGGTTCTGAACCTGCTGACCCATCTGTAGATCACTGAGTGGACAGGAAATTCACGACATCCTAACCGTTCTTTGAATTGAAATTGAGCTGTGTGGATAGACTTCTGGCGAAAATATGCCTCAACTATAAATATCTTTTGCTCAGTAGTCCATGGCATCTCGAAGGTCACATTTGGTAGACTCTTAGAACATTAATTCTACTTGGTAATCTGAAAAATAAAAACAATTGACTAATTATTTCAAAATTATTCAAGTTTAGGTGATGACCGTTTTTTTTGTGTCACCCTGTAGTATCAAAACGGCTTTGAGCGAGCCTTTTGGCATGCAAAAGGCTTTATGACATCATCCAAATCTCGAGAGAGCACACATGAAGCTTCGATTGACAACATGGCTGATGAAGATAATCTGAGATCTGTCATATAAGATCTGTTGAAGGTTTTGATCAGCTTCAGTTTGCTGAAACTCCTTTCAGGGCTGGCAACAGCATCGGGGCTGTTTAGCATAATCCGAAGTGCAATGAATACGTTAGGATAAACTTCATCAAGACGTGTCATGAGACATGGACGTCGGAAGGATTTTTTCCAGGGGGGGCCAGTAGGGGATTTTTCCAAAATTTTTTCTAGGGGGGGCCAAACAAAAATCTCGCAACAACGCAAGACAGCCAGGCACTGCAGAACTCCGACGAAAAGCAATATTGTCAGTATTGGATGGCACATTTGGTTGTTATCAACTAGATTGCCCGCAAACAGAGATTGCTTGTTGAAGCTCTTTACGTCTATGTTAGGTAAATCTGCTAGAACAGTTTCTCGTGAGTTTTATTTGGAAAAACGTGTCTACGATTTGCTTACTTCATATGGTTAGCTGAGGATGTTGCGACAATAATTTGCTGTGCAAAGCTTGTTTTCATGCTGTTTACCATCAGTCTAAGAGGATTAAAAAGCTGTACTTTGTATTGCTTGGAAATTGACAACTTAAAAAGGAACAAGTAAACCCTGAGTCCACTGAATGGATTGTGCTTGTTTGTTCCATAAAATATGTGGTTACTACAACAAAGGAGTTTACGTACAGCTCATCAGATCGACAACTAGAGGATATTTCTGAGGGCAGCAACGCCGTCATGTATGAAAATGTATTTATTCGAAAAATAAACCTACAAACAAACGCTAGAAATATCGGAAATTTAACGAAGAGAACTTCTGAACTACACGAAAGAGCCATAAATTCCGAGAAAAGATCGCATTGCCATTTGTTCCAGAGAAGAATGTAGGAAAGGCTTAAATTTCTGTTGAAGATCTAAGGCAGTCGTAGACCAAAGTCGGCGCCACAAAAGATAAATCTTTGAAGGGCCCTACACATAAGAGGGGCATACTTTCACGCTTTTCAGACAAATGACCAAATAGGTCACACCTGCGTGGGACCCCAAAACCTAAGATAGCCTAGGGCCCCGTGCTCCCTAAATCCGTCCCTGACTGTGGTGACTAGCGTGCCGTACAGTATTACTTTTGCAAGTCGTTGGAAAAAATTATGATGTCACAGAAGCGAAGATTGAAAAAAATCGCGTTTTTAGATTTTTATGTTGCGGCTCTTTGCAACTTGGGTTTTACGATTTGCGGCTCATACATGGAGCAGGTTTGGCCACCCCTGGAATATCCTTTTAAACTACTGTAGCTGAGGTTTGATCAGCCCTCTTAATTCTGTTTGATTTGTTGAAAAAGGCCGTTTGCATTCCTTGCCCGATTAACAATAATTTTGAATTGGAGGCTTCATATCTCCAGTAGACCCCAGCAGTTTTTCATTGACCCCCTGGCCATTCAGTGACCCTCATTCGATCCCTTGACTATTTATCGACAACTTGGATGGTCCAATTGACCCCTGGGGGTCGATATCGACCACTTTGAGTACCACTGGCTTAGTGTTAGGCTGGCGTTAGCTTAGCATTAGATTAGGGCTACGGTTAGGGTTAAGGTTAGGGTTACCTTTTGTGTTTGCTATGTTTCTACAAAGCCTACTGCATTCTCCTCGTGCGTTATTGTCACGTTACAGGAGATGGTTGAACAAGGTTTCAAATTTAAAGATCCATCGATGGTTCTGTAGCTACTGCCTTGTTACTTATGTTACAGGCAAGTTTTGCCTGAAACAAATATTGCATAAATACTGTACTGATGTACAACACTGCTGTACAGAAGGCTAAGCCTAGAATTAACAATGCTGTACAGAAGGCTAGGCCTGGAATAAAGCACTGCTGTACAGAAGGCTAGGCCTGGAATAAAGCACTGCTGTACAGAGGCTAAGGCTAAAATAAACACTGCTGGACAGAAGTCAGGCCTACAAACAAGCCTTAATCTCGAATCCAGCTTCACAAGATTCAAAACGATTTCAACCAATCAGAATGCCCCATTCAATCATCCAATCGCAAAGCCAGTCACGCAAATCGTGACGCAAGGACGTAATAAGCCTCGACAAAAACCGTTAATGATGCTAAGCAACCGACGGCGGTTAAGCCTCATTCAAATATCTGAATTAACCAATAGCAAAGCAATTACTTAATGAGGTTTTATTAGCAACCACTCCAGACATTCAAATGGATGGGGAATGCCCAAGAATTCGGATATAAAAGGCTTTGAATTCGCACCTAAAGCGCAGTCGAAGCTAACTTCAGTTGAGACCAGTTTCTCTCCTTCTGTCTCTCAAACCCGTAAGGTTTGCTTCAGAAGTAAAGCAACCACTTCTGCCCAACAGCGTATGCATCTGGGTTGATGTCGGTTAGCGGAATTGTATTCGTTCCTTCCACGTGCTAATCAAAAAGAAGTAAAACTCTTACCTTCTGCCCAAAAGCATATGCACCTGGGTTAAGGACTTTTAGGGTATTGTATTCGTTCCTACCACTACTAACTGTCTAGGAAGATTGACTAGTGATATGCTAATGTAATCAGACACTATGTCAGTACAGAGTTTCATAACTGGTTAGACCTAGCAGGATTCCGCCAGGGTAAAAAGTGGCTTGTCCGGGGAAATCTCTGCCAAAATGGACGGCAAGAATTTGGCTTGTCCGGGTTAATCCTTGCCAGTTAATTAGGCAGCTTACTCTCTGTCAAAGTGATATGCTGTCAGTCGTATACAAAAGATATAGTGGCGCTGTGGAACCTAATATCAAATTAAAATGATAGTCATTCAGATGTACGAGTTATTTGGTAAGTAACTAAAAACCTTCAGTCATGAAAGGAACTGTGACTCGCTTTGACTAATGATAAACTTCCGTCGAAAAGTTTCTAGCAACACTCTGAAACAATCAGAGCTTAATATCGAGAGCCGAAGTACAGTATGAAAGCAGCTAGAAACTTGGGCAAACCAGTTTAAGTTAGGACACAGTTGTAACGAAAATAAGAAATAAGTTATGCTTACTAAGGACATTACATTTATCAAGAGAAAGTTGCATGAGAATTTTTGTACGAGAAGTGTACAAGATTAAAACAATATTATTGGTGAGTAACGTCGTCTGTTTATCATTATGCCTCTTTTATGAAACAATAAACTTTATGAAATAATAAATACTTATGAGTGTTGCCGGGTAGAACGAGTAGAGATGTATCAGAGATAAGTAGGTCTTATAAGCAGACTTGTTTCTGTGACAAAGGGCCTTGGTACAGTAATGAAGTGAACCAACCTTAAGATTTCTACTGTGCCTAAAGGGGTTACTTATCCTCTCATGGTAGAGCAAAGAATCTTAACACTTGGCTTTTGAGATTACATTATATTACGGGCCACGGGCCGCTCCGGGCCAGAAAATAATTTGTGGTTTAGCATAAACAGGCCGTGCCGAACGGTTTCTTGTTACCTCCGGGCGGGCCGGACTCCAAAAGTGCTGGCCCATGCCATCCCTAACGTACACATTCCAAATGAAATCAGTGTTGCGCACACGAGGTTCTTAAATGAATCCAGTAACCTGCATGTGTAAAGGTGAACTAAAAAGAGAACTTATCACTAAGCATAACTCCGAATCACAATCCAAGCTGCTACACCTCGAGTTTGTGTGACATTCAGCCTCTCATCAATCTACAAAGAAAACACTATCGGGTGTACTTTTGTGCTTTGTCCTGTAACAGCTAGCCTGATAATCCAGGATATTACATTGTGTAAAAATTTGAAAAATGTACGTTTACTGTAATTTATGATTCAGTAAATTTCCCCATATAAAGATGGAATTTTCCCCTGGGGGTAAATTTGCCCCAGGTTAGGAATCACTAATGTAGACAGAGGTGGCCACGGAACCTGAGTCGTCTCCGGCAGAATTCTGAGTTTTCCTGTGGATCCGGACCGGAGTCAAAATATTTTTAAAAAGTGGCCTCTGAACCGGAGTCACTTTTCAATTTCGGCAGAGCAGGAGTCTGCGTGGTCATTTCTGAAGTAAAACCATTGGTGATTTTCGGTTGCCTCGATTGCAGTCGCAGTCTGAAGAGGAGTCGGATTCTCAAATTTGAAAAACTTCCGGACCCGGTGTCAAGCGAAATTTCTGACTTGCGAAATTTCTGACTTCACACCAAGTATGCATCCACAGACTGATATTCTTCATGGCAAATACGCTGATAAAACTGATTATTAGGGCTTAGAAATTCGTGTTTAGGTAAGTGTGCCGGGTTAGGGTGAGAAAAAGAAAAATAATTCAGATCAACGATGAAGTCGTAAAATTTTCAATGCTCAAAGTTTTTTCCGTACTATAGCTTGTTGTGTGTTCCTGACATCTAACCAAAATGCTTTAATTTACACAACACACATTGAAAAAGTAATTGCCAAGCTTAATTTCTTTATTCTGAGAAGCAAAATAACTGAGAAACAATAACAGGTCAGAAATTTCGCAGAGGTCAGAAATTTCACTTGACGCCGGATTCAAGCATTTTGGAACAAGAGCGGAGTCGGAATCTGAAAACGTTAATCTGGCCACTTGTAGAAGTGGATGCTTGCTTGTAGTTATCCCTTGGCAATTGCCTGGTTAGCAGTTGTCCGGTTGGGATTTATCTTGATACCATGATTATTACAAAGAAGTATTTGTCAAGATGTGCTTTCCAATAAACTTACATGTTTTTCTACGATTATCAGACCTTTGCTATTTTTGGCTATGAGATTTTGCCAAATTTGGCTACATTTTTTCTAAAATTTGGCTGTGAAGTGTTTTGAAATCTGGCAACACTAGTAATATTCTGCACATCAAAGCAATCAAATCAAACACGCTGAGAAAACTGATTATTAGGACTTATGGTTCAGTGTTTTGGTGAAGTGTAAGTCGGGTTGGGATTTATGTAAGAAGAAAAAATAATTGAGGTCTAAGACTGACTCCAATATTTTTCAGGTAGTTTTTTGTGTGTTTAATCTGACGATCTAACCAAAAAAGTTTGAATTTACGCAACACAGACAATCAAAAAATAATCGCCAAACATTTACAGAATATAATTCCTCTCTGAGAAGCCAAATGAATGACAAACAATAATTAGGTCCGAAATTTCCCTTGACACTGTCACTCCTTCGTGATCAGGGTTGGCAGATTCTGAGATTGGCCATGGCCAATTTTCAAAACATTTGGCCATTTTTCAACTGTGCTGGCCATGAAAAAATGCATTTGGCCATTTCGCAAAATTTGGTAATTGTTTGGCCATTTTTTCAGTTTGTCACTATAAAATTAAGTTTCCATTAAATATTTTGTCTTTTTGTATTTCTTGGAGGATAACACTAATTGGAGGGCCGGGCGGGCTGGAGGGACGTGTTTCCATATGAAAAAGGTGAACTTTTGGCGGTCTGGCGGGCTGCACTGAAGACGGAAGGGCGGGCCG
>Ga0210059_1013575_pt1 | contig 12164 bp, 8 predicted proteins | sample Ectturendosymbi2_FD_188042 | JGI IMG/M metagenome (GOLD analysis project Ga0210059, IMG submission 188042) | Ecteinascidia turbinata endosymbiont from Florida, USA - Sample 2 (SPAdes) (version 2) | ecosystem: Host-associated > Tunicates > Ascidians > Unclassified | place: Key West, Florida...
AATGAACGCAGAACATGGTGAAGAAAATGTACAGGTGAAACCGCATGCCTATGTACACAGATGAGTGGATCGAATTTAAGTGAAGGATTTTGGTGTGGTTAGAATATTTTAGCAATATAAAAAAATTTAAAAATAGTACTAATAAAAAAGTAAAAAAGTTACAAAAACTAATTAAAGTGGTACAGAAGAAAAAAAGCAAAACAGAATAAAACAAAGGGTGTACTTATATGTCGAGAAGTATAGAATGTGCACACAGAAAATATGAAAAAGTAAGAAAAAGTAAGTGTTCACAAAAAATAAGCAGACTTACAGAATACTAGAATACACAGTATTTTGTTCTGGACAAGGGAAATGTTGCTAAAGTTCATGATTGGGAATTTTTTTCATGTAGGAGGTGTTCACTCATTGATTTCTGCATAGTTTCGGCTGACTTACTGCGTTCAGTTTTGGACTTTGGTTTCAATGAGGGTGCAAAACTCTCCACCGATCACCACCTGGTAGTCTGCAACTCGCATCTGCAAAAACGCCATGGCCCACACAAGCGTGCGGGACCAGAAGATCGTACCGAAATAAGTGACAGACTCTAGCAGAAAAAGATGAGGGAAAGACCTGTGCAGAGAGCTTATCGTTCTTGATCTGGGATCTCCAGGATCGCACAGCAGACGCATTTGTGGAGCAGCAGCTGCTCAAAGCAGCTGTGGCTTCATCTGCTGCTCGGGTACGCGGACGGAAACGACTTGGCGTGTCAAATAATGGCAAACGATTACGGCTTTGGTTGAATCAGGTGGCGAAAGATGTTATTGAAGGAAACAAAGTGGCCTGCAAGGCATAACTTCAAACCAAAGTCACATCTTCTTTGCATGCGATGTACGCTGAGCTGTGAAAGTCCGCACACCTCGCTGTGAAAAAATCCAAAAGACAATCTTTGAATTATTTGAGACATATAGTGGATTGCACTTACTGGCAGGCCAAAAAAATGTTGTGATAAACCATCTAGCATCTTTTCAGGAATGGATCATGTGCTGCTAGATCCACCAAAGAAGAAATGGTGTCTTACACATCATTGAGAAGGACAACCTTGGCGGATTGAGACAGCATATCAAAGATATTTTTAATCCAGTGACTATCATACAACTAGACACACGAGGTGCATTTTGAGGGGGAAACTACCATCACTGCAGCCGAAGTCCTCGTAGCTGTCAAAAGATTAAAGACTGGGCAGGTTGAGGTGAAATATGACCTAAAAATATGCTCAAACTCTTGAAATGAAAAAATCCTCGGGTGACTCGTGTGTGTCAAATGGCCTCGTATTCTGAAATTTCACCGACAGAATGGCAAAATCGATGATCATCACCGAAGGGAAACAGGAGAAAATGCACTAACTACCGGGCATCTCTCCCAAACATCCATGGAAACTGCCTGCCAAGTTCCTTGAGAAAAGATGTCTTGAAATAATTGAACCAAAGCTGGTGGATTCCAAATGCGGTTTTCGTCCCGGCCGTAGCACCACAGACCAAAATTTCACTCTAGAGAAAATTTTCGAGAAATCTTGGGAGTATGGCAAGGACGTCTACATATGTTTTGTCGACCTCGTGAAATCATACATCCGTGTTGCTCCTAAAAAGCCTTTGGGTGTTTTGCAGGAGTATGTGGTGACGGCCACCTGCTACTGGCCCTCAAGTCATTGTACTGCTGCTCAATAAATTTGTGTTCGCGTCGGCGGAAGTAAATCACATCCCTTTATTGCGGGTGTTGGGCTCCAATAATGGTGGGTGCTGTCACCACTCCTTTTCATATTCTTTAAGAATTGGATAGACAGTCACAGCGTGGTCGATGAAGGTGTCGCTTTTGGAAGCTCATACCGATTAGCACACTATAAATCAAGGATGATTTCGATGCGAGGGTGTCAGTTATCAGATTGGCCATTGTTCGGATCCTCACCTCAGGTCATGAATGTTGGGTAATGATCGAAAGAACACCATGCCAAGTGCAAGCTGCAGAGACGTGATGTTTGCAAAGAGTTCACGGCGTGAGAATTCACGACAAAGTGTGCGTGTCTGTGAAATTTGTAAAACTCTGAATGTCTAGCCACTTCCTTTATACTGTTGTAGTTCAGCCATGTGTCCAGAATGTCCTCGAAAAGTTTGGCGAGGCACGTCCTGCTGGCTATACCCCAGCCCAGGAAAACGGCTCGAATGAGCATATGGAGTGATTTTTTATCAAGGACCAGTTGGAGCGATTACATCCAAACAGGTTTGGTACCGGGTGGAGTGGAGCCAGCAGAACTATCAGAGGTTGGTGAAAACGGTAAGTTATTTCAAGGTCGCCTAGGGCTGCCCCCGCTACCCACACCAGAGGAAACACGGATACGAATATGTATCAAATGAACGAGTTCCTTTCAAAAACTGATCACCCAATGTAGAAACCCAAGATAATTCCTGGGTGGATTGAAATTGTTTTGTTTTTGTTTTATTTTCAGGCAAATGGAAACATTATTGATCAACACGTGTGTCTTGCTTTGCTCCTGCATATTTGTTTTGGAATTAGTTTGGTTTTTCTCTTCTTGATGGTTTCTTTCAGCTCATGCCAAACTTTAGCTATCTGCTTTTGCATCTTCGACATCTTGCAAGGTTGGATTTAGTGATCTTTAAACAATTGATTTGGCAACTGGTTTGTAAGTGGTCACTTTAATTTTTGTTGAAACCCTGCAGAGGATAATATGAATAAGTTTCCCTGTTTTCTGAACATTTAAAACGTTACAACGTTAAATTTTTTATCCTCGATTGATCGTCGTGAAGTTGGTTCTTTAGCCATCAACTTTTCTGAGCTGCGAAAGAAACGTTAAATTGGCAAAGTACTGGTGGGAGAAACGTTAATAAGCAAAGTACATCGTGGAATATAGGCCTCACCTTTATCGGTGAAATGACCCCGGAACTATGTGCAATTTTATTCGATTTTTAATTTGAACTTATATTGTTGATCACCATACTGATACTGAAAAAACATGTTTTTTATTGTATGTTTTTGTACTGTTTTGAACCTGAGTTCCTAGATATTTTTCGGTCTGAGAACGTCAGTCGTCAGATTAAATTGATCAAATACAACAGTATGGCAAATAAAAAGCTGCTTACTTAGACCATCTGTGATGTTTACAACATATAAAGAGTGTTTTGCATTCACCTGCCGCTAAGATTATTTTCTGTTGTAAACCTTCTGTTATTAAAGTAAATATTAACCTTCTGTTATTAAAGTAAATATTTTTTTGAACTTAACGTCTGTAAGTTGAGACGATTTCTTTAAAACATACATATACCATGGACGTTTGTAGCATTAGCAAATTTACAATTACACACAGAAATGAAAGACAAAAATGATGTTGACAGTTTGTAGAGGTTTTAATAGGATACACATTTGATTCAGTATTGATTGTTTCAGACCATATTAATTGAGGATATATATTTAAACCAATAACTTCAAGTTCAACAACACTGCTGCAAAACTGGCAATGTGGATAAAAGCACGCTGAATTTTGGGACAGAGGAAAAATTGCATGGCGGCCATTAATTTAAGCCAGTGGTCTTCAACCTTTTTTGTACAATCGCCCCTCTACAGGAGCATTGTTTGAAATTCGCCCCCTGCCTTTGATATCAGCGTTGTCTAGAAATATTCGTTTGTTTTGAAAATAATTCAGTGCTAATGAAATATAAATGGGCAATCTAGTTGGCACAAAACAAAACAAATGCACATGCATTTGTAGATAAATGCAAAACAAATGCATATGCACGAAGAATACAAATGCAATGCATATGCATATTCATTTCCAAAAAACGTCTAGTTCCAACTGATGCGAAACTTGCGCCTGAGGTTTGACTGCAAGCTTTTTCAAAGCAGGTAACAAGTTGGCCACCTTAAGTCGTGTGGCGTTTCCCTCGGTCTTGTTCATGTGAAGACGATTGCGGTATATACTGTATTACGTATTTACGTATGTGGTGCACTTCGCTGTAACCTTGGTCAGGAACGTACGTCGTGGGAAACGCCATTAATTGTTAATAATAGCTTCACCTTTCCCAAAAATTTCGGAAAAAGCTCACCTGATCCAAACATCTGACCATCCGTGTGAATTAGTTATAGCACGGGCTTCATCCCCGCTTTAGACTTCCATGAGACGTTCCTGGATGGTGGAGTCAAATTCCTTTATGCTATGTAGCTGGCAAAAAACGTTCCACCAAGTCATGTTCTGCGCAATCCGACTTTCGTCGTGACCGCCAAAAAAGAATGACTTCTCAGCAAGCCTCAAAGCACAGACGTCGAAAAAGATATTTAGACTCCTTAGTCTAGCCAACACAGGGGTGGTTGGATTTACTCGCCCGTCTAAGTTACCCTTTCCCAAGTCTACTATGGTGTTATGCTCTGTCATAAATCAGAGAAACACACTGCAGCTATATCCACAACGACAGCAAAACATTCGAACTGATGGAAAAACACGATAAGCACATTTTATGACTTCCCGCTAGGTGTAATCAGTTTCAATAGCCATTAAGCGCTGCGTAAATCGTCTCGCAACAGTCATATTTCCAGCATTTTTACGATAGAACACATTTAGGTGCATGGTTATACTCAAGTTACGAACCAAAGATTATAAAACACGTGATAAGGAACTGTGACGCTTTCTTGCCTATGAAACAATTTTTGGCAATGCTCTACCAAAGGATATGAAATCTTGTTTCAAAGCGATAAAGCGATTTTGCTAATGATAACAGATATGGTTCGAGTAATTTGTGACAGATCACTATGAAAAATAATGCGGCTGAACTTAATGGCAACTGGTCATTAATATTCCCAATCGCTGCGAAAGTCGATCCGGTGATTTAGTGGTAGTACTGTCATGATTGTTGATCCATTTTACTATCATCAAAGAAGATAAATTTTTCCTTTTACTACCTGTAATAGAGTTTGACCGATTGACTATTTTCCTATATGTATATTAGTATTGGTTGTTTTTAACTACAGCAAAATAAGTATGTTAAAATGAACCAATGCATACTATAAGAGAAAAGTACGAAATCCTGCGCGTGCTAATGTGTGCAATGCAGACTGGTGTACGTTATGGCTTGATGTCCCTGCTTTGAAGTTGCCCGTTCAACGGTTGTGTTAACCAACCTGGAAAACTACTCATTGCAAGAGTTGCTCTACTCTTTTATCGTATTTTAAATATTAGAATCAACAATTCCTGCTAATTTGTAATATTCCTCAGAAACGCAGTTCTTGAACCCCGACCAATGACACTCTCCGTGGCCTTGGATAGTTACTACAGTGAAGCGTTACACTGGACGATGTTCCTTTGATTGATGCGCCAATGCGATACCATGTTTTCTATAAACTTTGTTACGAAACATGGAGACGACAGTGCACCAAATGCTTTGATTTCAAATAGTAAATACTTTTAATATTTCTGGAATCATTTCAAATTTGTAGTATATTTAACCTGAAGAAATCGTTGCCACTGGAAACTGAAATTGATCCCTCCAATCTGATAAGTCACAAAAACGTCCGCTGGGGAGCGATTTCACCCCCGTTGAAGGCCACCAGTTTAAAATATTGACAGTTTATTGAAAATTATTTCAAGCCTTCAGTCGAGTGCGTTTTCTCAGAAAATACTGTTTCTTATGCAGGCACCGTGAATCTCGGGAATTTTCCCATTTTTTGACAGCAAACCTCCTGTTTTTTTGGGTTGCGCATTTTGCCATGTACGTTTGTTGTTATAGCCGTGACCGTTGCGTGTAAATAAGTCAAAAATGTGTTCTCCAAAGTGGTTTGCCACAGTGGTCAGATAATGAAAACTGGTGAAGTCACAAAAATAACTGCAAAGAATCTGCAACATACTGTATCCTACATGTATAGCAGCACACAAATAATTTGAAGTTTGATCAAGCAACTTTGTTTGCGTTAAATTCCTTCTCAGAATTTGAGTGCTCCTCAGTATTTCAATCATATTTTAATTTTGTGCAAGAACATACTTACTTTGTACTTTATATAAGTCATAAGCATCAATAGTGAAATTTGGTTTTCCAACAAATTGGTCACGTGGCATGAGAGCAACGAAAAATTGTTTTCGAACGCAAAATTACTAAAGATGAAAATCTGAAACACAACAGGAAATCACCTCAGCTTCTCACTTTAATTGTTACAGGCCTTCTTCTGTTCATTTTGTCCGTCATGCGAAACAAAGAGTTCCGTGATGACATCAGTACAACAAATCAAGGCGAACCAGCAAAAACACATTTTGACTTGTGTGAAGTCAAACGCACCGGAGAGGTATGTCAGAGGTATTTTTAAAAAATGATAAAAACAAGATTTTTTCTATCCTATACTACACTTCATTGATTATTATGCACACTTAATTGGTCTCACAATTCAGGTGGCATCAAAAATCGGATCCCAACGGAAAATTGATTTCGTTCAGAAAAGCACTGTATCTTCAGTTCCTGAAATAGTATGATCTTTTCGATCGAAAAGTGAGCTCATGTTGGCTGTTGAAAACGTTTCGTTTTTATTGCAGTTTTGAAAAACAAGCAAATCTGAGCAATCAAACTAAGAAAACAACTGGAGAAAATACTCCTTGGTATGGAAACACAAAATTCCTTGAAAAACTCATACTCGGGCAGATGAATCAAGAGACCTCGGTGGTTATTATTGAAATGAGGCCGCCAAAGAAAAAAATAATGTCGAATTGTTGAAGCTTAATTTGCTGGATACAGTTTGTGTATTTTTCTTGCTTAATTTTATCAGCTATACCTTTTGTGCGTAACTACATACTCGGAATTTTTGCGGTATTCAGAAATTTGAAAAACTTGACATTTCTTTAAATTTCATACAGTATGTACACAATCCTGTGAAGACATGCATTTTTGATGATTCTTGAAGGGGCTTCTAATATATCAAATGCTGAGCAGCCTCAATATCTGTTAACTTTAATGTGATGTGATTTATTAAGCCTTCTGTACATGAGATGCTGGAAAAGATCTGCTGAAAATTTACCAAGATAAGATAATTTAAGAGCATATTGCAGGTTGTAAAAAAACGAAATCTTTGGACAGTAAGAGTGCAAGTTATAACTTCTGTTGTTGAAGAAATACTGTAAATGAAAAACATATCAACGCTTATGTAGTCTTTGTGCCTACTTTTGCTTTTCCTGTTGTTATTAATACAGTAGTGCATAACTTCCACTGGATGCACTGTACGGTGAAAATAACTGAACACGTGTTTGAATCTGATGCACTGTCGACAATTTACAAAACCGTTACATTTGAGGTAAATCGAAACACGGTGTCGTGTTCCGTTTAACAACCCGCTACTGTATAGTGAGGTCAAACATCTGTTTGTACTTTGGGTAAGTTACTGCCACTAATCCGTCCAAGTGGACGCAATTATTTGTACCACGCTGGTTTCGATTTACTAGGTTCAAACTTGATTGCATTGCCAACTAGTTGTTTCCCTTTGGAGAGTCGGAAACGGTTGCTGGCACTATGAGATATGTTTTATAAGCTTCATTTCAACACCAGAACCGGTAAAGGCCCAGTTATAAAAACTTTTTTTTTGAAGGATGCGACAGTGCTCATTCATTTGACAGTGCTTGGGTGGTGTTGCTATATTTCCACGCATTTAGGCTTCGGCTTTGTACATTGATGCGCCTGTGAACCACAAATAAAACGCACGCAGACAAACACGTTCGGGACCTGAATGATTGGTGAATAGGTCATGTGTCCAACAGTTTTTCATGTATAAAACTGGCAGGATAACCTGAACTTCAAAATGCACTTTTACGCAGACTTTTATGGAAGAATATGTGATTTGATAAACCGATTAGCACACTATAAATCAAGGATGATTTCGATGCGAGGGTAACTGATAAAAGCTATTTTAGACCAATCGGTATCAGCATATTTTGTCGTGAATAAAGGTAGAATGGTCATAGCCATAGACGCAAACAGTGAGACAGGTTTCGTATAAGTTTTGACCTTTTCTTGCCAACACTTGAAGGAAAGCGTCAAGCCAGCGTCCGCGTTCAAAGCAACCGCTGAGCAAGATTACACCTGATCTCCGTTACAGGTGGTGTGCAGCGACTTACCTGTGCAGCTCTCCATCACCACTGGATTCGTCTCTGCCAATGAATCTGGTATTGTGCAGCCACTGGTGGCATGTATCATGGGAATAAAAAATTTGCACGGTCCAACATCCACAAGCCACTAATCTTTTATCCAACGACGGCAGAGCCATCATTGACCTTCGAAAGAAACGTCATTGCGGAGAAGACTACTTTAGCTCCGAAAAAGAAAAAGATGTAGCCTATCATGAAAGCAAGGGGCAGTCTGTGCTGTAACGCTAAAGCCAACGCTTCACTAGATAGACTTCAACATCATGCTAGGCTTGGTGAAACATGCCATCAAATTGCTAAAGAGCAGCAAATTATCGGGAGATGATGGCATACCTGCTGAAATCCTGAAATGTAGAGGCGAAACATTAGCTGCCGTATGCTACACGCAGCCTTGCAACTATAATGGCGCACCTGCTCTTTTCCGCAGGTCTTCAAGGATGGCAACATCATAACTCTTTCAAGGACAAAGGGAGTCATCAGGACTATAACAGCTATTAAGGGATCTCACTGCTCAGTGTTGCTGAGAAAGTCAAGGTCCCTTAGTTCTTCCGAAGCTGCACGTCATCGCAAACAGAATCTTTCAGTAGAGTCAATGCGGTCTCCGTGCATGATCGTGCTCAACCATTAACACAGTGTTTTCACTGAGACAGCTTCAGCAAAAATGCCATGAACAGCAGCGTTCTCTCTAATTGGCGTTCAAGCACTTGAATAAAGCTTTTAATGTATGGTTTATTCGCGATTCTCAGACGCTTCGGCTACCTTGAACTACTCAGCACCATCCTGAAATTTCACGACAACATGCATGCAACTGTTCGGGTCGATGTGTTATGTCTCAACGTTCCCAATGAAATGTGGCATAATCCACGGGTGCGTACTTACTTTCCCTTTTTTCAAATTCGTTCGCTGCTCATGAATCGGTTCGGAAACAGTTGTGTATTAATACATTGCCGCAACTGTGAAAAAAATTATTTCAATTTCTCTGATCCCTGCACCAAGTCAAAAGTAAGATGGCTGTTCATCAGGGATATGCTCTATGCCAGTGTTTCCCAAACTGGTATTCGCGAAGCCTTTAAGGTGATACGCGGAAGGCCTTTGGTCTTTTCACAGGGATCTATCTCATATCCGCAAAGCTGAATCAGTGTAACCAGTGGAGCACCTAAGGTTTCCCGCGCCCGGGAACAAAGTCAGTTTGGGCGCCCCCACCCAGCCCGTTTGTGGCAGCACAGATGCGAAGAATGATTGGGGGGCAAGGGGGCGTCGAAAGCTGACTCGGCCCTTCCATATAAATGTTTCTAGATCCGTTTAAAAACTTTATATGAATGCTACGCCACGCAATTGACGTCAGGACCTTTGAATCACGGAAATGGTTAACTATCGTAGAGTAAAGAATCTAATCGTTTCGCGTGAAGTTATCCCATCTTTGAAATGTCAGTCACGATTGAACATTCAAACTGTTGTATTGCGACATTCCGAATTGTGGTAATACATGCGATGCGAATTGCAGGAACTAGTGAAAGAAATTGGAAAACTAGGCAAAAGTTTCCTGATCATCTGCATGAATTTTAATGAGAGATTATTATGGGAACAAAAATATTCTGATAACACAACATAAAATTGGCCAGAGTTGCAGCTTGCTTTCTAAACCAAGGGTTTGTCAGAGCCTTTTGAAGATCCCGAATGTAGCTTGTTCCTCTCTCTCGTCACGTCTGGTGGTCACAATCACTGCTGGCGTTCTGGAGCATGCGCTATCAGAGTTTTGGGTTTTAGAACGTCATAAGAGACTGACAGAGGGCAGACTCACGAATACATAAAAGATAAGGACAGACAGAAGAATGAATATGAACAACCGAATGCAAATGATGTGATGCAAAACTACTAGACATATATAAAATTGCATACCCCTGAAACATTTCTTTGGATATAATACCCTGAAACGTTAATAGAAAAGAAAAGAAATATTGCGATGTAATGTGTTTTGAACTTATCACAACATTCACCAACTTTCTTGGTTTTAATCAACTAAAAATCGCGTATCTACAAACACAAAAAAAAAACAAAGTTAAACATGCACAATAAAGAGACGCCACGTTCAAGCATTCAAACCGAAACGTCTCACTGAAAATGCAGCAACGATATGTGCAGGCCGTCCTATTTATCGCGTTTAACTGCGAATGAACAACACGTCACGAGCGCCTTGTTAATTACGCCCAGGCGACGGTGGCAGTCACAAGAAATAATATCACACCTGAAGAATATCGTCAAAAAAGCATGAAATCAAAAACACTGGCCTCACTCAAGAAATAAACCGGACAGGCAAAACACAAACTTACAACATTCAACCCAGAACCCATCTAGAAAGAAATCGGCTGGCCCTATCGTGCATGTGCCACGAGTACTCCGAGCAGAACGCCGTAAACTCGTTGTTTCGGACGTGTTCTGAGCTGCAGTCTCAGATGTTGTCTCATTAAGGCCAGATGACTGTGGCGCGTTGTCAGGAGTTTCGCTCGGTCCCTCATCTCCACTAACAGCTGGCCTCGCTGGTGGAGAGCTCGTTTCAATGGCCGGCAGCGCTTCACCGGGCGCTAGCGTTTGCTGACAAGGTCACTGAGAGAAACTTTATGCTCTCGGCGATCTTTATGCCGTACACTAACATACATCGGATTGGCCTCTAACAATTCTACTTCTTCCGCTAAGTCATCATGCTTACTAGTGCGCACATGTTTGCGTAATAACACTGGACGTGGTCGCATTAACCAAGCTGGTAAGGACTTACCCGCTGGGAGACTTGCGACAAAAACCGAAGAAATAATTCATGGGGCGTAGCGTTAGTAGCAGTGCACAACAATGATCGCATGGCATGCAAAGCATCGAGCAACACAGTTTCCCAACCAGTGGCGATTCTAGAATTTAAAAAGTGGGGGGGGGGCAACATAAATGTCATCTTGCATGGTTATTTTTCGTTTTTTTGAAGATCACGTCGCTATGATGTACCCTATCAAACCCAACATGGGTTTGTGAATATCGTTAAATATGAACTAGCATTATTATTCATTAGAGACACCAAACGCCACTGTCGATGTAATCACACACGTGTACTGCTATCAGAGCCGGATTAAAGGGTGGGGGGCCCGGGACAATTTTTACTGGAGGGCCCCTGGGACATAATTTATGACGTCACCGTTTGTAAAAGTTGTTTTCGCTGATTCGCAAGGTTCCCGTTTGTTTTTTTTCCGGTAGTCAAGAATGTGCTTACTCAAATGCACATACAGTTAGCTGCGAGAAGAGAATTTATGATATAAATACTGGAGTGTATTTTTACTAAGAAAAAATGTTTCACAGGCTAGGGAGTGACTCGGCAAGAAACAACATTCACCCGAACAATAAGCAGAAACCAGAGATTACAAACAAAAACACCGGAAAAATAACATGTCAAGATAGCCAGCCATGCTGAGTGTAAAAGTTGCTTCCAAGCTAATGTCTTGATTTTCACCTTCATTTTCAGGTGCTCTTGTTAACGCCACTGCTTTGACGTTACTGCTCGAAAGTTTTACTAGAAAAAGCGATTCAGTCGCGGCGTTTTAGCTAACACTGCCAGATCCTTGCACTTTTTCTTCTCAGAAGATTTGCGCTTTTCATAGCTCCTAATAGCATTACAGATTTCGGCATCGCGCTAGCCAAACACTGCAATCTCGTTTTCTACTCTTTCGTTCTACGAATCGACTGATTAAAATATTTTCTGACGGACCACGCAATAACATGTGGTGTAAATGGTTTGAATAGCTTCATATATTAATGATGTAACACAACGGGAGTAATCGTCGGTAGAAAAGTGCGTTTCCACCACACGTTACGCTTTACGACGAAACAATGTTGCAGTTCGGTCGCGACAACCTCGACACTGCACCAGAAGTTCGGGATCATTGATACCAGTGTTGCCACTTCTGATATTGTAACATGACATCACATGTGATGTTCTCAGATAAATTTCTGATGTCTGATGTTATGACGA
>Ga0210059_1013576_pt1 | contig 12164 bp, 9 predicted proteins | sample Ectturendosymbi2_FD_188042 | JGI IMG/M metagenome (GOLD analysis project Ga0210059, IMG submission 188042) | Ecteinascidia turbinata endosymbiont from Florida, USA - Sample 2 (SPAdes) (version 2) | ecosystem: Host-associated > Tunicates > Ascidians > Unclassified | place: Key West, Florida...
ATGTTTTTGGCTACCACTGTAAAATCCACTATTTCCCCCACTAGAAAAAAATCTTTACGACGCCCATGCTTTCGTGTAAAAATCATCAGAGGAAGTATTTAGTTCAACGAAAATATGGGCCTCTCAAGCCTAGGCTGTACGAATGTGAAAAAGGACACATGAGCCAGCTTTCAAAAAGTGATTTTACAATTTTGCCGAATGGCGAAAGATTGCTGCGGTTGTGGATCGTATACACGTACGTCAGCTAGAGGTTATACCATTTGTGTTGTTAATTGATTGTTTGCCATAAGTGTCGCAGATACGACATTCAGATTTGTGACTTCTATCCTGAAGTGATTGAAACTGAGCTCAAACAGACATAATCTCAAGACATCTGAAGAGCATCTGCATCAATGGTTCTTAACCTTTTTCCTTATTACCCACTTTCCGTTGAGACTGAATCTTCATTTCCCACAACTAAATTGAATTGAACCATTTGCAATATCGTTCTGACGCTCTCGAAAGAAAATATTGTATTCAACAAATAGAATGTTTCAACGCAAAAGAACATGGAAAACCCCAAATTTATACAACAAATTCAATGCGACTTTTGTGCTATGATAGATGTAATCTTGTCAGGTTTTAATTGCACATCGTAAATCTGACTCCAGATCCAACAATCTGTTCCGAGCTTTTAACAGCAACAAGACTTGGAAAAGTTGATTCATTATCATTTTATCTGCCAGCGTAAGTGTGGGGTAGGCGCAGTATTGGCCTTGTGGAACGTCTGTTGCGCGATGTACTCATACTGCAAATGTGTGACATAACAATACAACTCATATGTGCCTGCGTGCACTAAGTTCGCAACTGCTTACTGAGTTTTGCAGACAGTAAAAGCTAATTAGTCCACGTTTCAAATCCGGTATTATCCCCGAAACTGACAACAACAACAACATACGTGCGGCGCACTGGGCTGATCACCAATGGAATGCGGGGTGGGCGGACAACCCCACAAAACTCCGCATTTTCATCCCCGACACCTGCAACCATCCCCGGAATGACCCTCCCAAGAAGTGCCTGCTGGGTCCAGCTTAACCGCCTCCGCACCGGTGTCGGACGTTTCCGCTCCTGCTTGTACAAATGGGGTATGGCCTCCTCTGCGGCCTGTGAGTGTGGCGCAGAAGAACAAACAGTCGACCATGTTGTCCTTTAATGTCCAATCCATCGACCTCCCCATGGACTGTATGGCCTGACGGTTCTGGACGATGAGACAACCGAATGGCTGCTCAACATCTGCCCCGAGATCTAATGCGGCCAAGCAGTGGTTTGAACAACTAGCTCAAAAGAAGATGATGATCCCGAAACGGAGGTCGCCGGCTGGCCGTGTTAACTCAATGACCTTCCAAATTAAAGTCCTTTTTCCAACTTATTCGATTCAAACCGTCTTCTTCACTCAGACCAATTTTCCTGATTTCCTCATCCACCTTCCTTCTCCATGTTGTTTTGGTCGTCCTCTTCCTCGTCGTGCATTTTATTTGAACTCCAACGCCCCTCTCAGCACATCATCGGCATCCTTTCCCAAAAACATTGCCATACCAACGCACCCCATTTTCTCATTGCCAACTTATTCACCGTATCTTGTAAACCCAACATGCCCATCAAGTCCTTTGTGTTCTTCCTTTCCAACAACTTAAGCGGCTGGTGATCCCTCTTCAGCTAAGTTTTCCCCCTTGGCCAAAACCTCTGGTTACAATAACAAAATTTGGAACAGAATTCTAAGACAAAGTTGGGTCAGCTGGCTCACCTTAATCTTCATGTGATGTCTAATTTCCGACCTGCAACTCCTATTATTCCCCACAAGTGGGTAATACCCCACCAGTTATGAACCACTAATCTGCATTGTCTTGAAAACAGAAAACGCTGGCAATAGGGCTGAGGCCCGAGAGAGGCATCGAATCTGAAGTTACTGTTTCAACATTGAGAAAAATATCAAAGGAAATTTTGCATAGATTGTTGGACATTGCAATGTTTCTTGCCGAACACAATCTGCCGTTGTGTAGCCACAACGAAAATAAATTCATATTGAACAAAAGTAATTGCTGGATATGGTTGAAATGCTTTCAATTGTGCTGTATTGCAAGACAAATTAATGCAGTAATGACGGACATGGAGCGGATGTCAACTTAAAATATTAGTGCATTAAGCTGCTCCAGCAACTCAAAATTAATTTATCCAAGTTCTGGCAGTGTGAAAGGAAAACTTGTCAAGGAATAATATACTGTTAAATACTTTCGAGATGATATTCGACATCATCACGCCTGGTCTATTGTTTGCTGACCAGACGTTCGAAATTGGATTATATTCTCTAAAGCAGAGGTTCTCAAATGGGGCGTCGCTCCGGCTCCAAGCATGTAAAAGTTTTGACTCCAGCTCCAATCATCCAAAATTGTTTTCGACTTCGGCTCCGCAACCCTGCTTCTAAGACAATAGAGATGTCACGGGTTCACATTTTATGACCTGGACCGACCCATAACCATCACAACAAACACGTAACACCTACCTAAATTCTGGCCCGTACACGGCCCATAAAATGGCAGTGTCTATTTTGCCTCACAAAAGATAGACACTGCTGGAGCTATTTTGCTTCCTGTATACGCAAAGGAGTGGATCATTTACAAAGTCTGGATGAAGACGTATAGCACGACAAATATCTTTTCCATTAACCAGGGTTTTTTAAGGCGTTTTAGGGACCCGAATCGGGTCCCTAGAATCAGAGAAAATTAGCATCGGGTCCCTAAAATCTGAGAAAATCGGGGCCCTAGGATCAGAGAAATCGTGTCCCATGCCAGGTACCTAACATTTTCCTTTAAAAAAACCTGCATTAACGCTTGCTGCTTTGCTACTAATTTTTGCTACAGTACGGAGTCGTCATGAAATTAAGCATTTAGTCTACATATTTTTGTGCTGCAACCAAATAAATTACTGTAGCAAGTAAAAACATGTAAAGATATACTTGGCAAGAAAACACATTTAAAAAATCGGAGTATCGTCGGTTTTGCAGCACTTGTACTGGTTGGACAGCAGTTTTATAGACTCCTCCCCAACGCAATGATGAATACTACGAACAGAACTACGTACTACGAACAGTATACAGTGCTACGAATGCGAACTAGTCTATATTGTACTCTCAGTCACTCAGTTTCAGAGAATCTAGCTTCTTGAAAACGTATGACCTGTCCTTCGCACACTACAAACGAACACTGCCACACTGCACCACCGCAGATCGTTCAGTCTACAGCACAACCAGCACACAACACACACACAGCATACATTATGCGTTGTTCGCTCACAGAGCTCAAAAAACGTCTTAGCAGAAGTGTGCATGGACTGGATTTTGGATTTTTTGGATCCGGACTCCTGCTACCTTCAACATAATCAGGAGTGAGATTTTCTTTGCTGTGGCCAGAGCTGGATTGGATTTGGACTTTTGTGTTTGCCATAGAACAGTTGTTGGTTGTTTGCCTGTGTTGTTTATCCGGAGTCAAACAGGAGTTGAATTGCTTGTTTCTAATTTGTACCGGATCCGGAGCGGATTCGGATTCAAAATTTGCAAAACAGGATTGGATCCGGACTTTAAAAGATCAGAGTCCGCACACCTCTATTTCTTAGGTCCGACACAAATTTCACCAGAAGGCGATGCTATCGACAACTGACGTCACAGAAAAGAAAGTTCTTCAACATCCACGTAATAAGTGCTTCAAAAAAGTTAGCGAACTGTAGCGGTACCCACGAAAAAATTTACGTGTTTGGGCGGTTAATTGGCCCATGAAAACCTGCTGTTAACCGCCATTTCAGCGGCCCATGGGCGGCCCAAGCCATCTCTATAAGATAAGCTTAACTTAAGTTATAATACGTAGCAAAACTGAGGATGCATATCCTTACGTGAAATCGATTTCCTATAAAAAAAAAAAAAACTTTGCTGATCGATTCGACTGCGTCGCCTTGGAGCAGACTAAAAAGCGATTTAAGTGACATCACAAATATACAAGTAAATAAAATTGTCTAAAGGCTGTAGAGAAAGGTATTAATTTGCTGGTTCTGCTGCAGTCTTCCTCATGCCGTGATTTACGAGTGTTAGCATCATTACAGTAAGTTAGCATTGCAGTAAATGTGAATTTCTGCTACAGCGTGCTGCTGGTTGGTCTACAACAATTGAAGCTCAAGAATGGAAGGTGCTGTTGTGATAGCATTGTTGGATATGTATTGAAAGCTCTCATAGTTAGTGTACTTTGGATTGGAGTTAGAAGATTGTTTTTATGTGAAGATAAAGGCGTCTTTTACTGCTCACCGGGATTTCTTTGCATTTTTGCTTAAGTTATCGTAGCAACTTTTTTATTTCACTTCATTATTCGTAGCCTATTCTCCAATATTTTGCTCACCCATATCCGTAATGCTGCATATTTGTTTTCAACGCATAGTTCATGTTGAAATGCAATACATACTGCAATGTATGTACTTAGCTTACATGACATTTATGTTACATCATAGGTTAGTGCAATCTTATTTTCTGTACAGCTCATTGTACGATTATACAGTAATATCAGGGTCAGATTAAGACGAAATGGGCCTGATGCTGTAATGCATTTAATAAAAAACCATCTGTTCTTATCTGGACCTATTTTAGGAATGGGCCTAAAGCGGCAGCATCAAAAACACCTACCTTAATCCCGCCTGGACCATTATAATTTCTTGACTGCTTTTTGTTTCGAAGCAGTTACTTACAATTGAAAGGTGTAGTTTAAGCTGTTTTTCGGTTCGCCCAATCACCGTTTGCGTATTTTCGATTTTTGTGGTATTTTCTTTGCAATAGAAAATTTCAAACGATAGATACCCCGTTGACTATGCGTCGAAGTCGATCGTTGTAACGGAATGAAAACCTCACGTAGGTGCATTTTATTATTATGTCAGTTGTGAAATCTAATGTAAATGCGTAGTGAGAGTCCAGGCAACAGCGAAAAACTATTTCAAGTAGTGAAAACAATATCAACAAAAGTCTTGTGCAGTGCTGCTGCACTACTTGCCCTATACACGTAGGCGTCGGAAGGATTTTTTCCACGGTGGCCAGTAATGGATTTTTACAAAAATTTTTCTAAAAGGGGGCCAAAGTGGTGAAATTTGTTTTTCCCACTCAAAACTAAGAAAACAACATTTATTGTTGATATTTTTAAAATGCAGGGGGCTCAGCCCCCTTGCTTCCCTCTTCCGACGCCCATCCCTATACACACGCGCAACAACTGAGCCGCTTCGGCAACTGCTGCATCACCAAAGAATGGTTTCGATATTTTAAAGGTGCTTGCCACATCCTTACAAACACTTTCCAATTTCCAAGGTTTGCATCAGTTTCATTCTGTATAGGTGGTAATATTCACTCACTGACAACTGCTGCTTGCTTTCATGCTCGATCTTCACAACTTAACCGGTTTCGGTCAAAGAACAATATTGCTAATTTTTGCTTATAACTTATCCACAATATTATAACTGTTTTTCTTTGTTCAATTCTTTAGCAATGCAAGAAGGAACAATGAGCCTTACTCGTCGGAAACCGACAGAACAAGACAGACCAAACTCAATTAAAACTGAGGTCATTAACATGGCACCCGTGAATGAAAATCAGGTTAGTAATGATGTGTTTTGTTATTTGTAGTTTTTGTCATGCTCAAACAGAAATTAAAGCTTGTTAAGTGATTGCCACTGGACGGTTCGTTGAAAATGGCAAAACATCATCATTTTTTTCCCTATCCAGCGTTTTGTGTTTTTTCATTCATGCCATGGTTAAATCAGATTTGAAGAGTCAAACTCATGCTCTCAAGCACAATATTCGTGCCTGAATTCTCGGTAATTTATATCATTGAAATGTTGCTATAAATGCCTTTTCTGGTAAAAGTCTCATAAGGCATGCTCAGATTTGCTTACTACATCCGTATTTCTTCAAGAACACTTAAGCGGGGGTTTGTTGATATATTTGCTGAATTATCTGGAATGATATGAACGAGATATGTTTTGCAAATCATGCATAAAACCAATAACAGAAATTGCAGAACTCAACCTGAACGGAACAAAACGTTGTGCGGTGAAGCCTTCCTGAGTTTCTGGAAACGCAGGGCGAGTAAATAAAACGGAAACTGTTATGTATTTATTGAGAATCAAGGTATATTAATTGCACTTCATTTTACTGCTTTGCAACAGGTGCTGTGTTTGTGTAAAGGAAGTTTGCATCTCATCTCTGCTGCGAAGTCATGTTTTTGTTATGCAAGTGTTATGTCACTGTTGCAAATTCTCCGTTGGAGCTGCGTTGAATGTGTGATGCACTACGAACGGGATGTGCCCGAAGAACAACACCCATATATATGTGTGGCACGAACAAGCAGTAATAGAGTGATTGCGGAGCATGATCTCTGTTGTTGCTTGCTGCCACAGTATGAAGCTTTGCACACATGCCGCTCGGGCTTTCCGATCGCAACAAAATGGTGCTGTGACCAGGATGTGTAGGTCGTGCCAGGTGCAGCCTTCACAAACGAATGTGCGATCGGTGCGGTTCGTTGCAAAAAGGAGAGGATGTTGTTGCAACTTCTCGGTTGGTGTTGCGTTGAATGTACAATTCACCACGAACGGGATGTGTGCGAAGAATAACACCCATATACTGTATATGTGGCTCGAACAAGCAATATCACTTACCTGCAGAACCCATCCTTGGGATATCTTTGATTGCGTTTTTTTTAGTGAATTACTGCTCCTAAAAGGAATTGTCTTCAATTATATTACGACTCTTATGTTCGTATTGATTGTTATAAATGTTTCCAGTACGCGTCATCATCATCACGAAGTAGAACTGTAGAATACCCGTTTATAAAGGTGTTTAATTGTTGAAAAAACTGCATATATTGTGCATGCAACGTTAGCGTAAAACTTCAAGTTGAAAACAAGATCACATTCTCCAAAAAATTGTAGCGTTGTTTGCTTAAGTTTCTATTCGCCATTGCAGGAAGTTGATGCGACAACAAAACAACGCAACTGTTCGATGGATAGAGAAGATGATGTGCATGCGTATGTTTGCAAAGATGCTAAAAATTTAAAAAAACTGGCCTATTCCATGGGAAAGAAAAAGGAAATAAGGTTTGTTGAACTTTTTTATTGCAGCTATTTAAAGTTTGATTGATTAGTTGATTGATTGTACGATCAGTAACAAAAACGCTGTAGCTTTTCTGTTAAATCTGACACGGTGATAATAGCAACTGCTCGCAGTCACTACCCTAAATGTTTGTACATTACGGTGGCAAGTAGTTAGCAACATGCTGCAGCTGAAGTTGTGCTTGGCAGCGTTTACGATTCTATAACCATTTGCGCAAGACTGCGTTTTGCAAGGAAAAGAAAAAATGAATCTGGGCTTCAACGTGGCGCGCAGCCAAAAATATCCATGGGGGAAAGCAACAACCGAGTCTCAACCAGAGGCGACTCCTGGTCAAACGCGTCACTCTGGTTCATCACGCGATTTATACCGAGGCCATTGACTGAATGCAAGAGCAACCGCTCGATGCTGGCGTCACTGAAATTACCATTTCTTCTCATTCTGGTTGGCACTACCGTTGCTCTGTGACGTTATTTACGTAACAATGAATTAGAAGTTCTCATGAGAACTCGTCGATTGTTGCGTAAAGTACGCCACAGTGCAATGATAACTCCAGTTAGTTCTCTGCATACTGGGGTTATTCATATTAGTCCGAGTTACTGGACAATTATCGCTCGTTTGAAATTTTTCTCAAATGGGAACTGTCCGTTGCATTGGAATTCATATCCGATGCTCTATGCAAATCCATTGCTTCAAAACTCATTCAATCTGCTATGACACCGCTTGCTTAAGCTGTTTTTGGATGTCAAAATGACATCCTAAAATTTTGAAATGACACCCTAAATTCTGAAAGCCAAGATTTCAAGGCAAAGAAAAACGATTTGAGGAAAGCATGTTATTGCAAACAGTGTGTAGTGATTCAACTCGCAAAAGGTCGAGACGAATGTCTGTCATAACTTTGATGGCAGTCTGTTAACGTAGCGTTGTTTAATTCTCGACAGATCCTTCTGTTTTGGAAAGTTGTGGTTGGTTGCGAATCACTTGCATTTTGACAAAGGCCTGCAGTTTTCCTTTATGGCAGATTTTAGCGTAGAATACATGTTTTAATATTTTGTCAAAATGTAATTAACACGACGACATTGACACAAATGACAAACGATGAACGGTTGAACCTGTAAATGTATACCTCCTATTCGAGTTCGAAGACTCCTGAATTTGACCATTCAACCAACATCAACAAGTGTTATACTGGACACTGAAGCGTGTAATTGTGCCAAAACTACTGTTGGTCGTTGTACTGACGCAATTGCAAGCTAGGGCCTTCACTTTGAGAAAATGTATACTGAGTCCACGATTTGGTTACAACCTTTTGCCTATATTCACTGTGCCCACAAATTTTTTCATTTATGACAGCCCAAAACTCTTTCAAATCGCAATCCACTTCAAACGGTTGTTATGCCTCGAGTTTGTGGATTACTGCTGGCGGCAATATTACCTCCCGGTCGCAAACTATAGCTGTAGGAAGTTGCCAAGGTAAAGAATGCCTTCAACGCCAATCAAAACTGAATTGATGCAGCGTGATTCTCAGCTAGATTACGATGAGATGAATACAGTTCCTACATGTCGCAGCAGGGGCGGTTGTATGAGGCTCCTGGTTGAAACGTAGAAAGGGGGCCTTGCTAATAAGCATACATTCCACTTTTTTTTCTTGAGTTAGGGGTTGGGGCCCCTAAATGGTGGGGGACCCTGGCTGTAGCCCAGTCAGCACCCCCCTTAATCCGACACTGTCTCGCAGGTCGCCCCGAACCAGCACTGGATCGTACGGGTACCATTACTTCTAGATATCTGTAAGTCCGAAACGCTTTTTGCCGGCCATCAAGAAATCTTCTAACGAATAGATTCTTAAAGTTTTTTCACTGGGTAATATGCCGCTACGAGGTAGCCAAAAATCTCGTTGCAAACCAGGACAAAATTGATTGTCCACCAAAGAAGCATGTTTTTTCCGTCTTTTTTTATATTCATGTAGGCCATTTTGCTAAAACATCTTCAACAAAAAGGTAGTAGCACGGTTGACTGAGCGCGATAACGTCATAACGCCATTGCTCAGAGGGGTCGCGCGCCTGGCTCTTCATTGGACCCCGCATCTGCTAGGGCCGGCCCTGCATATAGTTTGGCATGATTTTGGCTTTTTTAGTGGTGTTGGCAGAAAAAAACGTTGTTTGACTTTTTTCAAATTGGTCTCCTTTGAGTTGAAACTTGTAGAATTTTTTCAGCCTGATTTTACGTTATTGAGGTTATTTGGGCTATTTTGACTATACGGATTTGGCGTATTTGGTCCATTTGAACCTGGAAAGCCTAATAGCTTTTGTGTGGGTTCTCTGTTACTATGACTGCATTTTGTAATAGACGTTTTGTGGAATTGTGACATATCTAACATATCATACGCTTGTGCACCAGCTTTAAAACATTTAAAAAGTATGGCATGGTGCATGGTTACATTTTCACAATATGTATTTTATTGTTTCAAGCATTTATTGGCATTTTTATTGAGCATTTTCCGTAAGAGGTGATAGTTTTGAAGATTAACAATTCTTTGATAATTTATATGCAATAATTTGAGGCTTAGTTCCATAGCAACACTGCACTTTCGCCATTGATCATCCGAGTAAATTAAAACCGACAGCCATTGGTCTTTTTCGGCTTATTTGACATGTTTTCAAGCTATTTGCCATATTTTGATAAGCGATTTGACATTTTCGGTACATCTGGACTTGGCAGCCCTGCTCACGAGATGCTCTCTTGTATTGATTTTTGTTGAATTACTTACGCCCTCAGTGTGATATTTCGTTTATATCTTTTTCACTACCTGGTTTTCATTCTTAGTCTCATAGCGTTTGTTTTCTGTGCTTTTGACTGTTGTTATGGGAGCCTGGTGCTTGAGCAAAAGTTCATCAGATCCTGAAACGGCACTGGCATTGTTACACTGCTATTGTTACGAAGATGACGTTTTACCTGACCCATTATGTTTGTGCACTGCCCCATCCACAGGGTCAGCGTAAGTGTTACCTGCATAGCCTATAATACATTGATCACCTTGTCATTCTCAGCGTCAATGGTTTACCGCCATTGACGTGTTTTTTAAAGCTGTGTTGTGTTAGTGAAGGCTTGTGTTTTCACAAGCACCTGCTGTATATACTATACCGTGCAAGTACACGGCTGCTTTGTTTGCACCAGGAAAGTTTAGAAAAGTTTTCATGTTATGTTAAGGCGGCATATAAGACAGCTTCTGATGCCGTTGCACTGGGAAAACGTTTCTTGATTGCGCAATGTCATTTTCATTTTTGATAAGTCAATTGTGATGTGCAAATAAATCCAAAAGCAAGTTTTGTGCAGTGCCAGAAGCGACAACCTTGCATTAAAAAAGTTGCCAAGTTGTCTGCCACTGGTTCTCGCCGAAGTTTTTTGCAGAGCTCGACCGATATAATCGGCATGCCGATATACAGTATATTGGCCGATATTGCGATGTTGCCGATGTATCAAATCGGCAAAATTCCGCCTGTGCATATCGGCAGTATTTGCTCGTAAAAGCCGCTACGCGATTGTACTGGACGGAGTGTTCGGAAACCGAAGTTGCTTCTACTTCGTCTCTGATTGATTAACGCATATTCTCTGTCCTGTTCCGTACGGTGCGCAGCCTCCGACTACAACTACTACGTAATACAGAGACCGCTGTGCAATCGTCCCGATAAACCACTTTATGACGTAACATTCACTAGCAGGTTTTTGCAAGTTTGCATGGTAAGCAAATTACCACTGCCTGCGAAGAAATCAGGGTTCGTGCTGTTGTGGTTGACTGTTTTAGTGACCCAGGTTTGCGCAGAATTCGAAGTTGTACGGTTCTTCATCGCAGTGAAGTGATGGTTTCATCATTGTTTGTGACGAGTCGCATGTTGTTGTTTACCCACGCGAGAGATCTGATCTCTCGCGTCTGACGAGTCGCATGTGTTTGTAAGCACAAAGCGCAGTTATTTGCAACATTTTGGGACCACTCAAGCAACGAGGCCAAATTGCAGCAATTTCTAGATATTGCTTAATTGTATTGTAATGAATGGCATCTTTAAAATTTAATTTACTTTATTTGTTTATGAGCAGACACGAAGTCCATAGTATGAACACACACACTCTGCAGAACGCAGGTTGTTAAAAATAGACAAAACAGAACGTAGTACAAGGCATTGAAGCCGGCGAAATCACAGGGTTACAGACACTTTTTGCAACTGCGTTGAAGACAGAACCATGGGGTTACAGACACATTCTTAACACTATTGTTAGCTAACACGTAATACTTGTTAGAGCACTACTGCGGAGTAGGGCGCTAATTCCTAAATTGGACTAGTCTAGGTAAAATGCGAAAACATTGTGGCATGACACGCCATCAATCAGATGGATGCTGCAAAGTTCGATCACTCAATCACAGAGTACATTGCGATTATAGTGTTCAAAGAACAAAGACGAGTACAAACAATCTGACTGCATCAAACCACGTAACCATACGTTGTTAGATTTTCTGCATCTTTCGAGAAACAGGTACTTGTATTTGCGTAGCAGAGCCTCAAAGGTAGGAATGTTACATTGAACTTGGTGGCTACTAACACTCGATCTCCAGGGCAGGTTGCATAGAGTTCTGCAACCAAAATTATATGCCACCCGCAATCTCTGCATGCATGACTTCCTGAAATTACACCATAATGGAGATGCATACATGGGCGTACAAAAGGAACGAAAAAGTACGTTTTTAACTGCATTTGAACAACGGGAAAAAGAGGCTCGCAGCTTGTTTGCTGCACAATATTGATATCACAGTTGTCTCTGAATGTCTTTGTCATCTGAGAGCTCAGTATCCAATACAATCCCCAGATATTTGTGTTGGTCAACAGGTTTTACGTATTGACCCCCCATTTCAAGACTGGAGTGGCTGTGCTTTTTGCACTTTTAGCCTTAAACGTCATACAGACAGTTTTGTTGCAGTTGAAAATAATCCCATGCGATTCTGCATACG
>Ga0210059_1013579_pt1 | contig 12161 bp, 5 predicted proteins | sample Ectturendosymbi2_FD_188042 | JGI IMG/M metagenome (GOLD analysis project Ga0210059, IMG submission 188042) | Ecteinascidia turbinata endosymbiont from Florida, USA - Sample 2 (SPAdes) (version 2) | ecosystem: Host-associated > Tunicates > Ascidians > Unclassified | place: Key West, Florida...
CCCCACTTGTGACGCCCCCCCAAGAAAACCCCTAACCCTAAACTGAAAATTTTTTTTGACTCGATACTACTAGACTTGCTGAATCCGTAGAGGGTTTGAACACCTCTCTAGCTGCAGCAGGTGCCGAGTTATAACAAAAAAACCTTGAGCCACTATAGTGGCTCTGGTGGTCGTTAAAGGGTTCTTTCGGTACTGATCTGATCTCGTCACACTCACGTTTTACTCCTAATGACTTGCATTTCGATTTGCGCGGTAAGGTCTGTTGAATTCAGGCGGAAATCTATCATTAATCAGAATTTCGAAAGTTGCTGTTTTCAGTCAGGCGTTAGTTCAATCGACAGGACTGATCCGAGGAAGGATCAAAGAAATGTTTAATGACCACTGCCAAGCTGGATTCGATCCAAGCACGCTACAAAGAGATGTAACCAACATGCCGAGCAGGAACGGGTATACACCAAGGTGTACACGTGTGTTGAAAAGTTTCATGTGAATCGCGCCCGAGTGTGGATCGTCCACTGCGGTACAAAAGGGAGCATTGCTCACCTTTCATACGGCTTCCCGAGGCGGTAAGCGGAAGAAGGTAAAACCTTCAATGGCTGAAGAAAGTAATATCGATTGATTGAACTCGGACTTGTACAGAAACTTAACGAAACAAATAGAATCTAGTCACATATACATTTTCTTGTCCTGAACAGCCTGGCTAGTTTAACTCTATTAATACAGTATAGCATTCATAACTTAAACTGGCAGAACTTCACTTTTACAGTCTGATATTCGTAAGACAGTATTACAAAACTTCATCCACATGACTTAAACTTCATAAAAATAGTCTGACAGAACTTCGTTTGGACAAGCCTGTTTTCTGTAGTTTCGACTGACAGGGATTAACCCGGACAAGCCAAATTTACAATCTGGTTTGACAGGGATCAACCCGGACAATGCCAATCACTCTCCTTGCCGTGATTTATTAGACCAAAGGGGTGAGAGTTGTCACGAAGACTGACTTTCAGTTCAAATGGGACTGTATTTATACCCGTCAATCGTCTTGTGACTTGTTAACGCCCCTTTAATTCAGGTGTTCTAATTGGCTATTCCTTATTGGATCACCTGGTGATTGGCTGGTTTCAAATACTTCCAGAATCTTCAGGTGCTTGTCGGTACTTGGGTTTTCACCTTCTGTTCCATCATTGTTTCCTGGTCGTGATCAGCATCACGTGATTTCTGCTGCTTGCCTTGTGGCTTCTGCTGACGTTTTGATGACATTGTCACTGAGGTGACTTGAGGTTAGTGTCCTGAGATAGTCGTTTTCAGTCAGGTCAGCTGACTAATAGTCAGTTTCGATTGGCTGTCATCTTTTTTTGAATTTGTTCTGGCTGTCTCAAGCTTGAGGATATTTCAGCAAGTTTGTTTTCTGTACAGCAATAAGTTGCTACAGGCAAACTTGCCTGTAACATTCCTCCGGGGTTCAAGCAAATCGATTGTCTAATCAATTTTTATTCATTCAAGATATGTTCTTGTGAATTGTGTTCGGGAAGATGTTCGGTTTCAGTTTCTTGTTCTTTGTCGCGTTGATCTCGGAGGATTTCTTCGTCTTCTTTGCTTGTATCGTTGATTACAGTTGATCCGTATCCCGAGGAGCAATTTATACTCATGAGGTAGACTTCTGGTAGGGTGAAATCGGAACCGAAGTTTGCCGTGTATGAAAGATTTTGTGAATCCTCGTGTTCTTCCTGTTTCTTAAGATGTCTTCGGGTTAACCGTTTATGAGGAGAGGTTATGGTGCTCCCTATTCGTACAGAATCGAGACTTAGTGCCAGTATAATGAGGACAATAAGTGAAAGTCCAATGAATGCGGTCACGGTGAACCAAGATGTTCTCAGTTGTTGGGGAATCTAGAGTGAAATAGTTGCGGTGAAAGTGTGTTTTATTTTTTATAGTATTTATCGTATTCGTTCCATATGTGTGGATGTAGTTGTAAGTTTACTGCCATGTTTACTTTTGTGTTGTCGTCCTCTTTGGTGAGAAAGTATTTATAGGCGATGAGGAGTAGTATTATTCCTCCTATAATACTCGCAGCAATTATTACGATTTTTATAGGTTCACTTAGTACATTAATGCCTTTGTCCACAACATTTTCAACCAATTGCGATACCCGGTCCAGAATCGCTAATCCTGTGTCACTTACGTCTTTTATAAGACCACTGATCCCTTGACCGACATCTACAACTGGGAAGGGTATGGCATCATAGTTGTTTGTGAACTCAATAATTTCTATAGGTTTTATAGTTATTTCTGCTAGTTCTTCGAGTATCTTTATGTCATGAAAAGGGTTATTTTGTTGTTTGTAGGCTTTCCACAAGATTTAAAATTCTCTCAGCCTGTGTGACTGGTTTCTTGCAATTAATGGGTGCTTTTTGACCCAATTAGTAAAGTTTTGACATCCTTGTTGTATTAATCGATAAATTTCAGTATTATGTATGATTCCTTTTGTGATTTGATTTCGATAAATTGTATCGTTTCTCAAAGAAGGTATGTTTTTCAATGTTTTAAGTGCTTGTAAAATTAGTTTTCGAGAATTATATTCTTCTATGGAGCGTTGTGTCTCTTGAGCATTTTGGCTCAGAATTAATTTTCTGTTTTCAATGGATCTTCTCGTGGTTATGATTTGTTGCTCAAGTTGTCTATTAAAAGAAAACATGAAGTTTTCAAATCTTTGTTGTCTATTTGCCAAGTTGGCTGTCACTCTTGAGAGTGTAGCGATTGCATTTGCCAATTCAAGTTGTTGTGTTTGTAACTCTTTGTTTTCTGTACAGCAATAAGTTGTTACAGGCAAATTTGCCCGTAACAAAAACGTCTTAAAGAAGAGAAGTATATTTTTGATGAAGAAGGTGTGAAAGTTTTCATCTTAAAAAACTGTTGAAAGAAGTTTTTGGTCAGGAATTTGTTGCCTGGTAAACTTACCAAGCTGTTGGTAAAACCCTGCTCGAAAACCAGCTTACTGCTAGGTTGAAAATGTTAAAGCTAACACTGAGAAACCCTGCTAGATTTAGCAACAACTCAGCTAAAATGGCAACACTGCTGACCCTAATCTTATGTCTTTTGCTACGTAACTGTACAAAAAGAATCAAAGAGAATTTCTGGACACAGACAGCGTTCAATTGGAAACCTTCACTTCCTACTGACGGAAAATTTAGCAAAATACTGATTTCTTAGACTGAAAAAAATATTATGTATAATGTAATTAATACGATTTATTAGAGAAGACTGCGGGGCCCGTGGCAATTGCTACATTTGCTACTATTGTTAATCCGGCACTGGTCACTGGGACGTGTTTTTTGACTTTACCAACGTCAGCATTGCCAGAATTCGCTATTGCGTGACACTGGGTGGTAGCAACGAGCATTTCAATTTTCAATCCTGTCAGTGGTGTAGATGATGATGATGGTGATGCAGCATGTATGAGTGGCAATCCAGTTAGGGAATGTAGAAATCCGTGCAGATTATTATTATTTTTATTTATCTCCAGACACGAAGGCCATGGTACAAAAACACACTCTCTGCACAACGCAGGTCGATAAAACCAGACAAAAGAGAACCGAACGTTGTACAACGGAATAGGACTGGGTACAGAGGCCTAAGCCTAGTATTATGGGATGCAACAGTGATGGACACTTTGCTCAGGGCCACTACAAAGACTCTGCCAGACAGGCTGGTTTAGCAGCTGCAAAAGCTGAGATCGCAAAATGCCAAACATACCATGACCTCCAAAGCAATTACCACTTTCAACCAGTGGCAATTGAGACCACTGGTGTGTATGGCAAGTCCACTGCCCCTTTTTCGAGTAGTCATGCAAAGAAACTTGTTGACGTGTCTGGCGGCCCCAGGGAGCGCTAGTGGCTCCACCAGCATCTGTCCCTAGCTGTGGTCAGGGGAGACGCTGCCAGCATATTGGCCTGTGTGCAAGTTTGATCTAATTTTACCTGTTCCTTTTCTAGTTGCTTTTAATGTACTGACCACCATCGCTGCCTGCCACTTGCACCTGTATCAATGTGTAGCTATTGCCTTCCAAATCCTTGTTCCTTCTGTAAGATTCGTTGTTCCCTCAGTTGTGCAGTGTTACCTTGTGCATTGGTTAAATATCTTGTCAATCGCACAGCCTATGGTGAGAGTACAACGTGGTGATATGTTCCACATTGATTATGTACATGATAATTTGTTTGTCCGATTTTCTGTCTTACACTTAATAACTGAGCTATTCATTGCATTGATGCTAATAGATAGTGCTTGCTGTTAATATCGCAGTCATAGTTCAGAGTTTTGTCTGTTTAAAGCAGGGGTTGGGAACCTTTTTGGCTAAGTGAGCCATGAAACCTATATTATTTTTAATTGTATTTCCGTGAGAGTCATATAATATTTTTCAACGCTTAATGTAACTAACTTAACTAACGTGTGCATTTTTAAGGAAAATCAACGATTTTAAACAATGGTAAATTTTCTCCTTAATAACATGCCTCTCACTGTTAATGCGACTTCTGGTGCTGCATGGTGTTGCTGATGGCTTTGTAGGATAATTACAGAAAACATTTCATCTGTAACAATCGTGTTAAGAAAATATCAAGCGAGTCAGATGCTGTCATCATTCAAAAGAGCCACATCTGGCTCGCAAGCCATAGGTTCCTGACCCCTGGTTTAAAGTAAGAATACATGTTCATAAAACATGATCAGCTGTAGCCTGCTGACCTTGGAGATTTAAAATCAGTCTTCTGTAAAGATTGAAACTTAAAGCTCAAACAAAAACAATAATTGTGAGATATCTGACTTATGATTGCAAGTTGAAACTTGTGTTTAAACCAGGTTGATTGATTTAAATCATTTTATTTAAATCAGTGATTTAACCATGATTTAAATCAAGCAATAAATATCAAAAAAATCAAGCAAAAAATCATGTTGTTTCAGAGCTATATTTAATTAGCCTTCTAATATAGGCTTATACCATATAGTATTGTGTAGAAGGCAAAGAGTTCTTGACACAAGTTCAAGCCACTTCAAGTTTTATCAATCATAGCAAGTGTGAGGTCACAGATTCTATGTCGTTTAACCCTTTAAGGACCGCAAAGCCACTATAGTGGCCCAAACTTTGGCCAGTCATAACTTGCTGACCAATAGAGCTAGAGAGTTGATAAAACCTTATACGGATTCGGAAAGTTTTTGACTTGAGATCGAAAAAAAATTTTTTTCGGCTTGGATATTGGGTTCTTTATGTGTTACGTCACAATGAGAGCAAGTCTGTGCATTTTTGACGCTTTTGCCTAGCCTTGGGCGTCAGCCCAATGCGAACTTTTTTCGCTCAAAGTTTTTTGGGATTTGTGACTCAAATGAATCTTTAGAGCCCTTGATTAACTTGCTGGCATATCTGGATCGAAAATTAAAAATTTGGTACACCAGCACTGGTGTTACGAACTTATTTGCATTGAGGGATATTGCATAATTGTATTGTGTAACGCCTTTACTCCCACACGCAAGGTGCTAGAGCTTAAACATGCATCACAGCAACAAGGAACACACAATACATTGTTGCAATCGGAAATCCCGAACGGCATGTGCGCAAAGCTTCGCACCGTGGTAGCAAGCAACAATAGAGATCATGCTCGCAATCTCTCTTATTATTGCTTGCTCGCGCTACATATATAATGGTGTTATTCTTCACACATATCCCATTTGTGGTGAATCACACAATCAATGCAACGCCACTGGAGAGGTTGCAACAACATGAAGTAAGATGAGGATACATACATGGCAGTACTAGAGAGTATACAGTTGATGGTGCTAATACATTTACTTTGATGAAACACAAGCTTTTCAGACACACGCATGAATGATGCCATCATGATTATTATGATGTAGGCTAGTACTGCGATAACTTCCAATTACATCGATTTATAAAATGCATGAGGGAGTGGGAGGCTGCGAAAGACCAGGGGGCATCTAGTCTGCAGACCTCCCAAGGGCGAAGCTGCTTAAAGTGTAAAGGGAATAGTGCATAATCATTAGTGAAAGTCTTTTGCTCTGGGTATAAAAATGTAATATGGGTAATGCGGTTATATGGTAAATTGAAGTAAAATGTATTGTAGGCAAGGCCAAGCCACCAGAAGAAAATGGTTTCAAGTTGTCATTTTAAACATTTACTGTTTTCACACATTCAAAAATATTCTTGAATGCTTGAGAGGAAATGCGTCAAAAGCTATAGACTGCTGCAGCACAGCAATGGTGTCGTGAGATTTACGCAGGTTGAGAATCAGTCGCACAATCAATGCTTTGCGGAAAAGAACTAGCTGCCAAAGCATGCGTGAGAATGGAAATTCGCTTGCTTTGTACCTACAGACTAAGGCATCCAACTACTTCATACACTGGTATGATGCGAGCAATTTTTGTGAACACAACACAAACCAATCGATGTGACATTTAACGGAGATAATTCATGATTTGACAGTTTCTACTGTAACAGTGTTAAGTAATTAAATCAAACCACTTAGTTTATGTACACCAATCAATAAGAACACAAAGTGCCATATGTTTCTATTTGCCGAGTTTTACATATTTCTTATACTCTTCCGAAAAAGTGCTAAACACATTTTATTTTTTATTTCTGAAGGAATTCTTGACCAGATTTCTATTGCACTGTTTTATCATATTAGCACCTGAGTTTGAAAGTACTTTTGGTGAAGCAAATTGTAGATTGCTATCAGAGGGGTTGTTGCTACTTATTAAGCATTCGCAGTCAAGAAACAATTGAGCATTGCAATGTTGACAGTCCATTCATCTAGCTTTAGGTTGGAATCATATTTTTGCAAAACTGTACCAGCAGCCATATGTTCAGAACAAAGATAAGCATTCCATCATTATCATATAAAATTAACACATTTACGTATGTATTTTGCTTCTGGCAGTTTGTTGTTCAAGTGTAAGTAGCCGCTTACATTGGGTGTTTGATTTGAGAATTCACAAAAGGGAATATCTTTGTGGTAGAGTTGTGTGTTAAGTATTTTGCCACAGTCCATCTGCTCATAATCAAAATCAGTTCCATGCTTGAAGAGATCATCAGGTGAAGTGACGGTAACCCATTTTTCAGATGTCTTGAGCTTAGCTTTTATATTGCCATTTCGAGTGTAGCAAGAGGTAAATGTATCAGAACAGGACTTTTGCATGTACTTCAGTAGCTTGTACCATAGAGGTGTGAGATCCTCACTTACGAAGCCTTCACTATATTTTTGAGATCCCTTTTGTTGGAAAGAAACTTACTTCATTTTTTGTATGAGACAAATCTTATGATGATTGGGCATGGTTTTTCCTTGTTTCTTCTTTTTTGTCCTTGCCGATGCACTTTCTGTATATCATTATTTTGGAGATTGATTTCAAGCTTTGTTATTTTGAACAAGATTTTTTTCCATCGAAGTTGTCTCCTTTTATCTTCTTCTACTCCGCAAATACGAATATTTTCTTTTCTTAGATACTGTTCTTGTCTGTCAAGTTGAAAAACAATCAGATTTGTTTTCTGAAACATCTCATTGCATAGTTGTACTTTTTCTTCTCCAAGCTGATTCAACTTATTTTCATATTCAACCATCTTTTTTTGTATTCCATTTAGTTTGTTATCAACGTTTTGTGTGATATTAGTTAGCTTGTCCAGTTTTTCCTTCTGGATATTAGTTAGCTTGACCATTTCTTCTTTTATGTGTCTGAGGTCTTGGCAGAGTTGAGTGAAGACTTCTTCTTTTGAAGTTGATTTTGTCCATGCAGCCTTGTTCATTATGCTTGATTTCTTCATAAGGTTGATTATCCAATATCTATAGACCAGCAAAATCAGCAGTAAGTTGCAAATTATTTAATACAGTACACTATCCCCTGTCTTATTCAAATAGAATGTGCAAAAAAGTTTGAATGAAAGTTAAGCTGTTTCTAGTCATGGTTAATTAAATCATTTCATTTGAATCAGTGATGAAATAAAAAAAAATCGAAGTTGCTGTACTAGAAAAAACAAAGCACAAAAAGCTATATTAAAACAAACTCTTTAGAATTAAAAATTATATGCACATACACTTATAACCAGTTAATCTAATGTATTCTGAAATGAAATGCAATGCAATGTAATGAAGGCTAACTCAGGTATATAATGCTTACTTGTGTGGTGAGGCACTTATGCTACATGTAATGAGGCTGAGTTCGTGTCAGTCTTTGTAAAGATTGAAACTTAAAGCTTGCAATAGAATATTGAACCGGGTCAAGCAGGGGATCTCCATTGCAGTTTGCGAGTGTGTTGAACCTGAGCTTGAGCGTTTGACTGTCACTTTAGTTAGCTCAGGGTGATGCAGCATTGACTGCAACCAATGGCTACCAATGTGTCTTTGGCTGTAGCCAGTGGCGTAGTGGGACTAAGTGCCGCCCAGGGCCAACCATAAAAGTGCAGCCCTTTCCACTCCTCAAATTTGCGTACAAGAATTTAAAATGAAAAAAGATCATGTTTCGTGCTTATTAAAGGTGTAAGGATAAATAAAAGCATTTTCAAGAGCACAATCAAACACTCACAAACTGAAATGGGTTTTGTTTTTCATTGTTGATTATGAGTCTTACTTTTTATCTGCTTGTCGCTACCTTCCTCAATATTACCTTTCTTAATTTTTTGCTTTCTTATGCATATATGGACCCAACATATTTAATCTAATGTTCTTCCCATTCCCTATTGTTTTTTTGTCTGCGGTAAACCCACAGCTTTGCTTTTTAATAGTTTACTCATTCCAGGGGATCAAACGAAAAAATTAAGGGATGTGTTGGCGGCATACCTATTTTGCAAATGTAAACATTTAAGTATATTATTTAGTGTGGTATCCCTGTCTAAAAATAAAAAGTACATATACTGCATATGGCAGTCTATAATATAAATTTCATAATATGATTTCAGTGATGTAAAGGATGTTTCATTGTTCACTTCACGTTCCAGTAGTGGTTTAGTTCTCTTAGAATATATAAAAGGCTTTAAGCATTAACTCTGTCGGCACTTGCGCAAGGCTCTCTATAGGTGCGGGATCCATGTTGAAAAAATATGTCAAATAGGCTTAAAACTGGCTCTGGTTGAGCCCTGGCTTGCAACCTTCATTGTGACCTACAGACTTGGTTTAGCTGTTGGACTCTTTCAGGGTATAGTGGGGTGGGAACGGTGTTCTCACACCTTTTTGCACTCCAGTAACACATGGCTGCAATCTCATGGATGTGATAGCGACACGCAGATTTGTACTGCTAGTCAAAAGTCTGCAGTGGAAGATCCAGTATGGAAATTCTTGTAGCCAAATGATCACTTTATTCAAACTTATTGGTGCAGTCTTCCTTTTAGTGGTGTGGGAAAAGTATTCCCTCACCTCTTTTTTAGCACTACACCCCTGGGATTCTTCCAGTCACATGTGCATAGTGTTATTCCTTGCCTTTGTCCGTTACCAACAGAACCGTTGCCAAAAGGTCTTAAATAGGGAGGCTTTATGTTTAAGCAGGGGGGCTTGACATTCTGAAATTGATAAAAAATCCACTGATTTATAGTGTTTATAGTGTCATAGTTCAATTTGGGGGGCTTGGAAATTTGTTTGGTGGGCGCTTAGCCTATCAAAGCCCCTTGTGGCAAGGAACTGGTAACCAAGAGACATCTATTTAAAAAACTGTATTAGCAAACCATGCCAAATTCATCAAAATGAGAGCGACACCAGAAGCTTTTCTTGTTGAAATGACTTTTGCTATGACTGCAAATGTTAGTATACCGTTAAACAAAGGGGACTTCTACAAAACTCGACAGCCCATGGGTTGGCTTTGATTCACTCTACTTGCAGTGCAAACTTACAATTTGAGCTCTAAGTTAGCCATGCAAACACATCAACTACACTACCTGCTTGAAGAACGTCATTTTCTGACAATATTGCATCATGAGGATGCTTCAAGAACGTCATTTTCTGACAATATTGCATCATGAGGATGCTTCAAGAACGTCATTTTCCAACATCATTGCGTCATGCGAAAACAGCAGTTGCATTGAAACAGCACAATGTTACCTTTGCAGACTTCTTCACTTCAACCACCAAAATTTAATGTTGATAACCCCATCTAATGACCAGCCTACAGCTTATGGCACTTATTGGATATATCTCGCTGAACATTAAAAAATAGTATGAGATGTAGAAATGTCTTTTTCTAATTTTGGTGATGGCAAGCACCGGTAAGCCAACGCCTGAACTATGTTTCTTGTCAGGGCTGTTGAGGTGAACACTCTTCCAAAAGAGCGCTACTGCGATTCACTTAGTGGCCGTGGATCGAACACCTAACCCTCCGATTAAGAGGTGGATTAGCCATCACCGCCCCAATGAAATGTTTGTTGCTACTGTCTAGGTATCAGGTGATGTTCTGGTGTGCCGTTGGGGCGTTGCTAAGGAAACAACGATAGAAGAAAAAATATTAAGCTATCCTTGACTATTTGCTGTAATTTCATGCAGGGCCTTTTTCATCATTGTTTTCAGAGGAGGGGCAATACAAACCTCGAAATTCCAGATCAGTAATGTTTGTTAATCAGCAGTCGAATGTCATCTCTTTCCTTTGTTCCAAGGACTTCTGACTGGGATTGGGGAAACGGTTTTGTCTGGAAAGGTGTGAGGACTGGGATGCAATTGCTCGCCAATTGGGTGTGTCAAAAATCCCTGATTTGAAGACAAATATTGGGGTGCTTAACACATTGGATTTGACCCAGATTTTTGAGTAAACATTTCATCAATTTGCTCACTCCACAGCCAGATGTGTTTTTATTGGCTAGCCTACCAGTCTAAGGCTTCTAAACACAAAAACTAAAAGAAGTTAGACCGTTTCAACTTTATTTAAAAGTAACAAAGAAGAGAAATTTTAAACTCCTTTCAAAATTTTATTTTTATCAACAAAGTGCCGCATCCCAGAAGGTTTCGCCTGGGGCCCCTTGCCCTACTTGCTATGCTCCTGGCTGGATCCCACCATTGATGGCCATCCTGAGCCTGGTGAAAGCGGGAAGTAATGTGGCAAGGCAATTATGCCACATGTAAGGCTGAGTTTGTTTATGACAGCCTTGTCATAAAGTGGCAAATATGTACTGTGTGCTTTACAGTAAAACACACTATTGACATTCTGAGGGCAGGACCAGGTTAACAATTTAACAACTTGCTTGGATGTATAGCATAGCTGTAATGCACCCGATATACTGCATGAAAATGTGGCTTTAATTAACTGAAAATTTAGGCAAACATAAGCGCCTGCAAAACAAAATGCACGTAAGCCACACACTAAGCGCATTCAAAGTGACAAAGAGCCACACAGCTGCTTAGCTACAAGTATAAATACTTGTTACAAATTTGTAACGACAAGGAACAAATGGCATGGCATTTAACTGCAATCTCAGTAAGGCACATGGTGCCCATGGCAACGGCACATCAGCCCTGTGGGACACAAAGTCACAAAAGAATGTCAAAGTACTACAAATTACCACAATAGCCATGCTGTTTCATATAGATCAAATAATTTTTCACCAGGTACTAATTGTTTGGGTGTGATGACTTAATTTTTTTAATGATTTCACAGAATTATCCTTAACACCTTGGTGTCTGGGTGGCTTTGGCGATTTTCTCAAAAAAAACAGTTTTCGGTTGCCTTACCAACGCCCTAGCTCCTCCGCCGATTGCGCTAGAGAGCTGTTCAACGGCTCAACCGGATCAGCCAGTCTAGTATTGCACTCGAAAAAAAAATTTTTGCCTGGAGGGTGCGGGTTTTTTGTGACTGACGTCATAAGTGAAGTAGTTTTGGGGCCATTTTGGCTCATGTTGCCTGGCCTAGGGCCCAACCATTAGGCCAAAGTGTTTCGCTGAAGTTTTCATTGGAAACTAGACTCGAGTCTTTTGAGCCTTTGATCGACTTTCTAGCGTTTCTGGTTCAAAAGTTAGGATCTAAAATAAACAAATTAATTAAGTAACTAATTAGCTAATTAGTCAAATATTTTTACTAACTTACATCACAACTTTTGAACCCGAAACCCCAGCAGGTCATCCAAAGTATCAAAAGACTCAGATTGTAGCCTAGTTTCCAGTAAAAACTTCAGCAAAATACTACCACCT
>Ga0210059_1013581_pt1 | contig 12159 bp, 8 predicted proteins | sample Ectturendosymbi2_FD_188042 | JGI IMG/M metagenome (GOLD analysis project Ga0210059, IMG submission 188042) | Ecteinascidia turbinata endosymbiont from Florida, USA - Sample 2 (SPAdes) (version 2) | ecosystem: Host-associated > Tunicates > Ascidians > Unclassified | place: Key West, Florida...
TGGCGCACACCCCGGTTTGCAAGATCGAATCTTGCTAAACTACACAACAGGGTTGCCAACCTGTCTTCACCAAAAAAAGCCAGACCTTCTCCCAAAAAATCCAGATAGAAGTTTTGGGGCATATACACATAAAACATGCACAACCACATACAAAGTAGACATTAAAGCTCGTCAAAAAATTCGATATAACACAAGCCCAATATTTTCCCTGTAATTACACTGCCGTGCATTCGTTTTTTATCAATAACACAGATCATTTTTAGGGCATCAGAAAAAATTTTGCAATAATCTGTGTGTGGTAATAGAGAGAACTTAGTCTTGCTTTTTCCCTGCTGAGACATTATCAAATGCCTGAATGCTTCTCTGTTAAAAATTGCTGTTTGGAGCTCATGCAACAGTTCTACCATGCTACAGAATTTGGTAATGTAGCCAATTCGGTCAGCCCTTGCGCTGATCAGCCATAGCAGACAAAACAAACAATTATTTCGGATAAAGTGAACTATAGCGGGAAAAAAATCTTTAAGCATGCCTAGTGCACGAAAGGTCTGCAAAAAGGGGTGAGATGGTTTCTGGACGCAGACGATAACCCTGATTATCACCAAAACCTAATTATTACTTTTTGGCCCATTTACAATGTTCCTTGAAAATTGAATGCAAAGTTATTCCGTGTTGTTTGCATCAAGTCGACAAATTAACAAACATAAAGTATTCGAAAACAATTAATTTCCTTTGCGCAGGTAATGAAGATTTTGTAAAATATCAAGCTCAAGGGGGGGCGTTTAACCGCAAACCCCCCCTTGCGTACGCCCTTGCCCTAGCATGGTCGATTCTCACAATGCACAATTAATAAAAATCGCAAATGAAATGTCTTTTTTGCCAAAACTTTCAAGTGGGTCAAGTTACTCTTCAACTCCCACAAACTAAAACACGAAGTTACTAGAAACAGTTTGTTGGTTTTGCATACGTTTCATGTGTTTTCTATGACATAATAAATTTTTATTTGTATACAGTACTCAATACAAAAGAAATGTGAGTTCATTAGTATTTTTCAAAAATGTCGAAACATTGTTGCCCAAATTTTTTAAGATTTTGTCCAAATTTTCGACAAATAAAAAATTTTTGGGGTGCGCTGGCATCCCTAGCTCCTACATCACTGGTTGGCAAGTTATGGCCAGAAGTATAGTCAATTAATTAACCCCTAGGAATTCCCTACTTGACTCGTGACTCGACAGATATGACTCGGGCACATCACTTTCTTTTTGCAAGACAGACTTTTCACCATTTAACAACACGTTTCATATCAGGTTCCTTTAAGTAGTGTACCGTCTCGCAACTTCTGATTCCAACGACCGATTTTTTCCTGCTTACCTTCACAGCTTTCGCTTGGCATTTCATATACTCTTCCGCATATTCCCGCTAACTATGTAAGCACGCACACTGTCACGATTAGTTGCGCAGGCTCTCTTTGCCAAAAATGGTGGGTCACAGCCCGTTGTCTTTCACGATATAGTGGACACATTAATAATTTAATGTTTTGTGCATCCTTAATGCGTAATTCCCAATAATATTCAATCCGTGATTCAACGCGATATACTTGTTTGCAAACAGTTCGACCGTCGACATGGTAGCCTGCAAACCTACATAACCGCAATCGGTCGCTGTTTCATGTCTCGCATTCGAACACTCAACGCTTTTGTTCACCGTCATTCTAATTCCGACTCTACATCGAACCGTTACGTTACGTGTTTCTGACTTCACGCTCAAGTGTATTGGAGTTTTTGTTGTACATTTGAATATAATCGAAAGAAGCAGTCAACTTAGAATGCTGCTGGAGAGTTATTAGCGGACAAAGTGGTGAGAGCTTTTTAATTTGCCCTGCTTTGGTTTGGCAACTTCAAGACGTCAGGTTGCTTGGTTGGGAGACCGACCTGTGCTCCTGCAGCAACTGGGTTGACCCCTCAACCAGTAGAGATCTCTACGACATACCTACAACCTCAGTTCCTACAACGACATCACAGGCTGCTTACTCTCGGGAGGTGTTATCTCTGATCATTTTCGAGCTCTACACTTTCTTCCAGCGCTCCTCTCCTTCATCGCTATGTCAAATGGAGAACAGCAAGACCTTTCTTCTTGCACATAACCATAACATGCCGTACCCAAAGTCCTTACCACGTCTCTAATAATCCATAAACTGGGATTCTTATCTCCACTAGCGAACTTTCTGTGTCCACTCGTGACCAGCATGGTGCTTCAACTGTCATTTGCAGTAGTGTAAGTGTACACAGTCAGCACTGACCGTTTACAGCCCGCTTGTGTAGTTTCACTTTTACCAGTCTTGCCATGCAGTTTCTCGCTCTGCCAACCCTAATAAGAAAGTGAGACTTTCTGCTGCTCACATGGTCCCCACACAGAGAGATGCAATTCGTCACCCAACTCAGTTGACGTCATCACCGTTCCACCACGTCATACGTACACCCGTGCTGTGCGCAGACCAGTCTCGTAGCCAGGTTTTGAGGTTTGGGGGGAAAATGCACTTTTAAGCAGGAAATATTTTTGTTTTTATTATACGTATAAAAAAGCTTGTCTGAGCACAACAAAATTTTGGGGGGAAAATATTGGGGGTTAGGCCTACTGGCCCAGAATGTCCCCTGTGGCTACGGGTCTGGCGCAGACCAGACCGCTACAGCCATCCTGGCTGCCTTGACTTAAACACATTGTTTTCTTGTCACTGCTGTGTTTCTGTGATGTCTGTTTTTGTTTATTAACCTTGCGTTCTTAGTCCATGTCCAGCTAAAAGCCATGCAGCCACACATTCAGCTTTTTCTGTTTATCTCCAGTAAAGTCCAGCGCATCCATTCTGTTTCTCCCGCTACCATTTCAAGAACTCTCCTATCTCACTTTTTTCTTTCATCTCTGATGTTTGTTCAACAAAGTAACAATTGGTCTACTGCTTTGGGACTCGTTTTTTTTTCAGCATTCCCGCTAAAACCCTACCTTGATCGTGCCTTTTCGCTGTCAACTGGGTTGCACAGCACCTCTGACGAGCTATTTCAATGACGTTTGGGATCACATTCTTTCCGCAGTCAACGCCACAGATGCTACACAGTTGAGCGTGCCGTTTGGCACACAACCATGCCAACATCCTATGTGTTGTCACTGAATTCTTAACTGCAAGTTTATCTCGACCTCGCGCGGCTGCTTTACTTGAGAGTGCCATCTCCCCCCCAGTTAGCCTGACGGAAAGACCGTTCATTCTCTGCCGTATGACTCGAAGTTTGCATTTCGACCCTCATCGTTTTCTATAAGACTGCTCGCCCGCGAGTGTTCGTCACCTTTACGCTGAGCTTGTCGTCTGGCTTGGCCCGATTTCCTACCGAGGCCACCCCACTGCATTGAGTTCAACGTTTTGATTTCAGCATTTTTATTTTCCCAGAGTTTATACTCCACGCCGGATCAGTTTTCAAATCGTGGTTATGCGGTTCCTTCACTTCCTGCATGCACCAACTCAAAATTAGAAAGACCTGGAAAAGAGCACTAATAGGTGCGATCCCTAAGCCAGAAAAATCATTGGGCGACACAAACAGCTATCACCCTTTATCTCTGCTGTGCCCCCCTTTAAAATCCTCGACAGACTCATCTGCGCTCGTGTCAAGCCAATCATCAATTCATTATTCCCGAAGGAACAAGACGGCTTTCGACACGGGAGGTTGACCGTAGATCAGGTCACCTTGCTGACGCAAAACATCGAGGATAGCTTTTCGGCTGAGACGAAGGCCGGAGCTGTGTTTGTCGACCTCACAGCAGCTTAGAGTACAACACTGTATGGCATCGCGGCCTCACCTGCAAGTTAACGCAATGGCTACCCGACAAGCACATGTTCCACATGATCACGGAGATGGTTGGCAATCACAGCTTTACCCTTACCACCGGAAACGGCAAACGGAGAGGCCACGACGCCTCTAAAACAGCGTGCCACAAGGATCCGTCCTGGCACCCCTTTTCTTCAACATCTAAATTGAAGACCTACATCTTGGGTCATGCATAACAACAAAAAATGAGTACTGTGACGTCACAAAGGTTTCTAAGATGCACAATATCTCGTTGGTATACAAGTCGTTCTTTTCGAGTTGTAGTGAAATAGCAGTCAAGTAGTTTTTGGCCGATATCATACTTAGGAAACGTACTCGCATACTTAACCTTTTCCAACAATGTGGCTATGCACAAAGAGCCATAGCAAGTGTGTTGGGCGTTAGTCAAACGTCTTTATCCCGTGTTACACGGCAACATGCAGAAACTGATTCGGTTGTTCCGAAACGCAAGGGAAAATGGAAGGAAATGTAAAGCCACGCCCATGGGTTGATAAAAAAAAGCATCTGCTTTCGTGCTGAGCTGAACGTTTGTCCAAACATTGTTGCTAGTAGGTCTGATGCGAATCAGTAGTCATCTTTAGCACAGCCTGCAGTTATTCTAGCGCACTTCATTTTTAGCCTACCTGACATGTAAGCTACGTTTTACGGTTAGGTTTTCTGTTTTGAAATTTACGCTGTCCAATGAACGCTCTAACCTAGCCTGTAGTTGACTGCACTGTAAATTCGTTGTAACGTAATTTTAATGTTTTCGCTTAACCAATGAAATGAGCTGCACTCATTCATGAAAGCTTGTAGGAAAAAAGAGTAGTCTGCTGCTTATTCAACTTTTGTCCACAAGAAGCACAATCCTACCCAAGTGAAACAAGAGTTTAAATACTTACGTACTGGTTCATGTAACGTGTATGTAATGTAAATCAGTGCTCTTCAACCTTTTTGTTATCGTGGAACCCCTGATACACTTTCGCGTTTGTCATGGAATCCCCATTAACAAAAATTTAAAAAAAGCAGGAATTACTTGTAAGAAAATAAAATACTTTGTTATTAGGCACTTCAACAAATAAACAGTTATTACAGAAGTTATAAGCAAGATATTTCATGACTTGGTTGTTCTTGCATTTCTCGAATGAAGCTGCGACGTTCGGAATTTTGTCAACCAGCAAAAAACCCGTATCTCAATTATTGTTGTCGCATTTTCTTACTTTGGCAACTGAATTACGTTTGGTCCGCTTTGGAGGAGGCGCTTCTTACATTTGAACAACATTGCTCATCACCGTCCACACCTTCGCTGCTGTTATTATTTCACTTCACACGATCAAAAAGCGTATCTGAAAAAGTTTAGGGGGGCTTCAGCCCCCTTAAACCCCCTGGATGCGCCTACGCATGGGGCCTCCCACCACGCATGGGTCCCATGCCCCCCACAATCTGAATCCAGCGCTGGAATGATATCTGATATTAACAACTACAGCAGAGTCACACCTGAGAACATCATAAAGTTGAAACGCTGTATATGCACATTGTAATGAACATTTATCAAAACCAGTGACACCACGTTTCTTGCCTTACCACGCATAGACTACATGATATTTAATCGTCTATTTGTGGGCAAAACCACATTACGCCAGAAGTCGAAACAAAACCCACTATAACTGCAGAATTACAACAAACTTGCGAAAGCATATCGTTATTCTGTTGTTGTAATTTCAACAAAATATCGATTAAGATAAAAAAAGCTGTGCTGCAAGACAAGTTAGACCTAGCGCTAATGATAGATTTTTACTTTTTTACCTTGTAACTTTGGAACTTCTCATAGCATGACCGCGAAATTTGGTTTGTGGACGTTTCATAAACTTTGAAAAGGGCAGAACATTTTTGACTTTTGGTTGCCCGAGTCATTTAGGATACGAAAACATTGTTATCAACATTCGACTGAAACTATGAATTGCAAATGCATATACACCTTTTGCAAAAATTTTCACTAATATTTTTTTCCAAAGATTGCTGATAAACTTCAGAAAACGAGCAGTTTCAAGAAATTCAGGATAGCTTTTTACATGAACTCCAAGCCACAGATGGTTGAATCACTGAAAATGCCTGAAAATATCTTCATTAGCATGAATCTGACATGGAAGCAAGTCAAGAGAAGTTTAAAACAATTGTACTGTGTGCAGCTCAACATAAATTTGAAAGAATTCTGATGTGGAAAAAACAACGCAAACAGCTAAAATTCATAAATTTACGATGTTTTCCAGAACCGAGATCATGCAATTTTAACTTTACACACACAGTGCATGTTGTGGAGAAGTTCTAGCGATGTTAATTAGATTCAACGAACCCTTGTTTCATTTCGTTGCGCAAAATATTTCGTAGGCAGCCACGAGAGATCTTGACTTGTTCAGCGGCAGCACGTTAACTGCATGTTGGCAGTACTAATTTTCTAAAATCTCAAGTTTCTCAGGCAGGGCTACGTCTGCGCGTCTCTTCGCCATTTTTAACATAAATTCTACACAGCACCAGTTGTCTTGCCTGTCGACTACAGCGCAAATAAACGATCTGTGACGAAACAGTTGAATTATGAACTAGGTCAGCAGCGGAAAGTATGAAACCATCGAAAGCAAGACAAAAAAGAGTGGCTTGAGACGCTTTTTCACCCAATTTAAGCAAATATGTTGGTAAATTTGGATTATTAAGCGGCGTTGTGTGTTTACGAAGCGTTTTTTTATTACAGGAATAAATGGAGTAATTCCCGACAGGGCAATGTCGGGCTTATACCTAAGAGGTTGAAGAAACTGCAAATCACTGGTTTTAATTTTTGTTAAGAAATTTTTGCGCCCCCGTCAAAGTGGCGCCCATATGGCACGAGCCATGCTTGCCACACCCTAGATACGCCCCTGTGCAAACACAAACACAAACACGGAACCATAGGACTCGGACAGATGGTGAAAATGTGGTGAACAATCAACAGGATAGAGTACTGACCTACACTGGGGAAACACAAAATATTAAATGTGCGCCACAGAACCTTCATCTAAATCATGAAAATAGATCCATATCACGCTTGTGTCACATCCACTCATCTAAATAGGCAATGGCAAATCCAGGGACAGGGTCGGATTTGTAGTGCTGGCCGCCCATGGGCTATAGAAAGTTTGCCGGCCCCTTTTCACAAAGAGGAAATTTTGTCCGTGTCGTGTGAATGCCGAAGTCATTCAGTAACAGGAAAGTCTTGTTGCAGGGAAAGTAACAGGAACGTCTTGGGTGAGCGCACTGACATCGTATTTATCAAGTGATCATCTATTTGACTGACAATCTTGGGGCTACCAACCCTGTGCAAGTCCTGAAAACAACAATTTTTTAATCTGACGACAGGCTGATGGACTGAAGTCTTGCTGAACTTCAATTTTACGGACATTTGCCTTTCTGGGAATCACTCCTCATGCAATGTGATGTTTTTTAACGCTCCGAAATGGATGACTCCTTTTTGCCCATGTGTTCAGCAGCAAAACTTGCAAGAAAAATTGAATAATCTTGCTTCTGAGAAACGTAGCTCATTAATGCGCTCGTTCTCAAATGTTGCAATAGTAACAATGTTCTTGCAACATGAAAAAGCAAATTGAAAAAACATTTGGAACAATTTTCCAAACTTGTTGCAAAAGTCCAATTTTCGAGCAGTTGGTCTCAAACTTTCGAGCGCGGCTGTATCTGTGCTTTATTACTATGTGTGTTGTTCACCTTTTGGCACCAGTTGTGCCAGTTGTGGGCGAAAAGAGCTTCACATACGTTACTCATCTGATTTCGTGAAATCGAGGCTGTCACGAATGCGACTTGACAAATTTTTTTTCGTTGCTCCTAATAGAAAAATAAGATTACAATAGAAAAATACTATACAGGCTCCATTCGCCCACTGAGAATATGTGAAAAATGTGAAAATTTGTCCATGAAAAACAAATTTATATGGAACAGTGCACGAGAGGTTGTTATGAAAAAGAGCAAACTGATCGAGTGTCAAGTGTGTGATAAAGTCAATTTTGCTCCTGCGTCTATTTTATGGAAGGTCAGGTGGGTAGTGGCAGCTTTTAATGGGCTCCTTCACACTGAAGTGCGTAAAACTTATAATCAATGGTGAGGACGTAAAGTGAAAGCTAAGAAAAAGTATTGTTGCGATCGGAAATCCCGAGCTGCATATGCGCAAAGCTTTGCACCGCGGCAGCAAGCAACAATAGAGATCATGCGTCGCAATCTCTCTTACCATTGCTTGCTCGCGCTGCATATACAGTATAATGGTGTTATTCTTCGCGCACATCCCGTTCGTGGTCAATCACACATTCAACGTAACGCCAATGGAGAGGTTGCAAAGGTATCAAGACGAGCACCTAATATTCATTACGAAAAGATTTCTACTTCACGAGTTGCTGGTTTGAAGCGAAGCAAACCGTTGTTTTGTGTGAAAAAGCGGTTGTGGCAGAAAAATCCATAACTGATTATGAGGCAAAACATATATCGCCGCACAAGTCAGCACGTGAGTTTGCGTTTGCTGCAAACGATGGGTTTGTGAATAAAACAAAATCGCTTGTGAACGAAATTTTTGGCTGCAAGTAGCAGTGTTGTCAAAGCAATTTTAGGAAATCTATAACACTAGTTATCCGAGGCGTAGATGTTACGCATACCTCGATTGACTTCTGAAGTGCTGAGTTGATTGTGACATTGAAGAAGCATCTGCATCAGAAAAGACACATTGCTCGAAGAGCGATCCACATGCATTGAAAACTTGTAGCACGAGCATGTGAGTGTGCAATGAATCACCTGGAAGTCCTTTCCTTGTCACAAGCGTTGCTAACCCCATTGCAGGCAATCAGCGTCAGGGTATCGAACAGCTGGTTGTCATTCAAAAGCTTCGCAAGTGCGGACAAACGCTGATACGAACGATGCTTCCTTTTTCCTTTTCACAACATCACAAATTGAAAACGATGCTTAGCCTTCCCGCCTAGAATATCACCATCTGTTGAGCGGTGTGTCAAAGTGTTAGCAAGCTTCCTTGCTTGCGTTTTCAAAGCGTTTACTTGCAATGAAAAACTTTGAAAAACTGCAAGTAAGCATCTGTGAAAGCGTGAATCTTCAGCATTTTGAGATTGAAAATAAGTGTTTGTACGAAAGTTGAAATATCACTGAAAATTAAATTGCAGCATTTCAGGCTCCAAACGTTTGCTTGCATATAAAATCGGAGTGAATCAAACAAGAGAGCAGTGAAATCCTTGCAGAATAGACCATAATTATCCTCTCACTACTAGAAATTTTGAGGAAAAAGAGCATGTTTAGTGTTGAGTTTTGTTCAATTTGTTTGGTCCGTGTGCCAAAATTTCCTTTCAAACTTCACTGATTTCGTTGTTTTATGCCTTTGTTCTTTAAAATTGAAAATAACTGCAAATAGCAATCCTGGCAAACATGTGTTTTTGCATTTTTGTGTGGAAACTGAGGCATTCCTGGTAAATAAAATGTTCAAAACACAACCAAAATATTTAGAGCTTCCAAACCAAGTGCTTTTCCGTAAGGTTTGAGCCCTGTAGCAACCAGTGACAATAAATGTCAAAATATAATTGTGCGTTCCTTATTGGTGAAAGTTTGGGGAAGAATAATCTGAAATTATTTGGAACTTTGGTCTCTTTTTAACAAAAAGCTTTTTGTTTTGGGAGCTGGAAAATCTAGTTTTTTCGTCACAGTCCGTTTGAAATGGTCCGGAACCAAATAATGAACCGTTTCTGTCTTTGTGCAATTTAGTGTTTACCTTTACCTTTGTTTCATTAAAATTTAGGAGGTTTTACGGCCAGGGCCTATCTGTGACTTATAAAACACTAGCTCAGACAACTTGTCACCTATAGACCTGGTCATAAAAGATGCTAGCTTAGCGCTTAAGGGTAAACAGTTAACGCTAATACTCACATCATATAATCGTGGGGTCCTCGAGGCTAGACCCTATTAGAGACTTCAACACAACAATGAGCTGAAGCCAATGCCATCAACCCTAGCTGCTAATGGCAGGGCCACACACCCGTTTAACACATATCAATGATTTATTACACTATAGCATGAGCATGAACACGAGCATGAACTCTTATGACCAACGGTAAACATAAACAAACATGATTCCCCTTTAATATTCCCAAATTATTTCTAAGTACAAAATCATAGAAAATTTGGCCAGGACTTTGTCCCTATTTTTGATATTTTCTGAAATTTGTTACAAGTCCAAAATGAGAAATATTGTGACAGAACTCTGTTATGACTGATGATTTACAACGACAAAATATGACAAAGTATTAATGAAACAAACCAAGAATCAAAGTACTTACAGTTTTGCAGGACAAAAGCTGACTGTCAATTCAGAATACCTTGCTTACTAGAAGCTGTTTAGTTTTAACTTGTTAGCTCTACAAGACCCCCTCCGGTTACTGTATACCCTTTGCAAGTCAAGTTCGAGCTGCTACTGAACATGACTACGCCCAAAACCCTGGGTATTTAAGCATTTTTCTTTGGTTTGTTTCATTATGGCAGAAATCTGCCCAATACATGGCAGAAATCTCACAATGGCAGAAATCCGCCTAATACATGGCAGAACCCTGCCTAATTCATGGCAGAAATCTCACAATGGCAGAAATCTGCCTAATACATGGCAGAAATCTGCCTACTGCACAGTCTGTAGTGTTCATGCATTGATTATATGATGATTTGTTAGTTTCTTTCTGTTTTATAACATTGCAAAAGTATTTTTTTAGGTTTCCAGAAATTCGTCAATCAACTCTCTCTCTTGTTCAGTCAGCACCACTTGCCAAACATTTGACTCATCTTGTCTCAGTGTAATCTTTGGCGTTTTCCATGGTTTCTCACTGGTTGATGCCTCATCTTGTTCCATTTCTTCTCCAGATTGCGAATCTATGTCTTGAGGGCATTCTTCCTTCATTATTTCATCAGCTTGTGCTTGAGTTTGTTGTGCTCTTGCTAGTACCCCTCTATCATATCCTCTTTGCACATTAAACTCGTTTGCTCTTTGAACACTGGCATTTATGATTTCCACTTCTAAAGAATCATATCGAGTAGCTTCTGGCCATTCGTAAGCAATTCCTCCTGGTTCCGCCACTCTCTCCAGTTTGCCCACTCTTAGATTCTTCAAGCTTTTTACAATTACTGCCTGATATACTGCTCCATACTTTACTCTTAGCACCATTGAATGTAGTCTTGGCATCCTGTGTATTGCCCAGTTTACCAACGCACTGAATGATTCTTTGTCATTTAGCTGCTTTAATGGCTTATTCTTGTCCGCCATTCCTAAAGCACCGAAAGCTTGTTTAAAACCCATTCTTCTTGCACTACATTCTTCCAGATAGTTTAGATATTCTTCCATTGTCCAATCTGTATAGTCTTCCATTGCTGTTGTTTCTTGCTTGCACACTCTGTACTCTGAGAAAGCTTTCATGGCTCTGGTTTGACTTTAATTGTCTTGTATTGTTTCCTGTTGTTTAAGTGCTGACGTTTTCTAGAGAGATTTTCTTGAGTCCGTTTTGCTTCAGTGATTTTGGCCAATTTATGATCAGTTTTACCTTTGCAATGTTATTATGATTTGTTAGTAGTGATAAATACACTGGTTAGTATTGTTAGTTAATCATCATACACATAGCTAAATGAATTTTCTCCCAGTTTTTCATTGTCTTCCATTACATGATATCCAATGTCAGTTATTATATTTTCTTCTGCGTCACTGTCACTGGATTCTTCTTCGTGTGAGGTTGGGCTTGTGTTGCAGTCAAACCTGACTGTAACAGAGGTAAACATGTCTTTGATGTATTTTTCTGAATTTCTATAACAACGACTGTTGTGGTTTGGACGATGAGAACAATTGAAACTGTTTTTTAGAAAAAAATTCTGATTATGAAAAACATCCAGATTAAAAGCTTCCCCATTCAACTCAGTATCTGGACAGGTTTTACCCCAAAACTGATCTTTGGACCTATTAAACAAACTGTTGTGCAATTTGTTCCAGCAATTGCGTTCTTGCCGGTACGTTTATTGGCTGCGTGGTATTTGTGTTCGCCTCAAGCGTGTGTCTGTTAAGAGTGCTTGAGAAGCGTCGTTTCGCAGTTGCTACGTAATACAACATAGTGTCACAATTGCAGTTATCGTATCTGGCGTTTGCAGTGTATGGGCGCGCGTAGGCGTTATGGCGACCTTTCAAGTGGACCCTCCTGATGAATTCGACTTTGGCACACCTGAAAGTTGGCCACAGCGGTTCCAACCTTTCCAG
>Ga0210059_1013582_pt1 | contig 12158 bp, 13 predicted proteins | sample Ectturendosymbi2_FD_188042 | JGI IMG/M metagenome (GOLD analysis project Ga0210059, IMG submission 188042) | Ecteinascidia turbinata endosymbiont from Florida, USA - Sample 2 (SPAdes) (version 2) | ecosystem: Host-associated > Tunicates > Ascidians > Unclassified | place: Key West, Florida...
CAAGCAACTGTGGGTCGGCGATGCAATTACAAACCACGTACACCTTTTGAATAGAGACGTCAGGACGAAAAGTTTGGCCTTAGACCCACAAGGAACAGCAACAAAAAATTTTAGCATGGGTGGACAATATCATATTGCTGGGCTTCCAGATGCAACACTTGAACACGAGGCTGTCAATCTTCAGAACGTTGAACCGAAAAGTTTTGAAAGAAATTGAGGTTAATAACCTCTTGGAAGCCCAAAAATATTTGAGACTTGATGGTGAAAATCAAATGGTTTCAAATCTTCAAATGAACGATCACAAACTTGTCAGTCTGGCCGACGCAGTCAGGCCTACTGATGGTGTGAACAAGAAAGTTTTGGACGAGGCTGTAAATTCGTTGACTCATGATTTGACAACAGAAAGCCAAAGGTATACTGATAATTTAATAGTTCAAACAAATGAAAGCATAAATGAAAAATTATAGAGAATAGAAGGGTCCATTGCTGTGATAAATGGGCGAATTGTCATAAATTCTGACACAGACGAACTAAAAGAAAGAATATTAAATGCAAAAATTGATAGAATTGAACAAAATTTTGTTCAAAGAATAAATGATTTGGAATTTCAACTGAGAAAACTACAAGAGTAGAAAAAAGTTTTTAGATTAAATAAAGATGTTTTGTGCTAGGCCTGGTAATATTGGAAATAAAAAGTATTGCACCCCTTGGAAGCAAGAAGTTTTGACTTATGACTTTCAAAATTACTCTTTGCTTGGAAAAGAAAAAACATTGAACGAAATCGAAAATGCTTTTAGTGTTTGGCAAAATGTTTGCAATTTAAAATTTGGAAGAGTTTTCGATGGGAGTCAAGTTATTAATATTGCAATTTTGACAGATGATGAAAAGCAAAATGCGGAAATTAACTGTCCTTATAAACTAAATAATAAAAAATCTGGCACTTTGGCGCATGGGTTCTACCCTGGAAATTCAACATTGTCAGGAGATTTGCATTTTGACAATGAGAGATGGTCAGATCAGAAAACAGTTTCAGGGGATGGAAAGTTCTACTTGTTTTCAGTCGCTGTTCACGAAATTGGTCATTGCATCGGGCTGTTTCACAATACTGACGACAAATACAGCATTATGCGACCAGTTTATAAGCCTGGATTCAGTGTCGAACACAAGAACAATATACTTTCAGAATCTGACAAACAAACAGTGCAAGAAATGTATGGCGCAGCAAAACATGTAATTGTTACTGCAATTTTTAACTCTAACAAAGCAAAAGTTATGATTAAAAAAATTGAAAAAGACACAAAGACAAAAAGGGTAAAAATTATTTACACTTTGAAACCAAAACACTTCAACGAAGATTCAGATATTGCTGACGAATCATTTGAAAATCTCTTGAAAAAACTGGCTGACATGGATCAAGAGGCATTTGTGGCTGAGAATTTTTGGGCGGGTGATTAAGTTAAGTTAAAAAAAATTTATCATAATATAAATGATTTCAAGACCAAAAATGGTTTGTGTAATGAAAGAAAATACAAAAGGATTAACTCACATGAACAAACAACAAATGTGGAAAAGCATTGAAGAAAAAGGGTTGACTGACAAAGCTTTCGAAATTGAAAAGAATCGAGAGAGAAGGCCGTGTATGAGGTCAATGGTGGTAATTGACTTCGAAACAGACGAAAAATTGTTTTTTCTGAGGATATGGGAGGCGGTGAAATATTATGGAAAATGCTATACTTTTTTCATATACAACAACGCCAAAGTGTGGGAAAATAAAAAAATTAATGTGATTGACAATTAGCCAGTTTCAGAAAATATAACAAAAAAATTTTGTTATTTTTTATGAATACAATGATAAATTTTAGTTAAAAGATTTTTTTACCCTATAATAAATGAAAGACGAAACATTGCAAAAATTGATAAAACTTCTTTATGATGGATTTTTGAGAGAACTTCTCGGGAAAGAGAAAACTCTCAAACAATTAAGAGCCGAGGCACGACTTCGGGACTTCAATAACATTTCATTACTCAAGAAAGCACAATTGAAAAATTTGCTTTCAAAGCCACAAGACTTGGATCAATTGAGAAAACGAAATCTATTGGTGGAAGCAAAGAAACTTGGAATCAAATATGCCACAAAGCTCAAAAAGACACAACTCATCAACGAAATTGATGATAAGGTGTTGAAATTGACGGAGGAAAAACAGTCTTCCTTCAAGGGTTTCACAAATCAATTCACACTTGAACCGAGCGGCAATGTGACATATGACCCAGAATCATTTTTGACTGCTGTGAAACGAAAGGCACTCGCAAAAATCCAAACGCAAACCAAGGTTAAAATAATTTTGAGAGCAAAGATGGAAAAGACAGATCTCAAGACTGACCAAAGCCTTGTGGAAGAACATCAATTCAGATCAAAAAATGAAATTGTTCTTGAATCAACAAACAAGAACGAATTGTGGAGTCTCTTTGAAGAACAAGTCCTTGAGGTCCTTGAAAATTTCAAATGGATGGGAGTGGGTGGACATTTCACTCAATTGTGGCACTTGATATTCACACTGTTGGATATGAACCATTGAACGGAAGTTCTTGGGTTCCTCTTCCGAAATTTCTAGCAAGCAAGAAGGCGATCATCAATATGAAGAACACTGATAACCAATGCTTCAAATGGTGTATCGCCCGAGCTTTGAATCCAGCAAAAAGGGAAATTGAAAAAACAACAGATCGGATCACAAAACACTTGAGAAAACAAGCAGAGTCTCTCAATTTTAAAGGAATTGCGCTTCCAATGAGTTTGCAAGCAATTGACAAGTTTGAGAGACTTAATCCAGAGATATCTGTGCATGTATTTGGATTTGATAACATCTCAAAAGTTTATCCTTTGAGAATATCAAAATTCAAAAGACAAAAAGAAATTGATTTGATGCTTCTCAAGAACAAGCATTATTGTCTTGTCAAAAATTTGTCGAGACTAATGTCAATGCAAACCTCAAAAATATCATGGGGAGATTGTGATTTGTCGAAGATGTCTCAATCATTTTCCAAACGAGAAAGCTTTGGAAAAGCATAAAGAAAATTGCCAGAATCATGATGCAATCAAGATTGTTCTTCCAGAAGAGGGCTCAATCTTGGAGTTCAAAAACCACAAGCATTCGATGAGAGTGCCAATTGTGGTTTATGCCAACTTTGAGTCATTCACAAAACCGATTGACTCATGTCAACCGGATCCTGACAGAAGCTTCACGAAAGCTTACCAAAAGCATGAACCGTCTGGATTTCGCTTTCACGTAAAGTGTCTTGACAAATCTTCAGAACCAATCTTGTTTACAAAAACAAGAGAGGAAGAAAATGTTGCTGACATCTTCGTGGATATGCTTGAGAAGGAAATTGACAGAGTTTGGTCGTCTGAAGTGAAAGAGATGATCTTGACAGAAGAAGAGAAGACAAATTTTGAGAAAACAAGAGAGTGCTGGATTTGTAAGAACCCATTTGAGGATGGCGAAAAGAAAGTGCGAGACCATTGTCACTATTCCGGCAAATTCAGAGGAGCGGCTCATAATAAATGTGACCTGCTTTTCAGAAAACCGAAACATGTGCCAGTGATATTTCATAACCTTTCAGGTTACGACTCACATCTCTTCATCAAGAATCTTGGGAAAACACAAGGTCAAATTGACTGTATCCCAAACAATGAGGAGAAATATATAAGTTTCTCGAAAAGTGTTAACGATGAAAAAAAAAATTCAAATACAAAATTCGCTTTATTGATTCTTTTAAATTTATGTCAAGCAGTCTTGACAAACTTGTAAACAATCTCGAACCAGATAAGTTCAAAAACTTGAAGGAATAATTCAATGACATTGAATTGTTGGTGCGAAAGGGAGTCTATCCATATGATTGGTTTGACTCTTTGGAAAAACTGTCTGAAAGAAATCTTCCGCCAAAGGAGTCATTTTATTCAAAGTTGAATGACTGTGATATCACAGACAAAGACTTCGAACATGCACTGAAGGTGTGGAAACATTTCAAGATGGCAACTTTCCGAGAATATCATGATCTGTATCTCAAGACAGACGTTCTTCTGCTTGCAGATGTCTTTGAAAATTTCAGAAATGTTTGCATAAAGAACTATGGTTTGGATCCAGCATGGTATTACACCTCACCTGGGTTGGCTTGGGATGCTTGTCTGAAAAAGACGGGGATTCAACTTGAACTTCTTTCTGATCCGGATATGCTTCTGATGATTGATCAAGGCATTCGTGGAGGAGTCTCAATGATTTCAAAACGATATGCAAAAGCCAACAACAAATATATGGGTGAGAAATTCGATCCGAATGAAGAACCAAGATTCATCCAATATTTGGACGCCGACAACTTGTATGGTTGGGCAATGAGTTTGCCACTGCCTGTGAGAGGTTTCAAGTGGATGACAGATTTGAAAAATTGGAGAGAATTTTCTAATCAAGAGGGAAAGGGATGTTTCCTTGAAGTTGACGTGGAATACCCAAAGAAGCTTCATGATTTGCACAATGAATATCCACTCGCTCCAGAGCGGATTGAAATCAGTAAAGTCGTGAAACTTATTCCAAATTTGAATGAAAAGAAGAAATATGATCTTCATCACAAAAATTTGAAACAATATTTGAATCTTGGTTTGAAACTAACGAAGATTCACCGTGGAATCTACTTTGACGAAAAAGCATGGTTGAAACCATACATTGACTTGAATACGAACCTTCGCTCCAAGGCGCAAAACGAGTTTGAGAAAGATTTTTTCAAACTCATGAACAACAGCGTCTTTGGAAAGACGATGGAGAATATTCGCAACCGGGTGGATATCCGGTTGGTCAATAACCAAAGTCTTTGAAAAAATGTGTGGCAAATATAAACAAATTGTTTGTGTGGTTGGTCACGACTTTTGAATAAACAAAGTACACGAAACTACTATAAAAACTGGGGTTCTAATCAAGGTGGATCTGTTCCGAAAACTGCTCCTGGATATTCCTCAACTCCTGCAGAAGAGGTCGCAGAAGAAGCAACAGAAGAAACACCATTAACACCACAACAACAAGAAGTTCGAAATAGAGTTGCGGGTCGACCATTTAGATCCTATCAATACAACTACAAAGGAAAAATTTATCACACGACAAACAAACAATTGTCTGATGTTTATAATCAAGGTATCTCAACTCAACGTCAGCCAATACAATTTGTTTCCGATCATAGGTTTGGATCTATACCTGAACAAACTGAACTGCCATATTATCCTTATACTCTACAAAACAATCACTTGAATCCTGCACTGCAGAAAATGCTAGACAAGAGCGGGAAGCTCGTGAGACCGAATTATAAATGGCTAAAGCGCCTCGGGTTAAAGCCTCAAGATCAGAAATTCGTCAACAATTTAAAACGTTTACGTCAGCAGAAGGGTACATCGGATCAACAACCTCAAGTAACAGCAAGGGTTGAAGATACACGTGATTATAATGCCGAACGTACTGGTTTGGGTAGTGTGTCATCTTCACGTCCAGAAACTAACAATGTTTTTATTTATACTCCACAGGTACGTAGAAATGAATTTACCTAATGAACATAAGCATTTAACTCAGTTAACTGAGTTTGTTTCGATAACGAATGTTGTTCTGGCAAGAAGTAGGTATGATCCTACAAAAAATCAACAAATTGCAACATTGTTTCAATCGTATATCGACGAGAATTCTGATGCATTACAATTATTACGTGTAGCTAAATTATGTCAATGGATGAAACCAGAGGCGTATATTACAAATGTTATAAACATGGTTGAAACAAATCGTTCTGTTTGGTATGCAGCTCATTGGATTAAAAAACAATTTTAATTTCAGGTCGGGCTTTTTCGCCCATGGAAATACCTGTAAATACACAAGAATTTATTTGGCGTGTTGTTCGTTACATTGCTGATGGTTTTACAAGGCAATCCGAATTACCTGAATCCTTGCAAGATTTTCTTCATTGGATTAATTTAGTTGATCCGCAGGATTTTACCTGGGAACGCATTTGATATTTTATCACCGAAGAAGTTATACAACAAAAAAGACAATTAGTATCTGTTATCGAAGATTCACCTAGACAACAGCCGTCTGACAGACTTCGACACGACAGTGAAATTGCACGTGTTCAACCTCGAGTAAGAAGACGTTTGCAACCGGGTGAAGGTAGTAGCGGAATGGCTACGACACGTTCGGCATGGAGACGCCTGCACGAAGAACGAGGGAATGCTACGGGTGCATCAGACCATTACGATCCGGATGCACGTGCAGAACGTCTAGCTGACGCCAAACATACTGAAAATCCTGGACGGCAAGAAGAAACAGAACAACTAGAACAAGATGTACCTGTTGCACAAGCAAATGATCCAGATATTGATCCACTTCGTGCACCAAACGGACCTGGCATTCACGGTGCAAGTGCAGCAAAAGACTATCCAACAATGCAACGCGCAATGCATCATGGTTTTTCAACAAAGTGTACATATAAAAGAGTACTCGAGCATGTTATACCAAGTGCAACACCGTCGCGAAAAAAATTTACTGCACAAGTAAAGGCTGATTTTATTGAGCCTGTTCCTGTAGGAGCCAGAGGAAATCCTTTAAATCAACATGAATTTGCAAAACACATGACACCACATCACACGTGTTGGATCAAGTCAGATGGTTTGTTTGTACTACCACAACTTTGTCCGGCAATGGTTCAAAATGATCATTACATTCACATGCTTGGAGCTTGTAGCAGAAGTAGAATAATAACTGCATATGAAACAATTATTCCCAAAGAATTGATTACATATCACACAACAAATCATGACACTGACACACAGCAAGTCCTGAGTACAAAACAACCTTCATTGATAATGCTGCAGACAGATGCAAACAATTTACCAACAATGCCACAGTGGCTAATTCTAATTGATACAGAAAACCATGATAATGAAAGATATGATTGGATGCGTGTGCAAGTTGGTTGTGGATTAAACCAACAATATCCAAACAATGAATTCAAAACGTCAGCAGCCCATGACCGTAAAATTGAGATACTACCAACATATGACGCAATTTTCTCAACTGCTATTGCACGAAAAAAAGAAACGTTGGTCTGACTAGGACAGTCTTGACAACTCCTGCTGACGATTGGTGTGAAGTTACCCTGAATGGTTTCTTAGGGTGTGATGCTAGTAGTAATGAAGATTGGATCGATACTGCAAAACTACACAAACACTCGCTTCGACCAGGTCAAGGATTCAAAAACAACTATCACACATCACATCAACTGATTGGAATAAACTAATTGACATATGCACTCAACGTGAAACAATCTCATTCTGCAAACCTCAGACAGAAACAGAACTGAGGGAGCAGTGTGTATCTGCTATATCATCAAATGATTATACAGTTACAGAAATCGAACCGTGTAACTGCACAACGGTGAAGATTGTTCAGAGTACGACAATCTCTTCATTCAACATAACCCTCAACTAATTTGGTGGACACCAATTTCAGGGTACACACCAACATCACAGTTGCAGGAAGGTCATCCAATTGCAATCTTACAAAGCACTGAATTGCAATGGTCAACACAACCAGAAGAAACATCCTTACCTGCAAAGAGTGAGACAGGTGTTAAAGGTTTACAATTGAGAAGTTTTAAGACACAAGGGACAGACTTCACCTATAATCCATCCATCATGTTCACTACGACAACAACATACGCAGATTCATCATGGATAAAGATGGATACAATTATTGATGTCAAAAGAACGTTGGTTGTTGAATTCTCATTCGATGATGCTGCAAATTTCAACATCAATCCTTACATTTATCTAACGTTGCTACCAAACACAATCAAACATTACTACAACTACAATTCCAATCCTGGTTACAGATGTTTCAGACCAGGACCAAAGATGTCATTCAAACACAAAAAGAAACGCGGCAAGTTTTTGCCATACAAAATCACAGAGTTTGTTGGCTTGCGAGCGAAGCTCTACGCAATCAAGAAATTTGATGGTGAAGAAGAAAAAAAGTGTAAGGGCGTCAAGAGAAATGTCATAAGAAACAAAATTTCTTGCAATGATTACAAAGACGTCTTGTTCTCGGGAAAAGAAGTGTTGAGGACAATTAATGTCATTCGAAGTCGCCAACACAATCTCTCCACAGAACAAGTGAATAAAATAGCTCTCTCTGCCAATGACGACAAACGTATCATCAGGTCTGACAAAATACAAACTTTTGCTCACGGATACAGGACAGACTGACAATGCAACAGGGGGTCTGGCAAAGTGAGCAAGCTGGGACATGGGGGGAACTGACTGCGGGCAGGCCAGGACATGAGGGAAGTGACTTAGGGCAAATTGGGCAGGCTGAGACATGAGGGGAAGTGACTTGGGGCAAATGGGACATGAGGGGAACTCACTGGGGCCAAAGAAAAATGGGGCACAATGCCCAAAGCCTCTCTACGTTTGTGGAAGAATATAAAATTGTCCTGAAAGAGAGCACTCGGATGGCGTTTGCTTGAAACCCTGCTCAGGTAAAGTTGATTGCGCGTTACACGTGAGATTACCATGGGTCTGATGCGAGCCCAAATTAGACGACGTTTTCTGGGACACGTGACCTCCGTAACGCTCGATCGATCTATTTTTGACTTTCCTGTAAAGATGTTTGCTCAGTTTCACAAAAGCATCATTTGTGCGCGGCGAAACACACACATTTTATATTAATTTTACATACAAAACTTTATCCTAAGGCAGGGGCGGGCAACCTTTTTCGATTTGCGTGCCGAAATCTGCTAAATCAATGACAAAATTCTTCCGCGTTCCAACCAAAATTTGTGATAACATGCTACTTGACATCCTTAAAGGTGTATGTGAAGAGCATTGAAGAAATGATACAAATTCACCCAAACAGTGAAAACACATTGTATAACCACATTTACATTTATTCATCTTGAAAACAACGCCCAAACAAAAACAATGCTTTGCCTCTTTCAAAACAAAACATGCACAATAAAATTTTTAAACAAGACTTAAGTTACTTTTCAAAGAAAATATCAGTCCGACAAAAAGCTTTGATTACTTTTCTTGTGCTATATCAATGAGACTTCTGCTGCTGCATTACCGCTGACAGAGATTTTCCATTGGGTTTATATTTTGTGACCTTCAGAGATATACACGAACTACTAGTTTCATCGGTCAGGCTACTCCTATTACGAGACTTAATAAAGTTCATAACCCATGCCCCCCAATTGGGGGTATGGAGTGCGACTGATACGGCTCTGTTTGTAGCCATATGGCATCAAAACCACACACAGTAAGAGTTAAATTAAATAACGGATTGTCAACAAACGAAAATTAAGAAACGGACACCGAGTTTCATCAGATAATACTGCGCCTTGTAAGTTATTAACTTTTTCATTTGAAGTGGGGAGGATCTCGTTTCCGAGGCCTCGCTCACGTGCAGGATAGAAGTGCTCGCGTGCCAAGTTCGGAACATAGATTGCTTGATAGAGAGTGGACAACACTATTACTGCTTCTTTGTGTCTGTCTGTAGTGAAGGTACTGTACATGGGAATACAGTAGATTGCTTACTGCCCAAAATCATCCATGTAATCATTACTTTTTTTAAAATATGCTGTTTGGGTTTTGCCCGCGAAATGTTCACCTTTAGGCCGAACTCAGTTTTGGGTCTGAAAAACTTTGGAAACCGCCTGATTACCTAAATTGCAACGAGGGGTCTAGAAACGGCAAAATCACAAAAATATCAGTATATTGCAAAACACTGACGGAAGAGTGTAACACATCAGAGAATCATGGGTTCTACTAAGACCAGTGGTGTAATGGGGTGGGAACGCGTGGGAACGATGTTCCCAAACTTTTTTGTGTGGGTACGCGTTCCCAGTCTGTTTTCATGTTTTCCGTCTGAAGTGCAATGAAAGTGAACACGTCATTAAAATACTGATTTAAAATGAGTTTGCAGTGCTGTTGAAAATGGCTAGTTTTATAGGTGCGTTCCCGCACTTCTTTTTTCAGCACTACACCCCTGACAAAGATCACAGCAGAAAAACACACCAAGCCATTCGATTTGTCTCCGAAAGCTGGAATAAGTCATAAAAGGATAGATTTCTAACGTTTTCCTAAGTACGTGAAATTTCGGTGTCGGGTCTTTCTGTCTGCTACATGAGCAAGGCTGTTCCTTCATGCAGATTTCTATTTGTAAGAACTTTTTTTAAGTGAAAGTGTGCAACTGCGCAGACCGATGCTGTATACACTTCTGCTTCTACTGTTGTACAAGTTCTACTTCTGCTTCTACTGGTGAACTGATCACTTCACGACGACTCTGGTTCCCGACTACCAGTGAGCTAATTTCAGATTATTCTCTGTTAACGTATTACTTACGCACTAATCGCATGTTTCCTAATAAACCAGCTGACTGAATTGTGCAGCATTGCAAGCAACATGCTGTGTAGGACAACCAGCGGGTGCAAGCTTGATTGATGAAGTTCCTGTTTGAAAGTGGTCCAATGATTAAAACACGTTCACGTTGCGCTGAGGCTGGCAAGCTGGTCACTTCCGCTGCACAATCATGCGAGCACGAGCCAGCCGCCGACAACAATGCTCTTTTTTCATCGCATATACTTTTGACGTTAAGTATTTGAAAAGTTCATTCGAATTTTTGACTTTAAATCCAGGAACAGTTCCAAAAATTTTCTTCAGCTGATGAAGACGTGTTCAACAAGCTTTTCAATCTGTTGTTTAGCCGTTTCTGGTGTATTTTGCACCCTGAGGTCCTATTTAGAAGAGGATGGTTAAAGCTAAAATTTGCTGTAAGGTTTTCACAGAATCCATTGTTACAGGTCATGTTTTCAAAGCAGAAAGCTAAGCATACTCGTGCTCCTATGTTGCATGGGATTAAACAGAATAGCTCAGAAAATAATGAAAAATTGCTACTGTAGACGTTCTAAATTAGTTAAAGCCTTGATCAAAACAATTTACAGACATGCTTATGTGAGCATCCCCAATCCCCATCTGATGATTTTAGCCATTTACCTCCGAGTGCCTTCAGTTTTCTTGCCACTGTTGGATTACTATTCGATGATGAGTGAATGCAGTTATAGCTGGTGTGTTGTCTCATTGTTTGTCACCTCCCTGTGTTGTCTGCGTTTATTTATAACACTTGCTCTGTAATGCGCTATGACTGCCCATTTTGTGTTATTGTGCTATTCGAGTACGGAGTAAGTTGTGATAGGGACCATGAGTCTGATGCAAAAAAATTAAATGAAATCAAGTTTTTCACATCTAAATACTTTTGAATGAAAAGCCTCGTCAGCCAGGGTTTGCCAGATAGAAATAGAGAAAAAAACAAACTTAGTGAAATTACGCCAAACTTCTGGAAATGGTTGCATCTTTACCAAACCATTAATTTTTTTCACTGGAAAACAGTTGTTTAAAGCTCTCTTATCTTTCGCCTTGTATTTTACCAGAAAGCGTATAGGTTTTCAACATTTTGCAAATATGTCTAAATATTTGGTTTCAACATTTTGCAAACATATTAGATAAGAAATGTTCAGTACCATGCTTCTACTTTCAAAACGTTCACACTTTCATTTGATGTCATGAATTTTCAAACCATCAGCAAGCTTAAAAATACTAAATCTACATATGAATATGTAAGCAAATAGCAAATATGTGCAGCAAATATACAGGTCGTATATTTCGCCAAGCCAAAATATTTGGAGCTAAATGCTTTCAAAAATCGCGAGAAATTCGTCAAATTGCTAAACCAAAATATTTTTAGCCAAAAGCATTCAAAATTCGCCAGATTTGCGGAATCTGGCGATAAATTCGCCAATGTGGCAACCCTGTAGTCAGCAGTTTCGTTTACACACTCAGTGGTTGAATGTGGCTTTGTTGTTATCAGCAGAGGTGAAAGTAAGCCGGAACGGCCCGGAACGCCGTTCCGGTAAAAGAATTATTGCCGGTACGTCGTTCCGGTTAGAATTTCTAGTAGGTTGGTATTATGACGCTGACGCAATAATGGCGGTACCTGAACTTTACTAGAAACAGCTTTTACATCTTATTTCCTGAGCAAGGTATCATATGAGTTCAAGGCAAATCATTTCTAGCCGCCTCT
>Ga0210059_1013584_pt1 | contig 12157 bp, 6 predicted proteins | sample Ectturendosymbi2_FD_188042 | JGI IMG/M metagenome (GOLD analysis project Ga0210059, IMG submission 188042) | Ecteinascidia turbinata endosymbiont from Florida, USA - Sample 2 (SPAdes) (version 2) | ecosystem: Host-associated > Tunicates > Ascidians > Unclassified | place: Key West, Florida...
CCTCTACGAGTGACAGGTTTCTCACGCAAGCTGACGTGAACTTCGAACTCATCCCTTTTCGGTATTCCAATTAACGCCCAGAGCTTTGCTTGTCGGAAGATCGCCGAGCTCTAGATCTGCTAAACCAGGTGCAAGTTCATCGGGAGAAAGTGACAAGAGCACCTTCTTGCTGTTACTGGAGAATTGTTAGTGTGAAACCGCCAGAATCTAAAATTAGTTTTACCTCAGTTGCAAGTTTGATAGCGATGTCATCAGTGTCGACGGATTTGACGCAATCATCAACGTAGAAAGAATTCTTGACGGTAGAAACGGCATCTGCACTGACAGCAGTCACGTTGTCGTCAGCGACTCTTCAAGGCATAACTCGCGCAAGCTGGGGAAGACGTCGCACCAAAAAGATGAACCAGTATTTGGTAGTCAGCTGCAGGTTTCGACAAGTCATTAGACGGCCACCACAAAAAACGCAAAGAATCGCAATCACGAGGATCAACTTTAACTCTAAAGAACATGCTTTTTAATGTCGCCAGTAAAGGCAACCTTACCTTGGTGGAACCTCAGTAATACGCCCAATAGTGTGTTTGTCAAGTCAGGGCCTTGAAGCAAATTCACTGAGGGACGTTCCTCCAAACACAGCAGCACAGTCGTGGACAACACGAAATTTACCTGCTGCGTTACACGAATGATGTGGGACATACCACGTTTTGTGCCTTGACCTCGTCCCAATCGGGAATATTTCTGGCGTATCCGTCTCGGAGCAATGCGTCCATTGTATCTTGATACAAAGCTAACAGTGAGGCATCGCGTTCGAGCTTACGTTTTAGGGAATGGAGTCTTTTCAAAGCCATAGAACGATTAAACGGATGACGAATGTCAGTATCCTTCCATGGCAGAGGAAGTTGATAATAGCCATCAACTTTCTTCGTTAATTCCTCCATCAAATCTAGGAACAGCTCATCTTCAACAGAACGTTTTGTCATCGGCGTTCTACCGGTCTTCGCTAAACTCGTGATCGAACATGCGCAGCATTTGTTTGCGCAAACTTTGCTCAGCGCGCAAAAAAAATTAACAGAGCATTCTTTTTTACCTGAGAGACACGGTTCGGGGCAGACTAGCGTCCATCTGAGTCCAGTTCTAACGGCCTTAGGCTGAGCGTGTTTTCCGCACCTTGACTCGGTGATCTCATGCGCTTCAAGAACTGCGGCTCCAATAAGAACTTCACTTCTTTCGAATGAACTTCCGGGAAGTGCAATCCTCGCAAGTGCTCATAACGTTCGACATCGTAATTACTTGGAATGCTCTCGGCTAGCTTTGGAAGTGCATCAATAGCGAAAACATTTCGAATACGAATTACATTAGACTCCGCCAGACCTTTCATTGACAAGGTCACCATGCTACCGCGGTGCAAGCGCGAACCAGACAAACCAACCATGTTCTTGGTTACCTCCTTTCCTTGTAGGTGCAACTTCAACTGGTGGTGCAAAACGACATTTCTGAGCCAGAGTCTAGAAATCCATAGGTGTCTACGAATTTCATAGGATCTTCATCGTACACGCGAACAGGAAGTACCATTAGACGAACTTTATAACCTCCCGTGTGGACAGAGACCGTGACGGACGCGTCGGTCGTAGAACTTTCAAGCACTAGGCGGAGGATTGGGTTCTATACCACCTGAGAGATTCGAGCGTCGGTTGGGTTGAGCAAACTCTCTATGCAAAACAGTATGATGAGGGCGAGAACAAGCTTTACACTTTACTCGCATTTACAGTCGAGTGACATATGATCAACAGCAGACAATTAAAACATAAGCGCTTACCCTTTACGAAGTGCCAGCGCTCCTGAATGGGTTTACGTAAAAACTTCCGGCATTTCGAAAGCGTGTGGTTGTTACAAATGCGAGAAGGACAAACATCCCTTGGATTCCTTTGACAATGCCTTTCCGCAACAGTTTTACATTGAGGGGAAAACACTTGTCCTGACTTTAGTTTTCTAGGACACGACTGATTATATCTCGCTGGTTGTGCCAAGGCTTGGCCAAAAAGTGAATTCGCATGATCTGCAGCGTCTTCAACGAAAGACAATAACGGTGAAAATGTCGCTGCGTAGCCAATCGAATAAACATCAACCTTACCACTGAATTTCCTCTGTAGATGAACAGGCAATCGTTTAAACACGTCTAACAAAGTTAGCGACGAATTCAGTTCAGATTCGTACCCCCATTGAACAAGGGTGATGTGGCAGTTGGCCATATCGGTCGCTAGCTTGTCCAAGCTTTCTCTATCAGCTTTAATCGGAGGTCCCTTCGTAATAGAATCCAAATGGGCCTTACACCACCACATGCTTTTTACCCAACTTCATAGAAAGTCTGTCAAGAGCCGGAGCCGTTTTTAGGGCTTCCGCTGGTGGGCTAATTACGATACAAGATCTTGTTGCTTCATACGCTTATCGCGGCACATATCAATAAAGTACGCAAGTTGTGAAGCGGGGTCGGAGACTTGCTTCATTACTGTCTCCTCAAAGCTTTAAGAAACCGTAGTAATGCAGAGGGTTGCCGTCAAAAGTAGGTTGGTTGCGCTTCGGTAGGGCAATGCCTTCGCGTATTGCCGTGCTTAGACCCTTAATCGTTTCTAAAGCTATTGAATTGCTTTGTACCATGCTCGTGTTAACGTTGCCGTGCGGCACCGGCCCCTCTGGACGACTTTGAGCAATTACATATGGACGCGAGGCAGACAGAGTTTCGTCCCGATTGATAAACACACGTTGCTTTGGGACGAAGTTCTTTGCTGCGACGTTCAAATTCGGTTTCGCGTCAACTAAGTCAACCTTTGAAGTAACCGGTTGCGGATTAATGGCGGTAGGTGGTGAGCGCGAAAATACACACCCAGAAGAAGTAGTCGCCGCTCTGGTGCTAACAGCGTTACCAAGCGGGAAAGATGTCTTTAGTGACGTCCTTACTGCAGCAAGGCTCAACTTCGCTGAGGTTGGTCGCAGTAGCACCCTGCTGTAATTGTTTCTTACGTTTCGACCTTGAACTAGCCGACGTTGACATAAGCCTCTTAACTTCATCAGCTCCATTTGAGCAACTGCCCATGCTTGCTCCATTTCCACTTGGTACCTTCGTCGTCGAAATTCAGCATCCGTCCGGCTTCTCTCAGCTTCTGCTTGCGCTCGTTCGAGCTCAAGACTTTATTCCTTCTGTCTCCACTGCAACGCGATCATTTCACGCCTTCTAGCTATGGATGATGCAGAAGATCTTTTCGACGCTACGCTGCACATATCGCTGGCAGAACCTTCTTTATCTGTGCATAGCTGTACAAATTGTTCATACTTTTGTTTACTTATTAATTTTCTACGTTGCAAGTTGGCAAACTTTGCTTCGGCTTCTTCCCTTCCCGCCTGGTAATCTTCGGTACATGGCACCTCGGAAATATACCTTTTACAACATTACAAGCACTTCGTAAAAGCCTCGTCTAGAGCTCCCTTTTTCTCGGAAGCTTCTTCGTAGTTAGAAATATCCTGCAGCAAAACATCTAGTTCGCCTTGAAGCCTTGTCACGTTGCTGAGGAATCCGCTCCTACTCTTCTTCATGCTTTCTAATTTCTCACCAATTATCCCGCGATCGAAATCTTTCAGATCTGTTGCACAAACGTTGGTCGAATCTTTTTGCATTTTCGTGCGTTCGTACAGAATCTCTCAGTAGAATGTTGGAATAACGAATGTTCGTTTATTCTTCAACGAATTGTCATTCACTTTTGAAATAAAAAATTTTCGCTAGTTTTTTATGTAGCTTCCTGACTGAAAGGTCCACATCAAGAAAACAGACAGCCACAAATTCGTCAATTCACGTTACTTCAATTCGACGAGCCCACAAACTTGGCCAACAAACTTGTCAACAAAACGTGATTAGCGAAAATTACGAAATCCAGCCTTATGCTGTGAGGACCTTATGTCCTGTATTATAAATAGCCTTATGCTACATAAGCCTTGTGCTGCAAAGACCTATACGTCTTCCAAAAACTAAAGGACCACCTCTCAGTCCTCAATTCGTATACTGACACTCTTCAACGTTCCAACCACTCGGAAAAAACAACATTCGCCAAGGTATGCGGAATTACACAAAAAACGCGGCCCGTCAATTACTCGAGGCCTAGTCACCACAATTAACACAATTAGGGAAAAACGTCACGCCAGGGCTACAGGCAAGCAAAGACACGCAACGATTCTGCGAACGTTACAGTCTATTTTTTTAATGTTGCGCACATCTGCAAGCACTTTTAAAATCTCTTCGGACTACTACAGACCTCGATAAATTTCAAAAACAATCTTAGAAATTTTTTGAATACCTGTGCAATATAACGCTCTTTATTCATGGTTGGTACAACAAACAGCGGAGCAACGAAAGCACTTCGCATTCTGATGACATTTCTGAAAAATATTTAACTTTTTGTTGTTTCATATACCTAAAGAACGCCGAAAACGCTAAAAAATCTGTAATCCTGGAACGATTTCTATTTACCAAACAAATAAGATGCTTTGGAAAAGATTCTTAAAAATACAGCGAGCATTTGACGGAGTCGCCTCAAATTTACAATCTCTGAATTGGTAACAATGACTGAGGCTGGGAGAAATGCAACAGTAAGTTAATCATCAAGTACAGGAAAATAGGTATAACGAGGCCTAAAGCAGATAATTCTATCTTTTGCTAGTGACAACCATTCATTTTTTTGTCTTAAGCCCAACTAACGCATACTAGTTCAGTGCGGTTTCGCACTATTTTCAAAGTTTTTTCAGCCAGTAACATATCACTCGAACCGTGGTCAGGCCTCCCTAAACAATTTATATGGTTCATTGTAAAGCATGTTTCGCGGGTCATTAGATGCAGAACAGCCCTTTGGGTCCCGGGATTTGCCCAACTTGGGCAAGTCATTACTCGGCAGCAGACTGAGCTGGAGAGGTGTTAAAACCCTCTCAAAATGCGGTCTTGTTTAGTTTAGATTTTAACAATATGTGATAATTGTATCTAACTTGTTATACTCCGCTGACAGGTGAAATCTTAGCAATAGTTAAGCGAGAGGAAAGACGCTTAGCAGAGCAATCTATTAATATTTTGGTGTCAGTAGACACTATAACAACATTGTACAATACATTACACAATACACAACGAATACACTCGCATTCCCATGCATATGGGAACTGTGGCTCATTATTTTGGCTTCACATCAGAAGTGACTACTGATCAGGAGTTCCGAAGTCGACTCTGTCATGATTCTGCGTTTTTCTGACCCGGATTTGGAGCTGGAACCAAAAATTTGTGAAAAACCGGACCTGGATCCAGATTCATGTTACAGGTATCTGCATCGCCCTAAACTACTGAGGCAAGCACAAGAGAAAGATGGTAATTCGGGGCAACAGGTAACCAACCAACAGCAATAGAGATCACCCGACGAGATCACTCTACTGATACCAAACTAGGTTGCACTCAGTGTCGTGCAAGGGCACGAACGGGTCCACGGCCCCGGGCATCCAAAGAGTAAAGTTACAAAAGTTTAAATGCTGTTAACTAGATGATTTTTCCTATTGCAAGTCTGCTAATACATGCTGCAAGGATTTAGTTTTTCGAAACTTGTATTGTTGTCAACACTAGTTTTACGTATTCAAATGCCAATACTTAGCTTCTTCGATACCAGGCACCTATGCTCAGGGGCGTACGCAAGGAGGGGGGTTTGGGGTTAACCCCCCTTGAGCTTGGTATTTTACAAAAACATTATTACCTGCGCAAAGGAGATTAATTGTTTTCGTATACTTTTTGCTTGTTAATTTGTCGACTTAATGCAAACAACCACGGAATGAATTTGCATGCAAATTTCAAGGAAAAGTGTAAATGGGCCAGAAAGTAGTAGTTAAATTTTGGGATTCTGGGTTCTCGTCTGCATACAGAAACCAACTCACCACTTTTTGCAGGCCTTCTGTCCAATACGCATGTTTGACATTGTGTTCCGCGATAGTTCACTTTATCCGAAACAATTGTCTTTATTTTGTCTGCTATGGATGATCAGCACATGCGCTGACCGCATAGTCTACATTACCAACTTCTGTAGCATGATAAAATTGTTGCACGAGCTCAAAAACAGCAGTTGTTGACATAGAAGCATTCAGGCATTTGATAATGTCTCAGCAGGGAAAAAGAGCAACTAAAAATTGGCTGGACTTCCATAGCCTACATACAAAAATCGAAAGTTTTCTTGTGCACTTCATGCACATTCTCAATTGTGCAGTTTAGCAAGATTCGAACTTGCAAACCGGGCTGTGCATCGGACAGTCCAGCCAAACACTTTCTATGCTCGGCGGCTCGTATTCGACTATAGACCAGCTATCTCCAGCCCGCGGGACGCATGGGCCCAGTCGGAGGTTTTGTGCGGCCCGGTTTAGGTTGTTGCTGTGGTAACAGTATCCTATATTCTGACAACCTGTCCTTATTTCGATAATCTTGAATTTGACATTTTTGACGCGGGTTGTTTTCAGTACCATTTTATCACGTCTGTTACCATTGCACTTAGGATAAGGACGCTTTCACTACTTACTGTAGGTTAAGCTAAATTTAGTGTGCTAAGATGAAAGCAAGCCATTGAATGTGCGGCCTTCATTAATATGTCATACAATGTGCGGCCCTGGTTAAGATAGTATGACATAATTTGTGGCTCAGTAAGCCATTTGGGTTGGACATAGCTGGACTAGACACTAGCGCAGCCAGATTTTGCAGTTGTAAATTGCTCTGACGCGAGAGAAAAGGTGAGTGTGTCTTACTCTCGTGTTTAACACGCAGCCTGGTATTTTTGCCGTTATGAACTGCTGTGTCGTAGCATTGAGCTTATTTTCCTCCGATATCCTAACTTGCAGCGCTGATAGTTTATATTCAGTGCACTGAGACATAAAATAAGGGGAGTGCGTATAGAAGAATATGGCTATTATGTCAACAAACTTCGCTAAAACGTTGGTTTGGAAACATGAATATGACGTCAAATTGTAACATCACAAACAGCTCACACCAAATACAAATGAATCCCATATGCCACTGTTAGAAAGTTCCCCACGAAAATTTTCTGCCTATACTCCAGGTGAGCGGCGCACAAACAATCAAACTGATAGTGACGTGACTTGTTCCAGATCGTGCGATCAAGATAAATTCACAAGAATCCATTGAAAGATAATCAGGGTTGAGAAAAACCTGTTTTTTTTAAAAACCCAAACCACCTCGGTTTTTCGGTTGTTTTTTTCAATCCGTTTATTTGGGTTTTTTGAAAAAACAGGATTTTGTTATTAAAAAAAAGCATTCTAAATTGTTTTTATTGCATCATGCAACATCACCATTTTCAAAATTACTCAAAAATAACTTATTATATCTATAATAGTATAATGGCATTCAAAACTGAGGTAAAGAAATGTATCCCATTATTTGTTTTCGCAAAGTGTTCTTGGTCAAGTCACTCCAAAGTGGCACTGCTTGGCAAGCATGAGCACAGCAAACAGACAAAAGCCAATCCCACACAACCTTTGCAGTTTCATGTCAACTTTATCCACATGCCTTGCTGGTTCAGCATCTACACAGTGTATTTTTTCAAGGTATGGTTTGGTATGGTCCAACATCAGAAACAGCTTGGATGCAGAGAAGGCAGAAAAATTGATTAAACTACACCGATTTAACTCACGCTGTTCGAATTATTCTTCTCTTCTTTTCACGTCCTTCAAATTTACTTGCTGTTTGTTTTGTTTCATTAAAAAAATGTACAGTTAACTGTACAAGTGTGCTGCTTATTTTACCTTTTACTTCATAGTACATTTTTCAAACGAAAAGGAAAGAGTGGGATTTTTGGTGGGTTTTATTGTTTTTTTTTAGGTGACCTTTTTCAAAAAACGCGGTGTATTTTCTTGGTTGGGTCCAATTACATGAACCTGAAGAAAATTATGGACGCTTAATTGATTTTCTGTGTCAAATTGCAAAACTGTCCTATTTTTAAAGAGCTTGAATTAGCTGATTTTATGATGTGTAACTAGTTTCCTGTTTCGTTTTACAGTCGCACACCTGTGCTTGCAATATGAGCTTCTTTTCGAGCTTCGTCATTAATTGGCAATTCAGGCGGATTGATCATAATGGCTCACACAAACCTGTGTCTGTTCTTTCCCTTTGTACACACAAAAGCCACATAATAAAAAACGAAAATTTTCTTGCGTACTTCATGCGCATTCTCAATTCTTGTGTAGTTTACAAGTTTCAAACTGTCAACTCTGGGTGTCCGCCATCCCCGCCGCATATCTTCTGATCGACTGCTATTCGACGAGACATTCGCGCAGACGTGTATTTTTGCAGTTGTGAATTGCACTGACGCAGCATTGAGTGCATTCTACTCCCCTGTTTTAACGCGTTGCGGATATTTTTGCAGTTATGAACTGCTCTGCCTTAGTAGACCGCTGATCAGTGGCGGATCCAGAGCAGGAGTTTGGGGGGAGCAGTCAAATAGGGCGGCACCAAAACGTTCTTCACTTGCTTAAATACCGAAGGTTGTCTGCGACAATCGTTGGGTGTCACACAAAAGTGGTTACCTTCTGTAGGCCAAAAAATGGCTATTTTTATTAATCGAACCATGCGATTTTTCAAGGAATAACCAGTGAAAGCGCTTTATATCATTAATTCAGAAAACGTTTGAAATGGGTCCCAAAGAGTGGGCCTCATTTTTCACAAGGTACACATATCTCGTATATCTACAAAATGTATTTAAAAGGTATAAAAAGCATGCTGCGCGCAAGCGTTTCCCGCTCTTTTGGCTATCCGTAGCGAAATCAGTGAAGAACAGTGTCTGAAACGCATTCCCGACCTGGTTAGAAGTAAAACATTTCTTCTTAGACTTGGAAGTGACAACACAAGCCCCACGATAGAACTCTATTAAACAGCTAATTGGCGATCACGTTTCCAGGCGAAGCTCGTGCATTTACATGTACTGTACATGAAACACTTATTTATTGCTGAAGCGACAATTCAAAAACAAAACGTGAATGAAAGGCATTTGTCAGGACACTACTCCCATTTTAGGTAGCTCTGTTGGCTATTGTGAAAGACGATCTCATAATCGCATGATAGGTTGACACTGGGCTTTAAGTATATTGCCCTAAAATACATTTAACACCACTTACAAAGGTAGATTTTCAATCAAGTGTTTAATACTGTTTCACATTTTTCGACACTGCATTGATGATAAGAAGAAAAAAACATCAATCCCACTAGACCAGGTTATTAAAAAAAGTTGTGACACTGTTCAACAGAAGTGGAAACAAGCTGGCTGAGCCCCAAAATTCACAATCAATACCTCCAAAGTCAAGTTTTAGTCTCCCCATGAAGCTATTTTTCAATTCATTGTATACTATTACGAACCCCCAGAAGAAGCTCAAAGCCACCCCCAATGCTGTTGATCTGGCGATTGATCTGCTTCTATCCAGCCAGGCCAGAAAACACAGAGGAGAATCAGACTATCACCAATTTAAAACCACGAACCTTCGCCAACACCACGGTCACCAATAAAAACGTTAAAGTTTTCACCAGAAGATTGCTTTTTTGCTCAAATTTATATGATGAAAGCGGAATGATCTAACAACCAATAAGCTAAGCATTTTTCTGTCGGTTACAGATTTCGCTAACCGTGCCATATTTGTCTTTTTGTGACCAGCGTGAGTTGTCTACGGCTTTGTAATTGCAACAAAAGGATCAAAACCACACAGCCATCAGTCACTGTTGCCTGACGCGTAACCAGGTGGGGGCGAAAGGCGCCGTCATTCCCCCAATTTTGGACTGCAAATATTCAAATGTTGAGCAAAAATTGTAATGACCACGTAAAACAGAACCATCGCCCTGTAAAACCTTCCTATTCGCTTTCCTCACAGCGGTGCATTTTGCACCCCCCAAAGCCAAAGGTTACCGTATGCCTCTAGTTAGAGCTGAGTACCGTGGTTTGGTGAGGCGCGTCGCTGCGCACAGTAATCAGGGGCGTAACGAATGGGGTTCAAGGGGCACAATTCCCCGGGCGTCGAATCTCTATGGGGAGCCGAACAGTCCTAACAATGTCACAAGTACTTCACTGCAGTACATTTGCTTCCGAAAGACCTCAGGTTTGAACATGGGGGTGCTGAACTTGCTTCTTGCCCCGGGCCCCATCTAACCTCGTTACGCCCGTAGATGGATTTCAATACTCCTATGCGTTGTACATAGGAGGAGTGAGGAGGTGCGCAATTTGTTATAAATAGTTGAGCTAATCGAGCACGTTCAATGCATTTTTTCACATAGCCGCAAGTTGTTTGCTAACGTATACATGTATAGCTTTTTACACGCTGCATTATGGTTCAATCAGAAGATTAGTTCCGTCAAGAAACTCATCCACTCACCTTTATGTTGCAAAACTACGATGCAGACAAACTGCGGACTCACGAGCTGCACTGGCAATAGCCCTGAAAGTAGTTTTTCGTTTTCATTTTGGAGACTTGTAAAATCTTGAGTCAGTTGTAAGTTTTCCACATTGCATTCCTATTTTAGCTGCTGCCTTTCCTTTCGAAGCTGCCATCAAGCATTAAAAAATAAACTTGCAAAAATCAGACCAATTTCGTACAGCCCAGCGTAGGGGTATAACGAGGGGGGAAAGGGGGCACAATTCCTCGGGCGCTAAATCACTGCGGGGGCGCCGAAAAGTCACAAGCACTTTCTTCAACGCAATACATTAGCTTCCGAAAGACCTCGGGGTTTCGAACATGGGGGCACCAAACTTGTTTCTTGCCCCGTGCGCCATCTAACCTCGTTACGCCCCTGGCCCAGCGGCAAGTCAAGAACTGTGTTAAGCTAAAGCGACTGCTTTTGTGATTACATAACATAAGGCTGGGCAGTTCTCACGCGGCAAAGAATAACGAAACAGTGGTACTATTACCAGGGTTTTTTAAGGAAAATGTTAGGTACCCGGTATGGATCTGTAGGGACCCGATTTCTCTGATTCTAGGGACCCGATTTGAAATTCTAGGGACCCGAATTGGGTCCCTAAAACGCCTTAAAAAGCCCTGCTATTACGAAACAATAGCACTGTTCACGTTATTCGATAAGAGGTTGGGTAAAATCTGGCACGTAAATCCTGACTTTTAACCAAGCGAAAAACATTGTGTATTTTAGAGTATTTCTTATCTCTGTTTCTACTCCTATGGGACACCAAAAAGGGGCGCATATATGGCAAAGGGGCGCCATTCAAGGGGGCGCCACAGACGTTTGGGGGGCAGTTGCCCCAACGCAAGCGATTAATATTGCGTAAACGCTATCTTTGCAAGGGTAGACGCACCGATGTTATATACTTTGAGCCTCTTGACTCGGTTTATTCCCACTAAACTGATAGCATTTACACAACCCTTTTTTGAATGAACCGGTGACTACCGTTTTTGAGAACCTTGAATAACAATATTAGTCTTTTCAACAAAAGACCATAGCGTTGTTTGTTATCATGCCCGTTTTGTTTTCGTAGGTACTTTCCAAAAAGTTGTCATAAACCCCGCAACAAAGTTTTGCAGTCGTGACAAACCATTGTTTGTGCTATTTAATGCGATGCGCACAGCAGCGTTGAATAAAAAAACGCAAGTTTCCCTGGGCGATGTCAATCTTGAGCAGAATAATCTTTACGATTGTGAACATCCACTGGTGTTTCTCACCTAACGCAATCAGCTGTTGCGATAAAAGTGTGACAGCCTCAACACTGGACAGCAGTGGCGTACGCAGAAAATTTTCATGGGGAGGGGTTTCATTCAGTGGCATATGATCTTCATTTGTATTTGGCGTGCGCTCTTTGTGACGTCACAATTTGACGTCATATTCATGTTTCCAAACCAACGTTTTGTGGAAGTTTGTTGACATAATAGGTATACTCTTCTACACGCACTCCCCTTGTTTTGTGTCATTGCACTGAATAGAAACTATCAGTGCTCCAAGTTAGAATATCGGAGGAAAATAAACTTAACGCTACGACACAGCAGTTCATACAGGGCCGTGGGAACCGCCCCCCGCACCCCCCGGCCGGGGGGGGGCCCAGCCATGTCTAGGGGCCCCGCCTCAGTTGCAATACTTTTACTGTTTTACTTTTTTTATTTT
>Ga0210059_1013585_pt1 | contig 12157 bp, 9 predicted proteins | sample Ectturendosymbi2_FD_188042 | JGI IMG/M metagenome (GOLD analysis project Ga0210059, IMG submission 188042) | Ecteinascidia turbinata endosymbiont from Florida, USA - Sample 2 (SPAdes) (version 2) | ecosystem: Host-associated > Tunicates > Ascidians > Unclassified | place: Key West, Florida...
CCCCCCACACCGCACAAACGCAAAACTCCCCGAAGAAACGCAAAGTCCTCTTTTGAAAACTTTCTAGCGATTGTTCTGACTGGGTCTGAAAGCATATTGCCCTAAAATACATTTAACGCCACTAATATATGTAAAATTTCAATCAAGTGTTTACAGTTTCACATATTTTCACATTGGATTGCTGTAAAATCTCGCTAGTCCAGACTATGAAGAAAAGGTGTGACACTGTTCAAACGAAGTAGGGGCAGTCAGGGCCAGATTTAACTGATGCGAGGCCCTAGGCTAATCCACTTGTGAGGCCCCTTCTGCCATTATTGCGAGGAAAGAATGGAAAGCGCTGCGAAAATTCGAAGATGACTCTCTGAAAGTACGGTCAGTAAAAAGTTCAATTTGCGAAAATCCGAAAATGACGCTCTGAAAGCAGGCCTGTAACCACGGGGGGCGAAGCCCCCTAGAAAAATTTTCGCCCCCGCTGGAAAAATGTGCTGGACACAGTTTAAAAATTTTGTACACACTTCAAAAACTTTGGGCCCCTCTCGGAAAACTCTTCGCCCCTCCTGGTGTCCCAAGCTGGTTACGGGCCTGTCTGAAAGTACGGTCAATAAGAAGTTCTAAATCATTACTGGAGTGACCACGATCACTGTGTTTGTTGCTTTCTTCGACGCAAAAGCGTTGAATTGCACGGAACTTTTAAAATCCTACTTGGCTGGTGGTAACAGGATTATTAACTGCCACAGGCAAACCAACCGATATCGACACAATTGAAATATTTGATAAAACACTTGGTTTTCATCTGTGTTCAAAAAAACGAACACACTGCACCTACAGGTATATAGTACGTGTGGCGGTATAAAGGCTAAAGCACAACGTGAGGATCACGTTGCAAGTCGCTTACCACGGCTGAAAAAATCTCACACACACGAGCAAAACACGTCACGGAAAACGCACCCAAATGGTTGTAACTGTCAGGTTCACTATTCGCGTGTTTCTTACTTTTTCAGACTGGTAAGAATCGAACGCAACTAAACTGTCGCGTGAAAACATGAGGTTTAACAACCAGAACCGTCGCCGGAAAGTCTTAAACAGGGGATGTACATTTGCGCAAGGGGCTTGACATTCTGAAAATTTGATAAAAGCTGCACTGATTTATAGTGTTTCATATTTAAATTTGGAAGGGCTGAGCTCACCAATGCCCACCATGGCGACCGGACCGGTTTAAATTTCGCTTATGCTGTCATTATTGAAATACGTAAAAAGAAATAAAAGCTACAATCATCCAATCAATTAAGGCTGAACATAACACAGTAAACAGTTATAAAGGTTTTGTCCTGCCTTCATAACAAAATTATCTAAGAATGCATTGCAATTTGTTTGCGTAAGTTTGTCACTTTTAATGTACCGAATTCTTAGTGCGGACAATCTCTCATGGAACATTGCGACCTTTTAATTCATTTTTAAATCTTTTGAATCTTGAAAAAGATCTTACGCCTGAGCAGTCAGTGACCATCAAGCTAAGAAATAAGGCTTCGCGTGGTTACATAAACTAAGAAACAATATTCTAAGGCATCAGTCCCAAATGCGGTTTTGTCATATTTTTGCTGTTTCCCTGTGTCGTTGGGGAAGAGTTCTGCGGTTGCCAGTTGGCAAAGTGGCTTTTGCTTGCTATTCAAGGTCATCAAGATCTTCTCTGATTTGCTTAGCATGGGAGCAGTACAAACATGCGCAAGTATTCAATAGCAATCTGATTTCTGAATGACTTCACTGAAGAAAATTCAAATGGAAAGAAATCACATCTAAAAATACCAATCGAGCTTAACGCCATACAAACGCTGACAAAATTATTGTATTGTTCAATCATCTAAGAAACAACTATGCTTTTATTGTGGGATACTGCTGCTAACCCCACACATAGCTCGTATCTGCAGCACAGCCTACAGTACCTTATAGTACTTTGATGTAACTAGAATTTTGAGCCAGGGGGAAGCTTAGCTGAAGGAAACCCACTGGCTAACTCCCAGAAAATAGTTGAGACACAATAGCAAATCCGGTATTGAACGGCTATACAAAAAAAACGAAATCACCGGAAAAAACTCCGAAAAACGCAAAAAACAACAATCTACTGAAACCAAAAGAATAGTAAATAATACCAAAGTACAAGCTAGGTAGGGACCCGGTTTTTACATTTAGCTTGACAGGGGGGCGGTTCGCGCCACTGCCACCCGTCAGTTGGGCCACTGATCAAGTGCATTTCAAACATGAACAGCCACACGTTCTTTTGATAGAGTCACACGTAAAAATCGGTACGATTCAGCAAACACAGGACGCAGCCAACGTGCTTTGAGTATATCGACACAATAGTTGACATGCGACTTGACCAACCATCATATTGGGATTCATGGAAACTCGTTGGAAGACTCGGGCGTTATCACCGCGAAAGTTAAATAAAACCAAATTTCGTGAATAATAATTAAGATAAAAATTTTTGACGAAGTTTAATCTAAAACATTTAGGTTAAATGATCATATACTGGCCATTCACTCTATGCGTACCACAGTTTGTTGGAGGCCGCTTTGGATCTTGAGGCCCTAGGCTTAAGCCTATATAGCCTATAGGTTAAATCCGACCCTGGAGGCAGTCGGGATGACACCATCAAATCCACGGTGAATACCTCCAAACTCAAGCTCTATAGTCTCCCTGATAAGTCAATTACCAATTTTTTTGTGTACTGCTACGAACCCCCAAACAAGCTTTAACTACCCTCAGTGCTGTTGATCTGACGATGGATCTGCTTCTATCCAGGCCAGCAAACACAAGTGAGAAACAGCCTACAACCAATTTAGACCGATTAATCTCAGCCAACCCCACATGTACCAGTAAAAAAGTTAAAATTTCCATTGTTTTTCTGCTTTTTCACTCAAATTTATGTGATTTATACGGAATGATCTAGCCCAGGGTCTCCAAACTTTTTTGTCCGAGGGCCACATAAGGTAATACAGAACATGTCGAGGGCCGGACGTCTTACGCAATGCGATTGTTTCGGGATATGTTATATTCTACCAAATCAACAAATTTGCGCAAATTTATTATTTTTTCATCAATGACAAAATTCATTCGCGGGCCGTAGTTTGGAGGCCCCTGATCTAGCCAATAAGCTACGAAATTTGCTGTTGGTTGCAGATTTTGCTAAACATGCCAAATTTGTGTTTTCTTTGCCGGCGTGAACTGTCTACGGGTTTGCACTTGCAACAGAAGGATCAGTGCAAAACCATATGGCCATCAGTCACTGTTGCCAGGTGCGCAACTAGGAGGGGTGATAGGCTCCGTACTCTCGAATTTTGAACTGCAAATACTGAAGTGTTGAACAAAAATTGCCATGACCGCGTACAGCCAATTAATCATTACACCAAGCTGTAGATAGTTGGTATTTTGTCCCGTAATAGTATTAAAACTCATCGTAACAGTAGGCTATTCACTAGCCTACTTTTAAGGACATTATGACCAAAATTGACTTATTTTTTTCGAGCATTCAAAAAAGATTCGGTCTATGACCGAAAAATAACTAGACACGCTCACTGCATTTGTTAAAAACTGGCAAGCTGTTTGCTAACGTACAGTGGCGTAACGAGGGGGGGACAAGGAGGTCACACTTTCCCGGGTGCCTAACCACTGAACCACTGCGGGGTCGCTGGATGACTGCGGAGGGTGCCGAAAAGTCGCGACAGTGTCACAAGTACTTTCTTCAATAGAGTACATTTGCTTCCGAAAGACCTCAGGTTCGAAAATGGGGGCGCCAAACCTGCTTCTTGCCCAGGGCCCCATATTAACCTCGTTACGCCGCTGCTAACGTACAAATGTTGCTATCGTTTTTCACACGCTGCAATATGGTTCAATCAGGGTTATTAATTCCACAAAAAAATCATCCACATACCTTGGTGTTGCAAAACTAAGATGCAGTCGTAATCCGGAGCAGACTCACGGACTACATTGATAGCAGACCTGAAAATGTTTTTTCGCTTTGCAGGCTTCTAAAATCTTGCGTCAGATCTAAGTTTTCCATATTATTTATTGCCTTCCTATCGTCACTACTGCTTTTCTTTTCAAAGCTGCCACCAAGCATTACAATTTAACTTGCAACAAAAACAGACCAATTTTGCACAGCCCAACGACAAGACCATAATTTAGCGAAAAAGATCGTGTTTGTGTTGTGCTGGGCAGTTCTCACGCGGAAAAGAAATAAAGGAACAGGAGTATTATTACGAAACAATAGCAGTGTTGATTCTAATCGGTGAGAGGCTGGGTCAAAGTCCGTCACGTAATATTGAAGTTTAACGAAGTGTAAAGCATTGTTTAGTTTAGACTTAGTGTTTTTGCCTTTGTTTCTACTTCGATAGGCACCAAAAAGGGGCGCATTTTTATCAAAATTGCGCCATTTTGAGCGGGCACCAAAACCGTTTGGGGGGGACGTTGTCCCAAACTTCCCCCCTGGATGCGCCACTGTATCGTTGTTACAAAACTCATTCAAATAATTTTTTTATTGAGTTGCATTTGGTGTACTGCTTCATGAACAAATAAAGGTAGAAAGCGACATTTAGAACTGAAATTATTCGCCCGTTCTGCAACGACTGCAAATCACCTTCGCTTTGTCTTCAACTGCAGATAGATACATTTTTTCGAGTCATGTAAAGATGTTTGCCGAATTGGAAACAAAGCAACACAACTTGACTTTAATCTGTTACAAATTTTGTCATATTTTTACAAGAGCAGCACAAAGAGATTCTAACTTGTCAAGAAGACAAATTGTTACACTACATGAACAATCGTATTTGTGGTGCCTCATAATCAAAGTTCTTCCAGTAAGGTGGTGGATGAGTCTCTTAGCTTCCAGTAAGGTGGTGGATGAGTCTCTTAGCTTCCAATACTATGCATCATCATCATTCAGCAAATTTACTCGAAGATTGAGAGGATCCACTTTTGGTGCCATCGTTGATAAGAAAATGATGTCCACAGGTGGTTTCTGAAGATAGTGGCTTGTTATAGATTGAGAAAAGAACCGAAGCCGACAACCTTATCCAACAAAAAAACCCAACCTATGGTGTATTAATCAAAGCGCCAGAACGAATGTTTATCGATGAAGTTCCATTGTTCACCACGAAACGTTTCTGGCGATGAATGCGCATTCCTACTTGCATCAACAAAATGTGAAGTCCGCATCTGCAGTATTGTTTTCAAATACTTTAGTTTTGCAAAGTGATGCGCACAGCAAAACCCATGAAACATGCAACTTGTAATTTCAATTGTGACAGTTTTTTAATTGACTCATGTTTTTAACCTAATATGAGAGGAAATTGAACGAACTTAACTCAAAATGAAAACGAGGTCTTCAGAAGCTTCGTTGTGCACTTACAGTTGGTAACAAAGCAAAATTTTTGCAGACAATCACATAAATTAACATCAACAAGGACTGCTTGAAACTATCACGAGAAAATGTTTCGTCTAAACTGCTTCACTGAAAATGGACAGCGTGTGTGGAGTCGGGCATCAAGCCAGAAAACTGCAAAAACTCTCGTTGCTTCCGACAACATTCCGAGATTGACATGCTGTTGACTCATCACTGTGAAAAACGTGATTGAAAGCATCTTAGGATGTTTTGGAATTTTTGCTGGTTTCCTCTGCTCCGTGCCTTAAAATAACAGCAATACCCATGAAGAGTACTATGAGAGCTACTTACCGGAGTATCATCAGCAACATCGAGTCGGAAGTTCAATAATATTTTGCTAATCGCCATCTTCACTTCCATCTGTGCGAACCGCATTGCGATGCAGCTACGTGGACCAACGCCGAATGGCTGGAATATGATTGGATCAATCTTGCTCATGTCTTCCATTCTGAATACGCAAAAGACAACTAATGTAATAAATGTCATTTCACACTCATTTTGCAAAAGCCTTAAACATATCTGTTACATCCATATAGTTATGCACCTGGCGTGCAACCATGCTGTTTGTTGCATAAACATATTCGTCATTCGCTATCAGTCTTAAGAGTTGCCACATTTCAGCTCAGACTATCGCATTTGCTGCAGAAGATTTTTCAAGGTTAGCTTGCCAGCATTTATCTCGACTTGTCTATATTGTAATAGTTTCGTGACATACAAAGCCAACATGAAATTAGTGTACGGATGTTGCTTTGTAAAGAACTATCCTTTCTAGTCACTGCTGCACTAACTGATGTCATCGTTCATAAATGCAATCTTGACAGCGGCAAATCGGTCAATGACCCATTTGACATATTTATTTCTTAATTGTTCCGAAATAACGCAGCTCGTTGCCTTTAAGTTCTGTTGGATCCTATAAATACAAGCTCAGTCAATGTTGCTTCATACACGCAGGCAACGTAACGACACGGCTGTCAATCTGCCACTGTGAAAACGCCCCAACGATAAACATTTTTGTGTTCAATTTCTCTTTCGGTCCGGGTGACAAAAACATTTGCTGGGATGGGAGTGGAAACGTTTCCGCCTGGAAAAATGTTGCTTCGTCTATCTATCATCATCGAAAGTAACATCGGATGCCAGTTTTGGCGAAAGTATACCCTCAGGCCAGGAAAATGGCAAACTGAGCAGTATGAAAACCTATTTCCAGTCTGTTGATTATAATGCCAGTCAGGCAATCAATTGCGTGGTTCAACAAAAAAACTGCGAGGGTTGTCGAAATGACCGCAACGTCAACACATCAGCCGACCTTTGAAAAGAATAAAAAGACAATGTGAAGATTACGTTTTCCGCAAAGAAATAGGAAAGGAAAAACACACACACAAATATAAAACAATAACGCTAAATGCCAATTAAAAAAAAACAATATCACTAAAATTAAGAGTGTGTTGTAAAAATAAGTGACTTCCGTCGTTTCAATCTGAAGATTTTTGAAAAATCGTGAACAAAGTATACAGGACTGAAGCCTGACTGACAGTTGTTTGTGTCAACATGTGAAACAGCAAGTGCGTAAAAATGGCCATTTTTCTCGTAAGCTTTTGTCGCCGGCCCTTACAACATTTTGAAAAACCCTCGGACAGACATGAACAACAGATCCTACCAAACCCAACCTCGAAGTAACAGGAAAACAGTCTAAACACAAAGTAAAAACTGAAGTAACTTGTCACCTTGACTTCTGCAAAAATTTTGAAACGTTCGAAGTTTGAAAATACTTTTTAAGGGCAACAAACGTTGAGACGAGTTTACCTTTGAGTCATTATTGTGAAACCACTGATTCCATCAGTGCTAGCCTATTGGTGTACGGGGTGAGTTGATTGTTAAAACCTGACAATGGTTTGCAGGTAATACATATTTGGATTAAAACCTTTAATGGGCTAGATTTAAAATATCAGCAAGAAAACGTTGCCGGAAGGCAGAACACGTCCACTTGAAAGTGCGTCGCGTTTGATCAAGCGACGAATGCGCGTCTCCAGGCAGGAAAATTTCTCAAAGTGCCTCACATTTTCACGCGCGCAATACCAGACGGCAAAGTACCTCTCTGGTTTGAATTTTAAAGGTTCATCCCAGTATTCCGGGTCTCGTAACATTCCGTACAGAGGAATATCGACGTGGGCTCCTTTCGGAATCTTTAACCCATCGATGATAATATCTTCTTGGCACAGTCGGCTGTTTCTGCAAACCACCGGATAAGACTAAATTACCGAAACGTTTTTAAAGACTGGATATTCGTAAAATAGGCGTACGTCGGGCGTAAAGTTGCAAGTCAATCACACTTTTTCGCGCAATTATGGTTACTTTTTCGCACAATCTCGGATTATCTTATCGAACAATTTCGAAATAATTTTTAGCACAATTTCGGATTAATTTTTCGTACAATTTCGAAGGCTCAAATTGGCTGCGTCCGTTAGGAGAAAATGAGAATTGTTTTCGCAAGGAGGAAAACATGAGGATAGTGGACACGTTCTCTCTCGGCCCAAATCACTACGCACAGTTCAAGCATTAGCTTTTCGTAGAGCAAAGGTTTTTCTCTGAAGTGCAAGTCAAAAAAAGGTAAAGTATGTGAGTGAAGCAGCTCGGTACAACGCGTTTCGCACACAACAGCAGATCCAACTTAAGCCGACTCTTTGCTATTTTGCTGAGAACACAACAGCGAATACTTCATGCCAGCTGGGTTTGAATCCAGCGCATGACGGGGATTCCCGATTCGACCCAAAATACGCATCAAACACTTCGCTAAATGTTCTCACACTTTTTACAATAATTGTTCTCCCTTGATACAGTGATTTCAACATGATTTGCTGCGATACCTTGGCTCACCGTTAATAAGAACTAACAAACATTGGCAGCGCGCAAACAATACCTCACAGCGGGTGGATAGATTCTTATGGATTCATTGATGCACATCATCAGATAGTTCATGTCGTTAAGCGCTTCGTACGTAAGACCACCCTGCGAAATCGCGCAAAAGTGTTCGAAAATGATAAGTTGTTGCTGGTACAAAGTGACATCGGCAACTATTAGGCGATGCTACGACGTGACGTCAACCTCTGTTCAGTAGTACCGAACGGTAGAAAACATGCGCGGATGCAAAAATATAACTTAATCCCAGTTACAAACATTAAAGGTAAGTTGCATAACGTCAGGAATGATGGTGGAAACGTGAATTGAACCTGATCGGATTGATAGCATGCTCAAATGCACCCATCTATCCATCAAAAGCAGAAACAGTCACATGGGTAGAGGTTAAATTGAGTCGGATTCGGATCCAGCAGAGCCGTAACTTCCGTTTCCACCACAGGTGTTTACACAATCATAATTTCATGCTTTGCATCGCCAGACGAGAGAGCGAGATGATCAATCAAACATTAGTAGGCAGAGTTTAGACCAGCGCTGTTCATGCACCTAATATTTAACGAGAAAATTAACAAAACTCCGTGCTTTTTACGACTACTCGTTTCAGAATAAACAACAGGCTGTTGGACGAAAAAACTAAACTCACATATTTGTCCACTGTGTCCTTGATCTCCTGTCTTAGTTTTTCTTGACATTCTTTGTGCACTGCCAGGTTGTAAGCAAGAAACTGCATGGCACTAGATGTCGTATCGTATCCAGCCAAAAGCATTATCATGCTGTTTCCAACTAACTCTTCGCGAGAAATAGCTGCGCAAATTGTAATTTACTTGAAAATGTTGTTAATTCAGATATGATCTTACAATTCCCTTCTTCCATGGACGTCAGAACAAACAAACAAAAACTCAATATCACTTTTCGAAAAAAACGATGCCAAAATTAATGAAACGATGAAACATAAAGCTAACTTTTATTGTCATCTCTGCTCAGACTTCTGCCAGGTTCTTCGTCTACATCAAGCGCTGACAAGATCTAACGTTAACAAATACAGATAGCGTAGGCCAGTGACGTAGCCAGCCCAAAATGTTTTTGGGGGCCAACATTTTGGAGGGAAAATGTTTAACTTTAGGCGTGCAACAGTATTTTGTTTGGGACCCCGCTTCTCAAAGCACAAAATGACTAAATGTGCTAATATTTTGGGGAGGGCGTGGCCCCCTCTGGCTACGCCTATGGCTTAGGCTTCGGCTGACATGGGAAAAGGTTGCTCTTGATACATGCCACATGTAAATGTTGCAATTGATAGCGTTGCTTCACTAACAAATCAACGTTTGATACAAGTTTGTAATCACCATAGCAACCTCACCTTTCATATCCGGTGTGATGGTTTTCTTGTCAGTTTCGCAATCCAGCATGCACTTCAGCAAGTCAACTCTCTAAATGTAGTTTAACCACATGATCGTAACATTTTGAATTTGAAACAACCTTTCAACAACTACACTGCGTTTAATCTAAAGCAGTCAAAACTGGGAATAGCACGTGTAAAAACACTACATATTCAAGAAATTAACAGTAACAAAAGTTACTTTCAAGACAGTCGAAAAGGCTCAGATCTTTCAAGTACGAGACTCTATCATCTCGCAATCAAAACACGTCCAGCACGCAATCCAAACGTCTGCGTTTTGCTGCTGCTAATGGCTTTGATGCATTTTATACACACAATCAAATATTGTCACTCATAGGCGTACGAAGCGGGGGCAGCTGCAGCCCTCCTGGCTTGAAACAATTCGGGGCAAACTCTGTTTTCAGGGCAAGCGCAAGTTGCTCAAACATCCTGAGTGATAAAAAATATTACATTACAGTGAAATTTTTAGGGGATCTCTGTTTTTCAGGGCAAGCGCAAGTTGCTCAAAAATCCTGCATGATAAAAATATACATACAATACAGTGAATTCAGGGCACACTCTGTTTTTCAGGGCAAGCGCAAGTTGCTCAAAACTCCTGAGTGTAAAAACGTATATTCAATACAGTGAAAATTGTCAGGCCAAACTCTGTTTTTCAGGGCAAGCGCAAAGTTGCTCAAAACTCCTGAATGGTAAAATATACATTAAATACAGTGAAAAATTTCAGAGCAAACTCTGTTTTTCAGGCAAGCGCAAGTTGGTCAAAATCGCGAACGGTGGAAAAAATTTCATTACAGTGTTTTCAATGTATATTCACTTGCAAGTGATCCGTGTACTTTGGGCAAGTGTTTGTGTAATCTGGACCAAAGTCGTGATTGGTTATGATGACTTTGATCTGGACCAAGCCCTCGTTTTCTGTAAAAATCGAACAATCGGATGACGGTAGGTCAACTTGATATAAGAATTCGGTAACATTTTCTTTGTTCGTTTTCGAGATTGCGCTGGGTAGAGTTGCAGGGTGTTAAGATGATATATTTTTTTGATTAACAGGAGTTTCACTGCAATGAATTTCGTGCTTGTTTTAGAACTCTTCAGTGATCTGTTGCAGCATTGGTCTTAATACTAAAATTTAGCTGACTGGCTGGGGTAGGAAAATTTTGAAGGTAGTTTTGTGAGTGCAGTTTGCAATTTGGACCAACACTGGTGGCGGTTTGTGTAATATGGACCAGCGGTACAAATGACACTTAGTATAACTTGTATAAAGTACTTAGAAAGTGTTTTATAGGCTATCAATTCTTTGTCCACACAATTAACGAACAAGGTAACCATACAACAGACTTTGCAGAGGTTTCAGGCCCGTTCGGACAATCGGAATTTGTTCAGATATTAAATAAATTTTTTTGTCTAAGAATGATGGTGTTTTCAGTTGATTCATTAGGAATCACTGCTGCGGGAAAAGTGACAGTCTGAAACATGCATGGAAATGTCTATTACAGAAATGCTGAAAACGTTCGTTATTTCGTTCCAGATTTGTGGCAGGCTATTCGTAATTATTGCCATGACAAGTCTGGAATCCAGAAAACGACCATTCCGTTATAAACGAATTCAACTGTATAGAACAGATTTACAAAAGTTTCAGGCCCCATTCGGATTAAACCAAAAAAGTTAATTTCAGGGAAATTGTTAATTTCACTGTGCATTTTTCTGCCCTCCCCCCTGTAAAATATCTTTCCCGTACGCCTATGGTCACAAGTAGTGTTACAGCGCCTTTCATTATTACCAGATGCAAAAATCCAAAACCATGTCACACTAAAAACACTTTGTCTAAAGCAGTGGTTCCCAAACTTTTTCTCATCACGTACCATCTGTGGGACCCATACTGTCAACACGTACAACTTTGCTCCAAGAAAATTAAATATACCAAACATCATTCGATCGAAAGTTTGGAAAACCAGAATTGACACAAATGCGACATGAAGGTAATGGCGGTGAGAAATTATAAGGGCCATTTTTAAAAACCAACAAGGGAAGTACACAAAAATTCATAAATTTATTAACAGAACCCGATAAGTAAAAAACATAGCTATGAATGTATATCTGTGAAGATTAAGAGAAAGTAGTAGGCCTATTCGCGTACCACCTTGAAGGTCTTTGCGTACCACAGTTTGGGAACCACTGGTCTAAAGGTTCGAACCTTTCAATATTCATAATTTCTGCAGCCGCTGATCTCCGAAGTGTAAGATAGCGATAATATTCAAAACACCAGAACTGCCTAGCCAGGCGCGCAACCAGGGGGGGCAAATGTCCCCCCCCCGAAAATTTTCAAAACCTTGCATAGCAATAGCAATTTTGACATTTGAAAAACTTTCAAATAATAAGGTTGAAATTTTGTAGTCCAAACATTTTTAGTAAAAGTT
>Ga0210059_1013586_pt1 | contig 12156 bp, 8 predicted proteins | sample Ectturendosymbi2_FD_188042 | JGI IMG/M metagenome (GOLD analysis project Ga0210059, IMG submission 188042) | Ecteinascidia turbinata endosymbiont from Florida, USA - Sample 2 (SPAdes) (version 2) | ecosystem: Host-associated > Tunicates > Ascidians > Unclassified | place: Key West, Florida...
GGCCACTGAACGCCGTGATTCGAACAACGAACCTTCAGGACGCACCTCTTCGCGAACAAAAATCAAGCGCCGCCCTGGAAAACGTAACAAAGCGGCTTAGTCACGTGACAAGCCGCAGGTGTACCACGTCACACGCGCGAAATCCCAGCCAATGCAACAACAGTCTTTAAATCATTCGTTCTCGATGTTGTCAGGCCCATGGACCATCCTTGCATTCGGTCAACCACTTCGCACAACATGTGAGATTCACAAAACTACAAACACAAAAACCTAAGAAATAGTCTTACATAATTTATTGTAAAGTGAAAGTGAAAGTTACAAATTTTTAGGAACGTTTTATCTCAAATGTATGGAACTCTTTGTGGACCACCACAAATTGAGAATCACTGCTTTGATCGAGTGACAGTGCATGGACAAACCCAAACACCAATTGCACCTCGAATATTATTTCGTTGGTCAGCCGTTAACTTGAATTGAGCAGAGATTGAATAAAATGAAAATGCATCGGCACGACGATGGCGTTGCGTTCACTGTCGTGGCTGAACATTCATAACATTCCGGGAGCTTAACTTCCGGAGATCATTTTCACAACGACTGGTTGCCTTCTTTTACTGTCTGGCTGCAAGTTCTACATTCACTATAAGAGTCGGCATTTGCGATCGAAGCCTGAGCAAGCGCCCAGAACATTAATGTTTTCAAAGCCTTCTGCCCTGAATAGAAGTCCTTCAAGACTAATGTTTTTCTACCTTTTTACTTTTTGTTTATTCTGTTCACTGGATATGAAGCTATGCGGTAGGCGTTTATTTGTAAACTCTAATAACCCTCAGCACTACTGATCGCGGTTTTCGTTTTTTTAACAACAATTTATTTTTTAATTCCAACTTAAAATCGCTGGAGAGTGCGACAGAACGACAACAGGGACTGATCACCGACTGGAATCCACAGCTTCTGAGACTGGTGTACGTATCGATGCAAACTCACCGGCACGTCAGCATCAACTGATGCTTTCAGTGCAAACAGCAGCAGTGAGAGAGCGAGCATCTTAACCAACCTCCACCAAACGTATGAAACCAACAACATGCTTTACGACAGCTGAAGCGTCAGTTCGAATTGCCCGGTGATGATTTTTGGTGCCAATAACTGCTTTGGCGTTCAGTTGGCGATTTCTCCGAAATATCCGATGCTCACCCTTATAGTTAATTGTAACCAGCATCACAATCACTAATACGCCAGCGCAGGGTTATTTCTAAGGATATGAGATACGATTAACTGCCTCCAAATGCACCACTGCTCAGCAAAAGTACAAAAGAACGCGAAACTTTAACCACACAGTCGAGCACACTGGTTTTCAATCGCTCGCTTACCGATCTCGCCTTCTTCCCGTACTTGCTCGACTGCTTGCTGCCACTGCGCACACAAAAGTCTTATTTTCAAACGACGCAAAGTTTAAAGCTGATGGTTGAAAAGGCAGTTCGGGCGGTCAGGTTTTGTTGTCAAGTGACGAGCATCACACGGAGGAGGGACAATCAACAATTGCAACCTGACCACAACAGCGAGACAAAACTGTTCGAAGGGATAAACCAACTTCACATTTTTTCACAAGTTGGCGCTGGTTGTTTCAGTACCTTGCTTTCCGCAAGTCACAGAAAAAGTTTGTCAGAAAATCCAATAAAAAGAGAGATCGGAAGATCCAATCCTTCGAAAACGCAAATGTTTCACAATACTCGCCAATTCTGCCTCAATCTTTTGCAAATTTTTTCGTGGCTCAAGGGGCTTTTTGTCTTCTATGGGTGTGCCTGCAAACGTTTCACATTAAGGCAAAAGTCCTAAACGGGGGGAAGCCGCAACACAGGTCCTCCCACTCGCGACGACCCGGGGTCAGGCATCTCCAGTCGCGGGAAGAAGTCTTTACGAACAACGTGCAGCGAATCAAAAATTCCATCGAATTCGCTCAACGTTAACATGGGCCTTCACACAACACGCCGTGATCAACTTTAGTGATAAGTTTCGTAGTGCGGGAGTAAAAGTCATTCGCATTGTCAGTGAAGTATGCCCCTGCTGCAGGCCTGCACAACTCAGCAAGCTCGAAGGGTCAAATCAGCAACATAAATTCGCTGCGGGCTCCAGAAGTCTGTTTCATTTCGATGCAGAGATTTCGTTGTAGTATTTCAGAAATTGCAGATCGACAATCATTTACTTGAGGTGGAGCTTTTGCAACATGTTCTACAATTGAGAAAGCTCTCGCGGGCCGCAAGAAAAGCTTTCGCGGGCCGCATGCCGCCCAGGGGGGTCAGGGGGGCATTTAGAATATCTAGTCAGTTTGTGGTTGTCTGAGAGGCGGTATCCCAAGCAAAATACTGTTGTTAGCCTAAAGCAAAAATTTTGCCCCCCCCCCAAATTTTTGCGCTGGCTACCCCCACTGCGCGCGAGCGAGCCACGAGGTTCACCTGCCGCCGAAAGGTTTGTTCTTCCTCTTTTTGTCCTTCGACGTTGCCGGCGTCTGCGAGAGGCTCGAGCAGCTGCCTTTCCTGCTGATCGGCGTCAGTGGCGTCTTCGGCGTGTCGGACCTGAGAACGAAGCCAGCAAATCCGTACAACAGGCCAGGCTGCGCGGCAATAGCAAGAGTTGTGATTCAGCAATTTTTCAGTCAGTAACAGTCGTGATTCAGCAATTTTTCAGTCAGCAACAGTCGTAGTCAGCCACTATTGAACCCGAGTCCATGAATACCTTTAAGTGAGACCCGTGAACCACAAGAATGCTTAGGTGTAAATCAACAGCGAAACAAGTTTGCAGTGAGGCCGGTCATCGAAATTTCAACCCGCGAAGAATGTTACCCACAGATCAATTGGTCCGCTAACCAGGGGAGGCGCAGGGGGGGAGAAGCCCCCCTAGAAAAATTTTCGCCCCTCCTGGAGAAATGTGTTCGACGCAGTTCAAAATTATTGGACATAGTTCAAAGAATTTGAGCCCCTCTCAGAAAACTCGTCGCCCCTCCTGGTGTCCCAAGCTGGTTACGGACTTGCAGCTAACTGAAGAAGCTGAAAACTTACGGTCGAAGTGAAGTCACATGTAATTGCAATTGTTTATGCGTAAGTGGTTGAGCTGACGCTTGAATTCAGCGTTAAAATTTGATGAAGAACGCGCTGTATCGAACGAAGCTAATCGGGTGGGTGCTAATATAGTGTGAGGTCTACCACCTTTTGTATGGGCTGCGGTGGACCTCATGCTCTAGTAGCACCGCTAATTGACTCGCGCTGCTTTTTCTCAATTTTTCGCACCTGGAAGACGATTCCGTTTCGTTGCTGTTGTTGTCGTCTTGTTCGGGCTCGTCCGCCTTTTTCTCTTTATCCGCTTCGGAGTCTTCTTGCTTGGTTTCATTTTGAGCTTTGAGCACAACAACGTAAGCAGTGGTGTAGGAGAGGTGAGTGCAAGCGTACCCCCAAAATTTTGATTTGGTGAAAATCCGGGAAGATTCTGTGTAAGCCTTCACAAAATCCCTGAAAATCTGGGCAAACTCCTAGAAAATACGAGCGAAAATGGCGCCCAACGTCTTTTGACTTCAAAACAATGGCGCCCAACGTGGTTTGAGTTGAGGAAACGGCGCCCAATACAGTTTTCATGAGAAAATATTCGCACAAAAAGTGACCCAAATTCTTTTCGGGCAAGCTTGGTGAAACTCGGGCAAAAACCCTTCGCAACCCCCGAAAATTTGCCTGCTCCTACACCTATGAACGTGTAAGTGCCAGTCACCGTTTACAGCGTGAATTCAATCGCTCGACATTAAAACTTCCTGGTTCAGTGGTACAAAAAGCTGAGCTGCTGCCTGAGTTACGAAAGTCATTTTACAGAACCGTGATTTTAATTTGTCCAGTCTCACATTCCGGTGATATCGACCACACACATCGTAACAGTCGAAATCTCACACCAATGGTTAAGTCTAGCCCAGAGGATTTTAAAATATCTTTTGCTTGGGGTCAACCCAACGTTTCGTCTTTTCCATTAGCCTCATGCAGTTCCATTCATTCGATTCTTAGCACTCCCGAAAAATGTGACTATGGACCCATCTGCTTTTTTCAGCTTTAAAGTGAAAGACTACCGTGCAAATAGCAGGTTTCGGTCGCACATATGACACGCTACAACGATAATCGTGGCAACATGCCGATAGAAAATCACTAACATAACCAAACGATTCGGTGTTTCTATACAAACAGTAGGAAAACTTCATTTTAAACACAACTGTACGTTATAATTTGAAAATATCAGCCCCGCCTGCAATTTTGTGGAAGGAATGCGCTTTCGCTTTTGGCAATGAAAGATGTTGGCGGTGGTTTCGCAGCACGGATCACCTGCTGGTACTTACAGGTGGCTTTGCGTATAGAGTCCATCACGCCACTGACAGCCGACATTGAAGTAACCGATGATTTGCTGAACAGTCTTTCCGCTTCCTTGAACTTTCGATTTCGTCGGTCGGCCTTACTGTTCGTGTTTCTCCAGGAATGAAAAAGTTAGCCACAAAATTAATTTTAAACCCAGTTAGACTAATAGACACTGAAGGTGAGTCAGTAAACCAGAGGCAAAGTAACATTTAATCAATTTCAAACTTCCACTTATATGTGCAGGCCCGTAACCAGGGGGGCGAAGCACCCCCTAGAAAAATTTTTGCCCCTCTTGGAAAAATGTTTTGGACATAGTTCAAACAATTTGGGCCCCTCTCGGAAAACTCTTCGCCCTTCCTTGTGTCCCAAGCTGGTTACAGGCCTGTATATGCGTATGCGAAGTTCGCTTAAGCCAGGGGTCTCCAAACTTTTTTGTCCAAAGGCCACCTAAGTCATTACTCATCAGTCCGAGGGCCACGCAAGCTATTACTCAACAGTCCGAGGGCCGGACATCTTACACAATGTGATTGTTTTAGGAAATGTTACATGTTACATTCTGCCAAATCAACAAATCTTTCTGGTATATTGTTTTTCCTTCTTGGAAAAATGTCTACGCAGGCCAGATGTGGCCCGCAGGCCGTAGTTTGGAGACCCCTGGCTTAAGCGATAACTCTTTTACACAAAACCAAATCATAAACCTTCGTGGTAGGTTGGTAAATGACGAAGTAGTGTGGGTTTCTGACAGAATTTATTCTTTTATTAGAACAAAACAGTGCTGTTTTACTGCTTTAAACACATAGATGAAGACTTCTCGGCAAACCCAAGAAAGCACCAGGAATGTTGTTCTGTTTCACGAAGTCGTAGCATAAATACGCACTTGTTTGTGAGGTAACGATCCCATCCTCTGATGATATTTCCATACAGCTGCGTGTCTTCAAGATAGCTTCCTTCAAAGGCATAGATTTGACGTTCTAACGTCGCCAAAGTTTCCTACACGCAAAAAAGTCAAATTTGGCGCAAAACAGCCACGGTCGTAAATAGCATCACCAGCACACAATAATGTATATTTTTTAATGATGATGGAGAAAATGAAAATACGTTTGTGCCAATGCCTAGCAGCTGGGCTACTGGGGCTATTTAATTTTAACTTCGTCGTCTAGAGCAGTGGTTCCCAACCTTTTCTGATGCATTCCTTCCTTTGCTCATTTTGGAACTTTTCATTCCTCCCCTATTACACAAATTCAGCAGGGTAGCTGAAAGAGTTAAAACGTTATTTTACAAATATATAGTGATATAACTAATTGAAATATCCAATGTCAACTTAAAAAAGAAATACAACTCTTGCAATGAATACGTAACTTAACTATAAAGTGGAAATTCCTCCCCTGAACTGATGAAATTCATCCCTGGGAAGAAATTCCTCCCTGGTTGGGAACCACTGGTCTAGAGCATTTGTACCAGTAGTTAAGTTCAATCCATCATAAAAATGTAAGAACCAAAACATACAGCTTGGCAATCAACTACTAATCAAAAATGGTGTAAAAATTGTGATGTGCAGCTCAGAACCAAAAATATGAGGTTTGAGTTGCAATGAACTTTTATCTCAAAAATGAAATGTTGGGTTCAGCACTTGAAAACGGTTTTATCAACCATGAGAATGTAAGAATTTGCTGGTAACTGTTTTGCGATGTTTGCCAAGGAAAAAGTTTTGAACATCAACAAGCACCAGTGATAAATAAACATAGAGTGTTTTCAAACAAACAACCCAATTCTGATGCCATTCCAATTTGTTTTTGCTTGAGACTCACTAGATATCCCATCTGCTTTGTTTTGAACATGAAGCCTATGAGAATGAACTCATGAGTATGTCTTGTGGCAATAGTAATGCCAGTGCTGTTGGTAATACGACAGCAAGACGTTTGGTACAATCTTTAGCGTTGAAACATCTTTCTTTCATTCATTTTCACTCTCGTTTTTCTCTTTTGGTCACGGTTACAGCAGCCCTAGGAAATCTTGAAATACCTCATGGCTTTCAGCAACCTTTGATAGCTCCGCTTGCTCCACACAAAGCCAGGTCAGAGATGTAATCACACCACTTGTGTACTTGGTCGACCTCTCTGGGTCGCTTTGTGTTGCCATCAGTACAACAGAACTGATATACTTGTCTAATTATTACCAAGTCTTCTACTATGCATTTGTTATTTCTAATCAGAAACAAGCATTCGTCTGTGATTGCTGGTAACAAAACTGAGGTTGCACTAATTGATCGGCACATAATTAAGGGACAACAGAAGCGACCATAGAATTTTATTTGTCAACAACATCAACAATTATTAATTAACCTAGGCAATATGTTTAATGACCTTTAAGTCTTTGCCTATAGTTCTAAATGGCTAATCTCCTTCACTATGGATACAGCACATTTCTATTGGTATTAATTACTAAGCTCTTCACTTACAGAAAAAAACGAAACCTTGTTTATGTCAAGCATTCATTATATAGAAATTCATTATACAGAATCTCATGTATAGAAAAACTACAAACACTGTATCAAAATTCATTTCACTTACTGCTATTTCTTCTTTGCGCTTTACAAGTTCTGCAAGCTCTGCTCGAGTGTCATTTGTTTGAGTCTTGTGAGACATGGCAAAGCCACAGGTGACAATAGTAATCAGAAACCAACAAACATAAACATATAAATCTATAACCTGTTGGTGTACGACATTGTTTAGCCAACATACTCAAAAGCAAACCAATGAGATGCAGTAAAGATACAAAATTGATTCCCTAAAATGCCTATATTTGTCTTGGATCAGCCAATCCATCACTGCTGTTGAATACCATGAACAGAAAATGCTACCAAGAATTAGCAAGTCAGTTTGGCTGCAACCAAGTTGACATTGCCCTTGTAAACTGAGTTCTAATTGATCTTGCTTGACATTTAAAATGTCAAATCTTTCCAATTCTTGTCATTAAACCCATGCAAATTGTATGCAGTGATGTTTAACTGAAACAGCTACATAGTATGTACATCGTTGGATGATAAATTTAGGACATTATTCATCTGTTCACTGTGCCATGCAGAAAGACTGCCTATTGTTTCTACCAAAAGAATAATTGTATGTAACAATCAATTTCATTAAGCCAATTATTCAGTTTACTACAACTTTGGTCTCATTGCATGATATTTTGAAATGAAGTAAAAGATAAAAATGAAGTCTGAATTACCACTATACCATTCACACCCCAAGTATGCCTGGTCAATGGTTGTAAGTAGACTACTGTTCAGTTTGAAACATGTCGTGCGTGCTGGCATTAAAAACATCAAAATTAGTAGAAGTTGCCCACAAGTACCTTGGATTTTAAAGTTGTTTGTATGGTCTGCTAAATTTCATCACAAGTTTGAGACCCATCATCACTTTGCAGTGAGAATATCTAGCATATTCTAATATGACATTATATTCACTTTACATTGTATTCTAATAGGATTAATGCATGCAATTAAAACCTTATGAATCTCATCAACTAATCCCACTATCATTCCATGCAGTTTTGTGTATTTGAATAAAATTACAGCTGATCCTGATCAAAATGTTACACGCATGGATTTGGAAAACAAGTCAGGAGATTCTTAAAGCACAACTGCTATGTCTTTGAAGAACCAGTAGTTTTTATCAGTACATTTCTTTAACGATCATGAAGACACCGGACAACAAAATTTTGTTGCATTTCCACCAAAATCTTGTTTTCACGTAATTTGGGAGAAATTGCTAAATTCTAATTAGTTTTTGCTGCAAGGTCTACTTTTTCGCAAATAGAGATTTTTTATTTATTGCAGAATTTCTCAAATAAAGTGATATGATTTCTAAAATTATGTTTTTGCTTACAGTTGAACAACCAGTCTCAAAGCAAAAACATGTGCCAAGAAATTTTTGTATTGCAGATATTTTATTTAGACATATAAGCACCAAATGTTTGAAAAAAATGCAACAAAAACTATTTTTGCTGGTAAATACATGCAAAACATTCACGAGTTTTTGCAAAATCACATGGAATAGAATGATAGCAATCTATGTACATTTTTACTCAAAAGACTGTGTTATATTATGTAAACAAAGATACTCAAGTGTTTTCAGCTTATTTAGATGCATATTAAGCATTTGACAGAACTAACCACAACCTGCTGTTTGCTAACTAATTAAGCGCAATGTACCTATGTGCATAATAAGATTGTTCATGAGTTGGTATAGCCAACAGATCATGCAAGCAAAATGGGGCAACAGCTTTCCATTCCCCTTTTACTGTAACCAATGGGTAAGGCAAAGTGGAGCTCCGAGCCCATATTTATTTGCTGTTTACTGCAGCAAAAACACTTTATTTTGTGTCTATTGCATCCCAATTGTGGGGCTAATACACATCGACTGGTATGAAACACTTGCAAGTTGCCTACAACAATGTCTACCGAATTATATGCATCAGATATCTGGAAATGTAACTATTTGCCCACACCAAGTTAACCATTGTGTTGTGACATTTGATGCCTGGTTTCAAAACTATCTGTATTACTTTTCACAATGTTGCACATCTTCATCTGATCCTTTTATCTGAACACTTCAAGTGTCTGATGCTTTTTGCAAATCTTCAATTTTTCTCCATTATTCAACGCTCCTGTATGACAGTGACCAACTGTTGGTGCATTGTTTTGGTGTATGCATCTCATCAGCATTGCCTTTCCATAGCAATCAAAAACTTCCATGTGCTTCATAGTGCCTTAGGATTTCTGTATTTTTGTGATTCCTCTATCACCTCCAACATATAAACGATGTGTGCAAGTAAAAAATGAATATATATGACTAGCAAAACACCAACTGTCACGTCTTGCTTTAAATTCAGGGAAAACAATTGGCTGTCAGTCTCATGCTAAATGTTTTGCAAAACATTCAAAACCTTGATCAAAACAATTTACATGTCTTTGTGTGCAGCTAAACACCCTCATTGGAATTTTTTTGTGTTAGCCATTACCTCAGATATCTGATGTTAAGATGTCTTTATTTCTCTCCCACTGTGGGAGTGTGGGATCCCTGTATGATGATGAGTGAATGAAGTTATAGTTGGGGTGCTGTTAAAGTGTGCTCCTCTCAGTGTTGATTGTGCACCAACACCTACAGTACAGTGTAATGCACTATGACCAACCATTTTTGTGCTCTTGTGTTATTTGATTACCCTTGTGAAACACAAACAAACAAAATGCAAAAAGTTGGTTCTGCAAACTTTAAGTAATTGTTTCATATAAACTAGTGACTATTTAGTGAATAATGGCATGTTAGGAATCTCAAGTTTCAGCTACACTTAAAGACAATGCAACTGCAGTCTCTTCTCATGTACAGTACTGCAAATTAGGCACAGTCCTAATTTTGTAATTGAGATCAGACATGGGGCGATTACAGCACAAATGTAATCGATTGCGATTACTTGCCACCTGTTCGATTACGATTATGAATAAACAAAATCACAATGTAATCGATTACAATTACATTGAAAGTAATCACGATTACAATCGCGAAATTACATTTGTCTTGAACCATCCTCAGAAAGAAAACGAAACCCATTTGCATAGTTTTATGTCAGTGTATTTTCAAACAACATAAGATATGAATTATACTTTAAAACTTGGTTATACTTTAAAACTTGGATCCAATGACTCCTAAATCTTCATTCTTACACACGTATAAGCATGTGAGTTTTGTCCAGTAGCCAATCTTTTCATGGGAACTATATATTCTTGAGATGTTTTTGTCTGGTATTGTGTGAATGTATATCGTCCAACTCTGTGAATAAATGTTAAAATCAGATGGTAAACAGCCATGCTTGAATTGATGCATCATTCTAGCTATTTGCAATTTATAAATATCATTAAGACATAAAATTATAAGCTGTACATCAAGTTTGTCAGCATCTGCTCTATATGAACTACCTGTAATCAGTCTATGATTTTACTCTGTATTGATTTTATTGGTTTGAGTAAGTTTGTTGAAGCTGATCCCCAACTAGTTATTGCATACTGAAGATGAGAGTAGACCAGACCATAATCATGGGCGCAATTTGGTGGGGGACACGGGGGACGTGTCCCCCCACTTTTTCAGGTGGGAGGGACATAATATGCTATGTCCTCCCACTTTTTTCTCTTTAGGTTTTGTATTTGGAAAGGTTTCAAAAACAAAAGTGATGTTTGTCACGTTTTGTGTGAAGAGCTAGATGGTAGGTTACACTTAGCCAAGCTAATGTTGAAACAGAGTTTGATGTGGTATCATTGATTCTGTTAGTTTATAAATCTTAGCTTCGTTAAAATATTTTTTAGAATTTTTCAAATTTCTAGTTACCGTGAAAGATGGTTAACTGCTTTTGTTCGACATTTCACTGTGTGGTGTACTGTTAGAAATGTTATTTTCTTGTAACAGTGGGAGTATTACCGCTGCACATGTGAGAGACCACAGTATAGCCATTATTTGTTTCGTGGACAAATTTAACAGCCTATATGCTTTAACGTTGGTTGCCACGTATTCAGAAACAGACAGCGTATAATTTAATTGTGCTAGTGTGGGATACACAGGTACGCCGGAACGGGTGCGCATTAAGGGAGCACTTTCCCTTTGCTCTTTGAAAGGGGGGCAACGGGGGCACAGGTGCCCTTAAATACCGGTATCATAAGTAATTTCGTGATTTATCAAGATCGATTTGAAACAAATTTATCGTCGCTATTTGCGCACACCTAAAATTCAGAATGTTTTTTCTATAATTTCTATTATTAGTTTTGACGTCAACATTGTTGCTAAACATGTAAATGCGAAAAGAATGACTATTATGGCTATGGGTGTGCTTTTACACTAAACTCAAGGAAACAGTTTTGAACTCGTGGTACGTCAAAGCCATGGGCGTCCATAGGGGCATCAAAACAAGGTCGAATCCAGGAAGGGCAATTGAGGTGATTGCCCCCCCAAAACCTACGAATTAACTTTATTTGCCATGATTGTGTACAATTCGGCAAACAGCATTCTCAATACAAAGCTATTTTGTCATCCATTGTTTTGTCACAGAAGTGTTGTGAAGTATACTTCATCTCTCTGATAGTAGTGAACCCGTAATGACACTTGACTAACAAATATTACTGAAATTGCCTCCCTAATCTTATTGGCTGGATCTGCCCCGGGGTCAAAACGGGCATATACCCCTCTCTGGAAATTGGGGCTAAGAACTAAAACTTTCTATAAAAGTGGACGTCAGCAGCTCTATTCCGATTAGTTGATTTATTTCTTGCAATAACAGTTTACTTGCCGGTACTGTACACTCACACGGCACAAGAGCCAGGTTCACTGTTCTGAAAACTGTAGAAATGATGTCTACAGTTTTCAGAAATATCAAAGCCCCAATATCAAAACAAAGCAACTTAAAATATCTTGGCATTATACTTGATGATAAACTTAATTGGAAGTCTCAAATTGAAAAGTTGGTAACACGCTCTCCAAATCACTTGGAATGTTGTTCAAATTAAAACACTACACCAACACTTCAGTGCTCAAATCTGTTTACTTCGCTCTTTTCCATTCCTTTTTAACTTATTCAATTCTTAACTGGGCAAGGGCCAACAAGACGACTTTACTCCCTTTAATTAGATTGCAAAATAAAGCTGTGAGAACACTTGAATATAACAAAACTAAAACAACTGTACTCTATTCCAAGCACACAATTTTAGAAATACCTGATTTATTTCAATTGTCAGTTG
>Ga0210059_1013587_pt1 | contig 12156 bp, 9 predicted proteins | sample Ectturendosymbi2_FD_188042 | JGI IMG/M metagenome (GOLD analysis project Ga0210059, IMG submission 188042) | Ecteinascidia turbinata endosymbiont from Florida, USA - Sample 2 (SPAdes) (version 2) | ecosystem: Host-associated > Tunicates > Ascidians > Unclassified | place: Key West, Florida...
CATTATAATTCGGACTTCCGCCGTCGCGGTGTTGCGCAATCGGCGCATTTTCGCCACCACCAGCTGGGCGAAAGCATCAATGCAGTCGCCTTTGTCTTTGCCCGCGCTTTCCGATGTTCGCGGCTTTGCGCCTGCACGGCGAATCGCTTTGTTGTTATCGTGCTGGCCGTAGTGGCTCGCAAAGCGTTCGTATAAACTGTTTTCGAGCGTGTCGCCAGCGGTCGTGTGCACGCCGACCGTTAATGGACTGGAGTGACCGCTCTGGGTTTGACCGGGAAGCAAAACCAGTCTCGGTGCTTCCAAAATGTCCGGCGTGACGGACGTTGGGGCGTCCGACAGGCTGCTCGCCCTTTTCCGCTTCCTGCTGCTGCTTGCGGAGGAAACGTCGCTGATTTTTTCTTGCAAAGCCAGCTTTGACATCTCATTCTCGCTTTCATGCTCTTCTTTACAGTCTGAAAAAGAGAGAGTAGCCTACCGTAGTAGTTACACCGCATGGTCAACCGAACGGTAATTCAGATTAAAGATGTACCTGACATCTGACCGGTTTCTTCTTCCTGATCGCTCTTTGACGTTATTTTCTCCAGTTCAGCGTAGTCAGACGATCTTGAATACAGAAATTGGTTTAAACATCAAACTTCTTTGGATAGATTTAGTCTTACAACGTAGGACATCCGAGGAATTTTGTTTCTGATAATCGAGCGGAAGTTCGTGAAGGGAAATTTAAGGGTGCTGCAGATACCGTGTTCGGCTCGCAGGCGTAAACGCGCGTTGAAAATCAACCAGTGTAAAGAACATGTACTGCAAGTGGAGAGGTAGTCGGTTCTTCGCCAAATTAATAAGCAAGAATAAGGTCAAATAAACTCCTGAACTTAGAGCACCCTTCTTCACGGCCGTACCGAGGGGGCACACAATGTCCCGGGCGCCAAATCACTGGGGTAGTCGAAAAAAAAACAACCATGTCGCAAGTCCTATTTTCAATGCAGTACATTTGCTCCCGAAAGACCTTAGGTTCGAACATGGGGGCGCCAAATTTGTTTCTTTCCCCGGACGCCATCTTACCTCCGTACACCTCTGCCCCTCAAGCTCTACAGTACACGAATGCCTTAAGGCTGACAGCGTTAACGGATTTGGCCCGTGGTGCTGGTAGAGCACCTCTTCCTACTGTTTGCTGCAGCGGTTCAACCCCAAGCTGTAACGTCATGAAAGCACTTACTCCCGAGGCCGCAGGTGGTTTTCCAGAAAGCTGAGGCGGTCGAAATATTCCCACGTTCCCGTGCACGGTTGTGCCTTCTGTTTGAGGTTCTCGATGCGCACGAACTCTTTTCGGAAGCGGGTGCGAAATGACTTCCATCGCCGTCTGCACGTTTCCACTGCGCGTTGACGTGAAAAATGCCGTTACTGACTTCCCTGTTGCTGCACCGTGTGTGTGCAGACACGCCATTCGACTAAAACAGACTATAGCACATACATCACGAGAAGAAAACAGTTTATCTGTCGATTGCGACGACACGTATGCTTGTGACGCAGATTGTCTCTTGTGCATCAGTTAAGTATTGGACGCCTAGCGTAATAACAACATGTAAGTCAGAAATATATCCTCAGATGTAGCGATTAAATTTGGAAAAGGCAGTACTCGAGAATTGGTTCCGTTCAGTCGCTACGAAACGCTTATTTGCTTTTTTATATAGGGTAAAATTCAGCTCTTGTCTCGAATTTGGAAGGCACAGCTGTACTTAGTCTTCCTTTTGCTGCGGCAGTGCGCGCAAACCGCGCTGATGATAAGTTTCCTGATTTATTGTTAAAATTTTTAGCTACGGCGATTTTCCACATGCAGGATAGGTTCCAACGCAACACAATTTTGTGATTTCTCAAAAGACGAGATTTTCAAGGCATTTACGAAGAGCACTCAAAATTTACTTTAGATGCAGCTCCCATGCTTGCCCATGGGACTTGACCCAGGTGGTTGCTCGCGAAGGGGGGTCGTTGTTCGCCATCCCAAGTAATTTTACGTCATATAGCAGGAATTTTGTGAAGTTGAATACCGCTATTATATGCTCACAGCGCAGTGAGTATTGCACGTAAAGGTTTATTGCCATGGCATAGTGATCCGAAGCCCACGAAAACAAGGTCGTTGGGCTTTTTTTTGGGTGACACCAAAGAAGTCACCGAATTTTCACCAAAAAGAGTTACCGAATTTTTTGGGTGACACCAAAAGAGTCGCCGAATTTTCATTGAATTGTAAATCTTTTCGCCAAGCGCTGTAGAAGCTAGACATCCGCGTGATAATGTACTTCGTATCTGTTTTTTTTTTTTTAGACATTTCGGTCATTTATCTCATAGTTTTATTAAAACTCGCCGTAACAGTGATCATCAGCCTATATTTTCAGACATTCAGACCGAAATGGTTTAATTTTTTTTGGTCATTTAAAAAACATTTCGGTCTTTGACCGAAAATAAACCAGCTTCGTATTGCTGGTTTTGTGGGAATCCCATGGGATGGGCCTGATAAAAGTGTCCCATCGGCAAGCCTGACATTATCCTAGCGCTGTTATCTATCCAGATAACTAATTCTAAGACTGCGCTATGGTGCAGCAGCCACAAGTTGCTACATGTATTAGTGTTTGTAGTCGAATACTTGAAATCATATAAACGTGGGCCGTTGCCCGATATCTTGATCCTTACCACTTTCGTTGAGTGTTTTAGCGATGTCCATCCATATGGCCTGCTTGTGTGTGTCGTCCTTGTACCACACCCTGCTCATGTCGTAAAGAACGGGGTTACTTTCAACAAGGTCAATCAGCTGATAGTTAAAATTTACGCTCCTTGTAGTCATTTTTGTTATCTGTAAATAGTCAAAAGTAAATAAATCATTTTTTTGCGTGTACAGGATTCTGTTGACTCAATCGATCGGCTTCAGTTGCTCGCCATCTTTCATTCTGGCCATGCGGTGGTTAGATGTCAGACCTGCCGGTCTGTGCCGCCTGTTGGGCCTCGATCAGGGCGCGGAGACGCGAAACACGATTTCTCTTCGTAGGCTTACACGCTCTTACGACAAACTACTTCAGTGAACAAGTGTTGACACTATCCTATGCCTGGAACCACGGGTGTGTGGATGGTGGGGTTTGGGTTTAACAATCTTATTTCTTCTAAACCAGGGACCTCCAAAGGCCAAATCCGGCCCACGAAACCATTCCATTCGGCCACAAAGACATTTTGTTAGTATTGAAAAAATAACGTAACCTCTTTACGAAAAATGTGTTGATTCATGAGAATGTAACATACCGAAACAATTACATTAATACTTGAGATGTTCAGCCCTTGAGCTGTTGCATAATAGCTTGTGTTGCCCGCGGGCAAAAGTTTTGAGACCCCTGATCTACACAATAATAATTTATATCTTATCCAGTCCTCTTCATCTGATTTTAAGAGAAAAATATTATCAAAATGTACAGTAAATCCTTAACAGCACAATCAAGAACAGCATAAACAGAAAATAGCTGAATTCGAACCAGCATTCATTCCACACAATATCTTCTGTCTATCGCAAACTAAAACAGGTGATTGCAGGGAGAAATACAGTATCTGAATAATAACATGACAACAATATTACTTTTTAAACCAATTAAAATCGAGGAACTGACAATAATAGAGCTTGGCAACTGAGCTTTTCTTCGCTGAGACGCTTCGGGTGTTTGCCCCGTAATAGTATTGAAATTCTCCCAAACAGTATTCACTAGTCTGTATTTGCGGACGTTATGACCGAACTGACTTGATTTTGTCGGTCATTTAAAAAAAATCGGGGTATGACGAAAAAACCCGGATAGGCCATATTAACGGACGTTCGTTTCTTACTCTCTGTCGGTTATCCAAATCCGCTGTGGTTGTTTAAGTGTGTTTTTTCTAAATTGTTTAACAGTGGTGGTTTCATACCCCACTAACCTGTACACTGCACACTAGTTGCTGCGTATGTGGTACCGAAACAAGTTTTGCGGTTGCTGTTGAGTTCCATTTCACGTTTGTTGCCGCTAAATGGCAATGCTTCAACGTTAGCAAGCATTAATGTTGTGCGATTCGGAAGTCGCATAACCTTCACAAATACGCACAAAACAGTTGACTCCACTGCGTCCGAAACAATGCAGGTAAATTGCATATTGTATACTTAGCTTTTGAAAACAGGATATGTGTGGTTTAAGAAGGCAGAAAAAGAAGTTTTGTGATTTGTTATATTTGCGTCAGATACCAATGTTTCTGGAGGTGCTGCTGCCGTTAGTGGACGCTTAAGCGGCCAGCAAGCTTTCAGCGATTTGAAGCCGGCGTGCAATTGTCATTTGCTTCTCTCGTATATTCGTTTGCAAGCAAAAATCAAGCTTTGCCACCAACGTGGGTATGAACGAGCGATCGCCACGCCAGTGAGCGTCGTCCGTTCATAATGTGCGCTGATGTTTTGTTCTGTAATACAAAATTGTTTCTTTGCTTCAGCGAAACCCGACTCCCATCGCAAGAAAAAGCAAGTTGTTAGTGTTGCATCTCCGATCCTGACGCATTGTGTAAAAATCAACCACAGGTTGGTTGAGGTTGCTTGAGCTCTCGGACGTGACCAGTATTTCTTTTATTTTTACTAGTGGGTTTCACTGACGACTGCGACTCCAGTGTAAGTCCAAAACACGGTCGAGTCTCACTAATTACCTCGAATCTAGCATGAAGTCAGTTAGTTATGTGGCATAAAGAATGGTCGCTTTCTGAACTTCGGTGAGAGTTCATCTTGAATAAACCTTGACGATTTAAGGCACACGTTTCCCGGTCGGAAGACGACATTTTGAGCCGTTGCAGATCTCTCCTTACAGTATCTCTCAAACAAAGAAGATTTCGGCCAACACTTGGAGCACCTGACCTCAATTCACCGTAGAGAATGTTTTTGAGTTATCACAGGGGTGGGCGAACTTTTTTTACGGAGGGCCACATTGAAAACTTCATTGCTACCGGGAACTGCATATAGCCTATTACATTTGTTTACTGCACAAAAACTTCTTACATTAGTTAGCACAAAATTAAGGTGATAATAGAAACTTCCGGTTGAGTAAAAATGCGGTTTCGAATGAAACGTGTGGAATAAAATATAAAATCTCGAGAATTCTAATCTAATCGATAAAATTACTGCAACATAGACTCGAAATATGCATGTACGTGTGGTTACCCTGCGGGCCGCACAAAATACCCTTCGCGGGCCGTAGTTTGCCTACACCTGGGCTGTGACATTCCGAGAGACGGTGGACGTGACCAAGCCAGCACAAGCGCCTTGTTTTGAAATGACTAAACCTGGGAGCGCAAGTCTGTGCGCTGCGAGATGAACTCATTCATGATTTTGTCCGTTCACTTGACGCCATAATTACTGCGGAGGCAATGCATGTTAAAACTACGTCAATTTTCTCTCCTGTCGAATGTGTGTTGGCCAAGTTTCGTTCCTGTACATACTGCAGGAGTACTTGGCATGCAGACAAATATGCGCAATGTACTGTGCGGAGTGGATGAAGTACTGCTCTGTAAAATTGAGTCGAATGGAGGTGGCAGCTACTTTCCGACTCTTGAACTGAACTTCTTGTTAGCAGAAGTGTCTACAGCTTTGCTTTACGTTATTTTCCAGCCCAGAAAGAGCTGACAGGGCAGTTTCAAACGAGATATGTGCTTCCGTGTTGTCATGCAACGATTCAGCAAGGCTGCTAAAAACTGGTCGTTTAATGGGTTTTTAACCAGCGCTGGTTTGCTCTAAACCTGCATGGAAATGATTTTCGCACGCAAGAACCACCTGCACTTCTAGGCGCGAATGTGCACCACACAATATACGACTCCAAGTCGCCCTATTAGTGAACGCTGAATTGTGGAAGAAAGTAACTTGTACGCCAATGTATGCGATCGTGTCAGAGATGGAAACGTAATTTTTACGGCATCCACCCCACGAAAACTCCCCCAGAACGTTTTGATAAACTTCCGGGAAGAAACTGTTTTGGGCTCGTCACCAAACGTGGCGGCATTCAGATCTACTGCAGAACAGCGCTGCGATCCAGTGGTTTTGGTCGGCACATGACTGATCTGTTCCAGCACGCGGGCAGAAAAGCGCGATTGTTAACCGCTCAGTTTAGTTTTGCACTTCGGTTGTCTCTGCCACTTGCCATCTGCTTGTGTTTAGTTGAAAAGTGTAGCAGATATTATGACATTGCTGGCTTATGTAATCCTTCGCAAACCTCATCCGCAGACTGTCAATGCTAACCTTTCCTTCTGTGCGTGATGACGCGTTTGCTGCACCGTTTTAACGACCAACAAATTTGTCAAGCATAGCAGATATTAGTGGCAGATACTAGTTGTTTAAGAGTACAGGAGTTTTGACAGGTAAAGAAAACCACAGAGGTTCCTCTCAAACTTTCTCTTCCTGGTCATATTTTTCCTTGACTTTTTTGCATCTCTTCCTGCAATCTGGGTACAGCTCCGGCATCATGCTCATTTTGCCTACCGCTTCAACTTTTCGTGCGAAAACGTCGCTTGCTCTTGCCACTAGCGTCGTGGCTGCAATTCTCTGACCGGTCGGTCGCGCGAATGTTCCTGACACGCTACAAACTGGTGCGTGCCTGCGCTGAAAATGCGACTGTCAACCCAGAGAGAACGCGCTGCGCAACAAAAGCAGCTGGTGCGAATCGCCCGAGCCGCCCGTAAAACAACGAACCTGTGGCAACGCGAGCACGTAGGCCGCTCATCGGAAATGACGCCACTTGCGAAGAGACAAAAAAAGTCTCCCGACGCGAGCGTTTGCTCACCAAGCCGCTTCCGACGGCGTCGATTGTGTGTGCTGCGCAGTTGCGCCCTGTCGCTCAGACCGCTTTGTGTCGGCGCGGGCAAGGTCGCTCCGGGCTCGTGCTTGGTTCACGTGACCGTACCGGCGCCGATTGGCTGCCGCGCATTTTCAGACGACCGTGTTGAGTGTGCCGATTGTTTGCGCGGTAGCAGTTTTCGCTCACCATCCGAACTGATCAGCCGGTGGTGCCAGCGTCGGTGCTTGCTTACTACTGGGCCACAATGCTACGAAGCGTCCGAAGGCTAAATCATGTTATTAATCGCTTTCTGTACACTGCGAGTTCAATGATGGCAATGCGTTGCTCGCGCCCGCAGCGGCTCAGTTTTGCAGACAAGCAGCCGCGCTGCTGAAACACCGCGTGCATGTGAAGCACACGGGAGTGATGTGTTCGTGCGAAGCTAACTCCCGTGTGTGCACGCCGCTGTTCGACGATGCGCAGTTTGTCGTCTTTCCAGCGAGGTATAGCGTTTCGAAAACTGACGCTGGCTTCCTGGATTCGCGAATCGTCCCATTCGCTCGCATCACGATTTCGACAGTTGTCATGCATGCGTGCATTACGAGAACATGAATCCAAGTTTACACTTTTATTGCGTTTGCAAATGACTCAGTTGCGCAAAACTCGCACTCACTGTTAATCCTGATCAACCAACAACAGTGACTCACTGCTTTTCCACTTTACGTTGAAATCCATAGCAGACAAATGAACAAATAACATATTTACGAAAAAATTGTTGATATGATGGATGAAACATATCCCGAAACAATGACATTACGTAAGACGGCCACGTGAATGTCAGTTTGCCAAGTATTACTGCGTTGCAAGCTGGCCTAACCTTAGCTGAAATGTTGCCGCAATCTGAGGTCTATGTTAGTATTAGGTACATACTCCCTAAAGCCAGATTTTCCCACTGCTAAAATCAAAGAGGCAATTTGAATATTCCATTTAAATTTACTCTTATTATTAAATAACATGCATTTTCTTGTCATTCTTTCATTTTGAACCGTGATTACATGTTCGGCCTTCGAACTGTTGTGTAACAGCCTCGGACAAAAATGTTTGGAGGCATAGTGAAGTATCGAAACTGCACGTTGGTTTGTTGATGGTTGTAACCGAAATAACTGTTGTAAACTCGTTTGCCTTTTTCCCTCCATGCAAGCATCCTATTTTTCTCAATTTACCCTTCATGTGTTTTAACAGCTCGCGAGAGCAGCTTTCGTCCCGTTGATTGGTTTATTATTGCCACATCATACTGTTCGTGATTTTCACACCTCGGGCGCGAAACCATTTGTTCACATTTCGATTTTTTAGCTTTGGCAATACCAGTAACTCCGAAATCCTGTGGCGTCTGTCTCGCGCCGCTCGCGACCTGGCGCTAAAGACCCCGGACATCTCCGGCGACGAGAAAAAAAACCTTGTTTACGAAGCGTTCGAAATGGCCAAGAAGGCGCTGGACGCGAATGAAAACAGCTACGCGCCGCACAAGTGGTACGCGATCACGCTCGGCGACGTCGGTGACTACGAAGGAACAAAAGTCAAAATCTCGAACGCGTTCGTGATACGCGACCATCTGCAGGTGAGGGTTAGGGCCTTGGGGCGAATGAGCAGTGCTCGATTCATGGGCGTCGGAAGGGGGTACCCCCTGGATTTTGAAATTTTATATGTTCTGATAAACATATCAAATTTTTAGTAGAAAAATAATTTCATCTTAGTTTCGAGTTGGTAAAATGAAATTTCACCACTGTTGTCCCCCTTGAAAAAATCCTTCGGACATTTTCTGGAACAATACACTGTTGCCTCCCACCCTGGAAAAAATCTTTCCAACGCCCATGGCTCCATTTCGTTTCGGGCACGGTATTAATGAATGGGCTTTAAGTTGTTGTGTTGCGTCAATGCCCGCCAACCCTACCTTAGTTGTTCTCAAGATCGCAGATCGCCGTCAATATTAAAGGCAGGCAATCAGTACGTGCATACGCCTCTTATCTATCGGTCGAATTGACACGTTCACATCAATTCTATTTAAATTATGACCGTAGTTGATGCCGGGACCCCAGAAAAACACTCAATGCACTGCATCCGCATGCAACCGGCAACGCATATAAAATAGCGCAAGCCTCGGTTTTTCGTTGTTGACTCCAATCGGTTGCGCGCATGCGCAGTGTTTCAGTGTCCAGTGCTATCACTGCGCACCGGCAACGAAGGTTAAAAGTTTCGAGTATATTCTGCGGTGGCGTTATTTTGTAAAGCGCAAGCATTCAGCCGGGCGCCGATTGTCACACGAATAAAAGAACCGTACTTGGATTACTAGCGTAGGGCTCCCGCTCAGCACTTCGCAAAACCGTACCGAGTTTGTTGCTCGCTTTGCAGAGAGCGACAGAACTTAACCCCAACGACGCAACTACGCTGCATTGCATGGGAATGTGGTGCTTCGTTTTCGCCGACATGCCACGGTGGCAACGTATGATCGCCGGCGCTTTGTTCGCCACACCTCCCACGTCGACGTACCAAGAGGCCGCCGAGTTTTTCATGCAGGCCGAACGAGGTTAGGAGACTACTTTTTGCGTTTTTGTGCGGCTTTACCGATCTAAGTTGCACAGTGACATCGGTAATTTTTTCCAAGCATAGCTGTGAAAAGCGGTAGAATAAAAAGGGCAGTTGCCCTTTCGAGGTTGAAAAGTAAGAGATAAGTCGAAAAAATTCCACAAACGTTTGAGAAAAAATTAAATGCATGGCACAATTCAGAAGCGTCAGACAATATTTGTACAAAGTTTCTCTAAGTTGGGCAAACGTGCAGCCTTGTTCCAAGTCGTTCAGATATTGTGAAAGCAAGGAGGAGAGAGCGTGGCTTTTGGCCTGGGCATTTTCTAGAAGCTGCAAATCGTTGTTTCTCCCCATAATGTTTTAGCTTTCGTGCGGCTACGTTTCCATGAGCAAACCCTTCAAAGAAGATGGCATGAGCTGACTTGGCCTCAAACGGAAACAGTCACAACAAATTGTATATCTTGCTTGGTTCGTGTTTTTTTGACGAACCTATTGTTTTAGTTGAATTACAGAGTTTTCTTTGCCCCTTATGCTGTTGCAAAACGAAGACTTTAATCTCCACTTGTAAAACATCGCTGATGTGTCGGTTATTTATGGGCGCCGTTTGTACAAATATAGTTTCCTGTTATATCGAACACACTGAACACACAAACTGCTAAATCGGACACATTCAGCTCACACGGTGCTGTATTGGACAGATGTAACACACCAAGTGCTATATAGAATAGATACAAAATTAAAGTGGCGATGTAGCAGTTAAACAGATATAGCACTCAAAGCGCGACCAGTTAATCGAATGACTGGTTCCGAACCAATCAACCTTACGTAAGCTTTCACACTTCAGCGTTATATTTGCTTGACTACGAATAACGCACACTTTGTAAGTCACATCTGTCCTATGTAGCACTTGGTGGGTTACATCTGACCATTATATCAGTTGATGTGTTATATGTCCGATTTAGCAGTTTATGTGTTGAATGTGTCCGATGCAATACCAAACTGTTGTTTACAAACGGCGTCCCATAGTTATTTAGCAACCGCTCGGTTAACTTAATTCGACATTCTGAAATGCTGTTCTTTAAGAAGCAAATCACTCTCACCCAGTGGCGTGCGGAGGTCTGGTGATGCCTGGGGCGACTGCTTGATTGTATGCCCCCTACCAAATTCTAGTATTGAGCAGTGGTGTATTGTGGTCAATTATTATCGTTACCGGATATACGCTGTTTGTGACGTCACAATATGACCTCATATTCTCGATTCCAAACGAACTTTCTGGCGAAGTTTGTTGACACAACATGCATAGTATGCTCCTTACTACCTGTTGTACAATGTGCCACTGTAATGAACAAAAATTATATCAGCGCTCGAAGTTTGGAGACCGTAGCAAAACACAGCACTCAATCCTAAGACAGAACTGCCAAAATATCCGGCAACGCATTAAAACAGGGGAGTAGAACACACTCAGTGCTACGCCAGCGCAGTTCACAACTGCGAAAACATCAGGCTGCGCGAATGTCTCGACAAATAGCAGTCGACCAGAGAAGGTATGCGGCTGGGATATGGCGGACACTCAGGGCTGACAGTTTGAAACTTGCTAAACTACACAAGAAGTGAGAATGTGCATAAAGTACGCAAGAAATCTTTCGTTTTTTATGATGCTGCTGTTACATGTACAACTACTGGAGGGACAGAACAGATACGGGCTTGTGTGAGCCGTTACGATCAATCCACCTGAACTGCCAATCAAATGACGAAGCTCGAAATGATGCAAACATTGCAACCACAGGTATGCGGCTGTACTAGCGCATACCCAGGGTCGCTGCATCAAGAAACGAATCGGGAAACTAGTGGTGGCACGAACATGCACACCACCAAGTCAGCTAACAAGTTGAAATAGGACAGTTTTGAAATTTGGCTCAGAAAAGTAATTTGACGTCCATAATTATCTTTTAATCCTTTTTTGTGATTTTCCCTTGATGGCACGATCTTGAAAAGTCACGTCACTACCAGTTTGATTGGGGGTGCGCCGCACACCTACCTAGAGTATACAGTAGGTCCCTGGTATTGAAGAATCTGAAAATTACGGGCATTTGAATACGTAAAAACCAGTGTTGACCAAAAAAAATTTCGAAAAATAAATCCATACAGCGTGTGTTAGTAGCCTTATAATAGGAAAAATCATCTAGTTGCAGCATTTTATTTATTTTTATTTAGTTTATTTTGTCGCAGACGCATGTCGCACATCACGAGCACAATCAAATAATACAAGAGCACAAAAACGGTTCGCCATAGCGCATCACAGAGTAGGTGGTAGAACACAATCAACACTGAGAGGAGCAAAAACACTTTTACAGCGCTCCAACTATCAGTGGGTGAGAAACGAAAAGGCATCTTAACGTCAAATTTTGAGGTAAACAGCTGACGGAAAATAAAAAATAAGTCAGGTGGCGGTTTGCTCATTGCACACAGAGACATGTACATCTTTTAATACAGGTTTCAAAGTTTTGCAACGCATTTCGCATCAGGTCGTCAGCCAATTGTGTTACTGCATTTAAACCAGGATTTGGCACTTGGTGTTTTACCAGTTATATACAATATATTCACTCTTTGTGTGTTTGGCTTGCACACGTCGTCAACATAATGAAGGTGATAGAGGAATCACAAGAAAATACCGAAATCCTGAAGCACCACAAAGCACACAGAAAGGTTTTTGTTGCTACATAAAAGCAGTACTAATAAGACGCCAACACCGAAACAATGCACCAACAACTAC
>Ga0210059_1013588_pt1 | contig 12155 bp, 6 predicted proteins | sample Ectturendosymbi2_FD_188042 | JGI IMG/M metagenome (GOLD analysis project Ga0210059, IMG submission 188042) | Ecteinascidia turbinata endosymbiont from Florida, USA - Sample 2 (SPAdes) (version 2) | ecosystem: Host-associated > Tunicates > Ascidians > Unclassified | place: Key West, Florida...
AGCCTAGTTTCCAGTAAAAACTTCAGCGAAATACTACCACCTAGCGGTTGGCGCCCAGGGCCAGGCAAAGTGGGCCAAGGTGGCCTAAAAGTCCTCCACTTATGACGTCACTCACAAAAAACCCGCACCCTCCAGGCAAAAATTTTTTTTGAGTGGAATCTATTAGACTGGCCGATCCGTTTGAGCCGTTGAACAGCTCTCTAGCGCAATCAGCAGAGGAGCTAGGGCGTTGGTAAGGCAACCGAAAACTGCTGTTTTTTTGCGAAAATCGCCAAAACCACCCAGACGCCAAGGCGTTAAAAAATATTCCAAAGTTTTGGATTTTGTGTTGTTTGTGGGTGATGTCATATTTGGGGGTAGATTTACACTTTTTGGCCAAGGTCACCAGCTCTGGGCGCCAACACCAAAAGTCAATTTTTTACTCTAGTTCTTAGTGGAAACTCGGTTATAATACAAGTCTTTAAAGCCTTTGAGCGGCCACCTCGCATTTCTGGTTCAAAAGTTATGGCCAAGTGCGAGTATACTGTTCACCAGCTCCAAACATGTTAAATTAGTGTCTTTCTCTTATTGTATCAACTTCCTCTAGAGCAGGGGGTTCCCAACCTTTCTCTGACCATGTACCCCTTTAGCATTCTGACAGGTGAGCATGTACCCCTTCAGCATTTCGAAAGATAAGCATGTACCCCTTCAGTATTTCGACAGATGAACATGTACCCCTAAATTTCTTATAACATAATACTTTATCATGTTTAATCACAGATATATTAAAAAATAAGCACATAACGACTTTTAAAAATAATGTTTACTGATATGTATAAACTTTTGGAAATAAAAGATATGTAAATATATGTTTCTCTTCTATTGCTAACCTTGAATGTACCCCTAGGGGTAGAAGTACCCCAATTTGGGAACCTCTTCTCTAGAGGTTAGTGTTTTTCATTTACTGTATCATCTACCTCAAAGATTAACAGGCGGATATGGGTTTCAATTTCTAGTGTTGTACCATGGTGGGTCAGCTGAAAAGCAGCTGCATCATGTGGGCTTCTTTATCATTTTATGACACCCTTTTTATTGACTAGACCACTGCTCTGCTTGCTGAATTTGACACAAGTTGTTCCTTATTTAGAGAAAATATCAGTGCAAACTCAAGGTTGCAGTTAAATGTAAAAAAGAGACTTAGCTTGGTTTTATCTAAACGTGTATAAAAGGTTATTGGTTTATCTACATTTGCACATTCGTAGTATGTAATTCTAGTTTTTGATTTATATCTCAACTTGAATTATATTGGGTACTCCTCTAATCTATTTAATGCAAACTGCTTACTTTCATACTGGGCATAATCACAACCCTTGATCAGTTTGACTACAACAAGTGCTAGATCACATCAAAACGCACTGTTCTAGTGTGTCCATGTTTTGAATTTAATGGTCCCTTAGGGATGCATACATGATATCAAGTGAAATGAATGCCTTTGCACATGTATTGCAGCCCAGATTTAATATATACTAATGCTGAAATCTTCACTGGAGAGTAACTTGTCAAAATTTTTATTCTTACACTATGCAGACTCAGTCAAACACTTGTTTTTAATCAGTATATTGACTAGTATAGTGGGTTTTGTAGTGGGTTGTTCAGCCTCTGTAGATAGCTGATGCCATGATATTGCACATTTTGTTTTCTCCTTTTGAAATGGTTCTACAATGAAGTTAGATTGTCTTAAGTTACTATGGTTGCAACCTATTGGTCAGTGTGGTGCTGAATGTGCAATTCACCATGAATGTGATGTGTGCAAACAATAACAATGGTAGCAGAAGATGGTTGTTATTTTTTGCACACGTCCTGTCTGCAATTTTTAAGATGAAAAGTGAAATGGAAATGTGGCAAGGCAACAGGTGAATAAACTATGAAAAGAATCCACAACTAAAGGCAATATTGGGCAGCCTCAAATGATGTCGTTTTTGTACCATGAGAAGAGATATTCTGTACAGCCTCCAATGATGTCATGTGTCAATTCTGGATCATGCTCAGCACTCATTCTATACGTTTTGGAATCTAGGAAACAAGTTTTTTTTACCTCAAACAACAAAGTATTATTACAAATCTGACGACACAAACCTAACTGCAAAACAAGCATGCTGAAAATTAGTGTAAAGCGTTTTCAATAGAGCATGAAATTGTGGTGAACATCATGCAATGCTGCAAACTTCTATGGTTTTCTCATTCTTCCAAGTTGTGTAAACCTTTTCACCAAGAAACAAGCTCCCCAATTACCTCAGTCACAAACCGTCTATGTGATCAATTCAAACTGTAAACGAGTGTTTATGGTCACTTTTTTGAAGTGTATTCAACAGCGATAAATAATAACCCAAAGTACACTGTCTCCCTACAGCACACAAAGTGTTAAAGCTTTTGCTTTTGTCAAATTTAGCAGAAGGTTTAGCATTGAGTACAGTATATATTTGCTCCAAAAAGGTGTTTTATGCCTTATTTGCTTCAGAATATATTATTTCTTGATGGTAATTTTGATGATGAACTTCTGACAATTACTCAAGTGGTTTTCATTTTGACGTAAAACATATTTTACTTTAAGAAAGCATTATTAGTTTGGTCGTCATGTACTCTTGGTACTTTCAGTATTTAAATTGCATTTTTGTACAGGGTTCTCACGATGGCAGCCTGTTCCATCTCAACTACATACCTCAATTTGCAGTGATGTCTCTCAACAAAACAGTAGTCATGACATTAATAACAATGGGATGTATTCAGGTGTGTGAAAGTTCTTGCATTTTGCACATCTGGTTTATCTGATGCCATATTTTCAACACAAACGCAAGTTGTATGCAAATGCAAAATAGTGGCAGGTAAAGCTTATTGAAGGTCCTAAGTTTGCTGGGCTTTCAAGGATTTGCTTTCCATGCTCTGTTTTCATCACTATGTTATTATTCAGGCTTGAACATTTCCACGTTTCAACAGTAGTGACACACATATCAGAATTAGGGCAGTTAAATTTGCAATGGAATAGATAGGAAATGAAGGTATAGTAAACTAACACCAAATGTTTTCATTTTTGATAGTATAAAATTTTGTTTATCTGAAAGGTGTGCAGTTGTTAATGTTTGTTTTAACTCATCTTGCTGGTAACTTGGCAGTTTGTTGTAGATGTGAGGCACAAGCACCAAGTGGGGGAGTGCAACACTTCTACTAATTTTTCATTTTTTGAGTGAGCAGTTCTTTGTTAACAAGTACTGAGACATTTTTCTGAAATTCATTGAAACTTGGGATATATGTGGAATAGAAGACTTAAAAATGGCAGATTTTGACCTCATAATTTGTGAGGTCATAGATTTTGCACTGCCGTAGAAATTTCAAACTCGACGCCCATAATGTGAGACACTAAGATCTTACTCTGCAAGATCTTTGTGTCTGATTCTTTGCTGAGAAAGGATTTCTTTCCAGAGACAGTGTACATTCTGAATATTTATTTGGAATGAAAAGTGAAGTTACTTTCAGTTGTCTTATACAAGAAGTTATGAGTAATTCTCAACTTCTTGTTGTATCACATGTTGAGGTTGCAAAATTTTAGTAGTTAATTGTGTACATAGAGCTGATGCAGTCAATAAATGTCTACCTTGGAAAAGTGAATGTCAGACTATTGCTTAGTTTGTTTAATTGTCAATGCTGCTGTTTTTTCAAAGCAATAAATGGATAGCCACACATTGATAGTTGATAAATTGATAGTAAAGTGGGTGATAAAAATGTGTGTCCATTGTTCCACCTGAGACTGTTGCTTGATGAAAATGAACATGGACGGTTGATAATTAACTTTTAGCATTCACCATTGCTCTTGGTATTTGCCTGAGAGTGGAGATACTAACTTTATCTTCAGCAGGCAGTGCATTTTGATTATATCAGCGAAGTTATTACTGTACTGATGACAAGAAACAGTGCAAAGAAACAGTGTATTTTATTCCAAAGAGATGAAAACTTCCTGAATATTCATTCATCTGTTAACTTGCATTTCCTCACAGGAGGCTTGCAGGGACAGCAGCTCTCAAATCCTGCACTATTTCCAGTAACCTCTGTTAGTTCTTCTGATTCCTCAAAGCAAATTTTTTAAACAGGAAGACGATTTTTTGGTAACACTATTATGAATCATCAGTTCTAAAATCTTATTCAAACAGCATCAAAGTTTATTTACTGCAGCCATCCGAAAAGATATGATAATGCCATCTGGACCTTCCTCATCTTCTTTTCTAAGCATGTACTCAACACTGCATGCTTTGCTAACCTTTTTTCCAATGGGCATTCTAACTATATGGTTACAAAAACTTACTGCACATGCCCAAAGAAATGAGTATATATGTTTTTACCAATATTTAGATAATGTTATTATTGCAGATTATCTTAACTGTCTCAAATCCATTAGGTTCAGATTTTTCTCAACTTTGAACCTGATTAATTTAGCCTTATTTTCATTACAAAAAGGATAAAGTTACATGTTCAAATACGTTGCAACATTTGGTTTGATGGCTTGGGTCTTCCATACCTGCAGTGTTTTCATTAAAATTACATTTTCTAAAATCATGTTTTCTTGGTACCATTCATGCATGTACTACTCATTACAAGTGTCACATATTTATGTTTGTGTTTCATCAAAGTAATCATGTCAACACTTTTAAGTGTATGTTTTTCTATGACCCCTACATGACCATGCTCATGTTCTTTCCTCATCTGTGTGTTCCTTGTCACTGCCATGTAAGTTAAGTCTACTGTGTTACGCGGGGGAGTAAATAGGCATACAATCAATTTTGTAATTTCTAATCAAGTTGATATCAATAGAATAATAAAGTTTCTCTGTAGAATAATAAAAGAGTCTGATAAAAATACTTTTTGATGCAGGAAGCCAGTGGTGCAAATGCTGTTAATTACTCCTGTAAGATGTAATAACACTAATTTAGCATTTCATTATAAAAATTTTCATTCCCCTACTTCTTTACCCCATCACAGAGCTTCCCAACCAGTGGGTTGCGAATTTCTTTCAGGAACATTTCAAAATGTTATAATTTTTCAGCAAGTAGTTTTTTAAAAAATAGCTGATTTTCTATTGATTAGATGTAATCAGCAAAGTTTTTCCTTAACAGCAGTAATTTTCATGTGCTATTAATATTTTGTTTCTTTCTCATATCTCAATTTTTTGTTATTGTTCTACCGCAGTATCTATTACGTAACAGTGGGCTTCATAAAATTTGCCAGAAATGGTGGGTCGCAAGCTGTAATAGGGAAGCACCGCCATAATGGTTGTGTGAAAAAATGTAAGACCAATGGACGTAGCTTGCAACAATGATTACTAATCGGTGGTAGTTTTGCTGTATTTCAATCATACTGACACATACGAATCGCATTGCAGACATGAGCGTATTTTTTTATAAGCAAATGAGGTTGAGAATGGTGTTTTTTTACTAATCCAACAGTTCAATTTGGGAAGATCAAATGGTAAACAGGATTTGACACAAAGTCAAAGCACACAGATATACTGGTTTCATAATCAGTAACTGGACCTAAACTTTCCTCGGAAAAACTCAAAAAACTTTCCTTTAAAAATCGTAGTAGCATAGTGTAAACTGATTCAGAGCTGTCGTTTTATTTGAATAAGATTTTGGACTGACGATGCGTGGTGTTACGTGAAATCGATTTCCTATTATAAGTTTGCCGATAGATTCCTTCCTTATCTCACATGTGGGCAGTAGTTACCTGGACCTACATTTTTTAGTTATTCTAGATAGAAAGTTGATTTTTTTTGTTTTCATTATCTTACTTTGCTTCGCTTTCGTACTTGGATTTATTTGGCAGAGTTCAAGATTGTTCAACAAATTTCCACATTTGTTTTGCATGGAGCAGTGGCTATTGAACCTTTGAATAAATGAAGCTGACATAATTCCTTGATTTTTTATCGATGAAGTGCAAGATCCATGCTACACTTAAAATTACTATTTTTGAAGCACATCTCTCTAGCTTTTGGAGGCAAACGCGAGGTTATATTTATCATGTATGCTATCATGGTTTGCAAATAGACTACGAATGTCTTTTACTGTTTGTTCGTCAAATGTTGGTAGCAAACTGTAAACCGGTTCAGAGCTGTCGTCAATCATATAAGTTTTTCCGAGGAAAACTGTAGGAATCATCAAAAGCGGTCTGATGATGAGGCTTTTCTTAGTGATCGGCAGAATGACCACTGCAATCTTCAGAAACGTGTCAACTTGCTTGCGACATTCAAAAGGATGTATCCCTTTACTATGGCTTCCTGCATTTCTTCTGAGAAAGAGGTAACCCTTGTGGTTGCTTGCCACCTTGGTTCACTATAACCATGCAGGCGACCTAACGCTTGTGGCGGTATTCAGAAAGTGAATAAGCGGCTGCCTTCAAACCACTCATGCTTTCGTTAGTGGCCATGCCGAACCCAGGGTGTTTGTAAAACGAATTTTTTTTCGTGCAGCTGTTGGGGCCAAGGCCCACTCCATTTTTTTCTTTTGTACGTAAAGCAGAAAATTTCACAATCTGTATGGATGTGATTAAAAATAAGTTTGTTCTGAAGAGTCGTCGGTTGTGGAATAACAAAGCACGCGCCACGATGCAATTTCGATAGAAGTATATCATGGCACAAAACAGGTTTGAAAATCACATTCAGTGTGTGCCTCTGTAATTCGATTACGTTCTAAAAATACTTAATTTATTCGGTCATTCAAGTACGATTTTTGGGACGTAGAATAGAGCATGCTTGTGGATTTTCGTCTGGGCAATAAGTTTTATGCCAAGACACCTTGCTTACATGGAACATGAAGTGTTGCAGACCAATGTTTCGGAAGGAGTAATTTGGTACGCATGCACAAATAAATTATCTCGCAATTCATATTGACAAAGGGCATGGAAAAATATTTAAGTAGCGTCTGTAACGATTATTATCTGTTGCGAGCGAAGTTGGCAACATTGTGACAGCGATTCAGGTGATGAACTTTAAATGGCGGTTTTGATCGTTAACCATCAAAAACATCTGTAGCTTTCGCTGAATGGGAGAATTCACTTGGCAGTGTGAACTTAAGCCTGGACCTGGAGGAGATTCACATAAAACTGTGCTAAATAATAGTGTGAAACACGCGTATTGACTGCGAGGCGTAACGCCTTGCTGTCGCTTCACTAGGTTGCCACTCCATTTTTATTGGATAATAACTGCTTATTTTTTAACTACCTGCGTTCCAGCTAATAGCAGAACTTGTCATTGATAGTTTACCTTGAGACAACGACGTCCTTTTGTGGTCATTGCGTTTAAACTTTAACCTGTCAGCGTTGTTGCACTTGTGCATGTGAAGAACATGGTTGCGCGGAATTTTGTTTACAACCTTGTTTTGTTTGCGTGACCACTGCGCCTCGCTCTTGTGTTGTGTTTGCTTGCTAAAGGAAACCTTTCGTTGGCGATTTATTAACTTTGCCGTTGATTGATGGTCCGACGCACGAGTCATGTCCGGTGCAAGAGAACAAGCGGTGAAAAGAACGAACGGGTATTGGCTACCAGGTTCAGCTTCGTCAACATTACAAATCGCTCGATGACGCATCCATCAATCTTGCCATGGTCATTACTGTGTGCCAGCGTGAAAAAGCGTTGCTGTGTAATTCGTGTTCTTGTTAAACTGAAGCAACTGCTAAAGAGCTTTCCATCAGCGGAAAAGCGTCGTTGCTCGTACACGTGTCCATTACTCAGCCACTTCAAACCAGCGGTACCGGAGCACAAAGAAAATTCCAGATGCTTGCGAACTTTGTCCGCATGTGACCCTTATCGGGCTGAGCCGCACGTAGCACCGTGTCGACCAACTTCCAGCGCAAGTGTTTAGGCCATTTGCGTGTTTGAATGGCACGGTCAAATTACAGCAAATAGCGGATATGCATTCGGCTGTTGTACCTGCCCTTGCGAGAATGATATAAGCAAATATTATCCGGACAACGTACTAAGTGAAAATGATGGAAATATTGACGTGTTTTACTCGATTGTGGTTCGGATCAGTTTCCTGTATCTTTTATTGCGTCTATGACGTTTCTGTCGCCTCAAGTTGAGCATCGTCACATGGCAGTGAAAGTTAGGCACCTGCAAACCATTTGGCCAAAGGTTTTTAGCGTCATTGGTGAAACTGTGTGGGTCGGGGGGCATTCTGAACTGGCCTGCGATAAACATCTTAATTTGTCGGACTTTGACCGGGTTCTATGGTCTTGACCTCACCAGCATTCGTATACTTCTGGCTTGGGGATGCAATTACGTTGCATGACATCAGTGAGGTTGCGGGGTAATTGTATTGACCTGAACGTCACTGCGATTTAGGAAATGCTGAAAACATCAGACTGCAAGAAGCAGGTCGGGTCGAATGAGTTTAGCGACCGGCGTACTTTTGCGTTTGCCTAATAGCAACAACATTTGACAGTTGGACGGCTTCCGCTGGCGGCTTGGGATCGACAAATTAAATCTAGTCGTGAAAGACGTCATCTTAATATTTTTTACGTACTTGATGATTTTTGCACGTACTACGTTTTTCATGTTTTGGCACTGTCAGGCGCCTCGTCAGGAGGGGGCATAACTGTGTGCAAATTGCCATCTGTCAGGCCGATGAAATGCGGCATTTTTCCACTCCTTTTTGTTAGTTTTTTTTTTGTTAATACCATTCTTCGTTTCGAGTATTTGGGCAAAGTATGTAAGCTGCAAAATGCAATGAAATGCTTCGCCATTTTGTCATAAAAATTCAGTAGCAACATTTGAAAACTTTTTTCCCTATCAGTTTATTTTATTGCTACGTATGTGATTTCTGTTTGCAAAAAAACGAAAGCTGGCTGAAGCCATTTGTGCGAAACTGTGCGTTTTAAACGTGCCCGTGTCGATCAGGCCCCCATGGCTGGCACAGTCAGGCAAATTCCGAGATCAGTGTCCTTTGTCCAGTTAGGATTTGCGTTGGCAGTTGAGGGGTGTTTGATCGTGTTGACGCATGTTGCCTGTTTTTTGTTCGCTCGCAGCTTTTTTTGTCGATCGTTTTGAAAAGCTTTGATTGAACATATACGACACTCCTGGGAAATCGGTGAAAACGCAAGTAGGTTTTAGGCCAGCCGCCTTAACAAACACGTGTTCTTCCGTGGTATCATGTTGTATCTGCCAGCTTTGTGACGCGCACGAAATGGCTGTTTCCTGATTGTGCTGTTTTCAATGCACATGTGAAAGAAAACTGGCGCCACTTTATTTAGGAAAGCATGGTACTTTTTTATTTTGAACTTCGACGTTTTTAAAACGAGAGCCATTTGTCTCGATAATATCACCAGGCTTGTCCCTTAGCATCGCCACGCTCTTAGGTTACACCACGGATGTTCCTTTGAAACGCGCATGTGAAGATTTTCAACTTACTCGACAAAAACGACCACGCTGGACCTGGTATCTAAACAACAAAGAAAGCATCTTCGACTCCGTCATTGAAAAGTTTTAAACTTCAACGGACTCCATGGAAATCCAATCGTTCGCGCTGGAGATACCGTTGCGTTGTAACAAACCTGGCGTGTAATTGGAGTCAGCGGTGTCTCGTCCATGTTGTAGAAATTCCAACTTCAATGCGCGAAACGGTACACCAAGCTGTTCCTCAATAAATAGGATTCCTTTTATCGGCAGCCTTTAGATTAAAGGACCAACGCCGTGATTTCTTGACAATACACAATCCTTGTCAAAGTCGGTCTTACTTCGTCAAGTTAAGGAGTGCGTTGTCTTTACCTACTCTTGCGTCCTGGCTCTTCTGGCCTTTCACGTCGGTCGCGTCACCTTGATAAGCGAAGCTACTCATTTTCTACTTCAAAAGGATGCAATTTCGGCATTTCTTTCGGTTCACAACTCTTCGTTAGAACCGTTATCACCTACATTCGATGGGGCTCCGTCTGTATGATTTAAATGTCCGCGAGAATCGTGTTGGTTGAAACTAGCTTTTCGTCTTTTATATAACAGCACCCAATCTGTAAACGTCGTACGCCTGGGATACAAAGCTGTGCGTTAGCCGAGGGCCATTTTCATCGTGCTAAATTTCCATGCGGATTCCAGATACGCGTTTTTTTGTGATTAATTTGCTCACATGTTCACTGTTCTTGTTTCGTCGGAGTTATTTTCTCTTGATGGGAAAGGGCAACTTAGCACCCAGCAACTAGTTAATGAAACGGGCCGCTCTGCTTCCTGCGACAATGACTGACAAACTGATGATGCTGACGCGGTTTCGGGGAGTTAGCGGGTTAAACAGCGCAATAGACCTTGCTCGTTTCGAAGTATAAAATTATGTGGCTTGTTAGAATACATCTATGCAGGCTTGTGGAAATACGTCTCAATCGTTAAGGTTTAAGGTTTAGTTCTGACATCTGAGTGAATACTGAGTGCAAAGCCATATTTGCTGTTCCGAGTTTTTATAATTTATCTGGTCAATTTTGCAAAACCTGCGTGGTGTTCTAATTCTGGTAAGCTTGTTCGTAGTCGTGTCAACATACAGGTCTCCTTAATTGTCCGGTTTGTGTAGCAAGGTTTTATTGATCGCTTTGGACGCGATTCCAAACGTTTGCAGCTCTTGTTTCTAAGTGATGCTGACATGCCCTGCAGCTGATCCCACAATCAGGGGGAGAGCAACCGGGCAATTCCCCCCTATATATTCAAAAACATGTTCAGTTGTTTGTTCAGTTGAATATATCAGCTGGATGTGGCCTTGCTTGCTAAGTACGTAAAGACATAATTTGTGGATTCGTTGAAAACCATGGCAATGCTTACTTGAAAAGAAATGCCCTACGTTAAAAATTTGCAGATAACCTACTGTGTAAATCGTCGTAACACTAATATATCTTGCTATTGCTGCCAACGAAGCGTTTTTTGTGATTGTTACCGTAACATGGGGCATTTTCTTTGTAGTGTAGAAAGGATAAAGAGTTTTGTGAATGTCCATTTGCATTGCATCGTCAACAATGTACCCTCTAAGGGGCGCAAATACTCAGGACCACCAGAACTGCTGCGCAGTGAAATCTCATTCTTGCACACTTGCAACATTCCAAAGCAATATAAAAGCACGCAAACAAGAAGCTATTTGAATGAAATGTGTATTTTACTTGTATTTTGATAAGATTGTATACTTATTATATAATTCACAAAGTTTGTAATTCATTGAAAACGCCAGTTACTCAGCCCTAAAATAATTATGCTCACTAAAACAAATACTGGCTCATTGTAAAATTATCTAAGAGGGACACTGATCGTCAGCAATTTGAAAATGATAAACGAAATGTCGACGTTGCCCCCCTTGGAAAAATATCTGCGGACGCCCATGAATGAACGTGCTTTCTCGCTTTCATTTTTTCGTTACTTTCGTGCTTTCACTCATTACGAATTGTTTGTTTCTTTCCGTACTCTTAATTCGGTGTCGAAATGAACAGAATCATCCCGCTTCTTGTTATTTTTTCATCAAAATTACCAGCTTTAACAAATGTTGTACACAAATTACTAAATGCGTTGCAGACTATTCCAAACGACAATTAAAAACTGTAAGTTTCCCATTCAAAGAGCACTGATCTAAACCGCATCCAAGTGACTACGCTCACTTGCTGCAACATGCAAGTCAAACAGGCAACAGCACTACTGCACCATGCTGGCTACTGCCACCGGTACCTGTACTGTAACAAACGTAACCTAGAATGAAAATAAGTATTATGTCGTCACGTGAACTGTTTATCGAGGTATCTGCGCCGATGTTATGTGCCCACCTTGCTTGTTGGTTCCGTAGCTGTGCAGTGTTAAAGCTTGACCAGTTTTACCACTCAAACTTCTTCTAAACCGAGTTTAGACTTGTTTCCTCAGAAATCTACGTCGGCCTATGCGAAAGTGATTGATTTACGCAATATGGTCCTGTGAAGCATTGGGTTCATTGCAAATCGATATCGCATCCCCCCACCAAATTAGCCTGTGTCCGCTACTGGCAAGTGCGTTAAGGTGTCAAGTACAGGGTGTTTCACAATTGTTGAAACAAAGCGATTGGGCACAAATCCAGGATTTTAAATGATACCACAATGATGATTACATTTATTGAAAGGTGAAAAGATAACATTTTATAATCTGCAAC
>Ga0210059_1013589_pt1 | contig 12155 bp, 9 predicted proteins | sample Ectturendosymbi2_FD_188042 | JGI IMG/M metagenome (GOLD analysis project Ga0210059, IMG submission 188042) | Ecteinascidia turbinata endosymbiont from Florida, USA - Sample 2 (SPAdes) (version 2) | ecosystem: Host-associated > Tunicates > Ascidians > Unclassified | place: Key West, Florida...
TGATCAACTATTGTGCCATTGTGTTTTCATTTGCTCTAATGTTCGCTAATGGTTGGCTTACTGCATGCGATGGCTTTTATGATGCTTCTGCTTGTTGACTGAGTCATATGAAACAATAAACCATTGAACCATTGACAACTTTCGATGTGATTACCAATGACCAACGTGTCGACTCACTGTTTTGACTACGTCGCTAGCACAGCTTTGTACTCTGAAGCTTCTTCTCAACAGCGATCCTACTTTTCGGTCGTCGAACAAGTAGCACAAGCTTCACGTCTGCAGCGGCAACTTCAGCTGTTTTTGCAGGACGAGGACAATCCTTCTCTCAACAACTCCTTAACGTCAACGGATTTCAAGGTCATCACACAGAAGAATGGAAAATGATTTTCCCACAGTTTCCTTCGTCTACTCCTGTGTGTTACCGATCCATTCTTCAACTTCATTTTGACCCTTCTGACACTCCTCACCTATGTTTGGACCATACGTTTATCCTGTCTTGCTATGTGCAATTTGTGTAATCATTTCCGCCCTCAGGCCCGAGCTTTTCGAGTTTGGACAACCAAACGTTTTCACCAGCTACGTCATTACCCACGCCCGGCATGTCAGGAGAATGCTGACTCGGCAACCTCACCTGAAAGTGATGAGCTACGCCCTGTCCCGCGCAGTGCTCGTGTCTCTGTAGTTGAGCCCCAGGTTGCTGCAACGCAACCGTTAAATGAAGCCTAAACGTTTTGCTAACCTCACATCGGTTTGCTTTACGTGCGGCATTTATTCCTTGCCTATAACAGCTCTATATTTATACTCATCATATAAACGTAACCACCGTATTCGCATGTATCTTCAATTGCAGTGTTAGTTATTTTCGTGAAATTTTGCGTCTTTGTGCGTTCTTGCTACATTGGCGTTTTTTCCGTACGGGAGTCTTTTTCGACCGCGCATTCTACAGCGACTTTATTTTTTTCTGCCACGTTGCAGCCTTTTTGCTGTCGCATTTAGAAGACCAATTTTTTTCGCAGCTTTGTGTCATTTTCAAGTATTTCTTTTGTGTGTTCAATATCCGCGTCCTCTTGAGCGAGTGCAACCACTTCTGCAATCGAATATATCTTCAAAGGCAAAAAATCCTTACTCCTCCACAGCGCCACCATTTATCCTCTTATTGTTGTTTTATACATTGCGTGGCAGCTCTCGCGAACCTGTCCACGCCCCTTTCTCGAAGGAGGGGCATTCTTATATAGTGGACACATTAGTGCTTTAATGTTTTGTGCATTCTTACTGCGTAATTCCCAGTAATATTCCATTGGTGATTCAACGCGATGTACTTGTTTGCGAATAGTCCGACCGCCGACATTATAGCCTGCAAACCTACATAACCGCAGTTGGTCGCTCTTTCCTGTGGCGCATTCGAACGCCCAACGCTTTTGTTCGTCGTCATTCTAATTCCTACTCTACATCGAGTCCTTACGTTACGTGTTTCTGACTTCACGCTCAAGTGTATTGGAGTTTTTTGTTTTATATCTGAATATAATCGAAACAAGCAGTCAACTTAGAATACTGCTGGAGAGTTATTAGCGGCACGAAGTGGTGAGAGCCTTTTAAAGTGCCTTGCTTTGGCTTGGCAACTTCAAGACGTCAGGTTGCTTAGTTGGGAGACCGACCTGTGCTCCTGCAACAACTAGGTTGACCCCTCAACTGGTAGGGATCTCTACAAAAACCTACGACCCCAGTCCCTGCACCTGTTTGTATTTCGCCAACAAATAATACGCACAGTCCAAGGGCCTAGTGTATCCACACCGTTGGATGTCGTTGGTGCCTGCCGTTAAGGCTAGTCTTAACAATTTGGTGACCCCTGTGCAGACAAATGTGGGTTTCCTGCACTTGTGTACATGACAGAATAAAATAAAGATCTTTATTTTCAAAAAATATGGTCTTTATTTTCAGTTGTGTTAGCGGGTGTAAACAGCTCTCTTAGCACAGCAGTTTACGCGTGTTTGCAAGTCCATAGCTCCTCCGCCGATTGTGCTAGAGAGCTGTTTACACCCTCAAAAGACTTGGCAAGTCTTCGAGTCCGCAATGAAAATTTTTCTGATTTTATTTTTTTGTGAGTGACGCCATAAGTGGAGTAGTTTTAGCCTTTTTGTCCCACTTCATCTGGTCTTGTGACCGAACCGCTAGATCGTAGTATTTCGCTCAAGTTTTTTTGGAAACTACGATAAAATCCGACACTTTTGATATTTGGATGACGTTCTTGGGTTTCGGGTTCAAAAGTTATGACCTAAAACAACAAATAATTACGGTGGCTATACAGTCTAATTGCTTTAGGCTTGTTGAGTTCAGTACAGCACTGTTTTACATATCATTTGACATATAAAACTGTGTGTTTATTCCAAGCAGGCCCGCAACCGTCGGGGGCATTTCGAAGCAGGGACCCCTTCATTATTGCTTTTATTTCAGGCAGGTCCTTAGTCCAGGGCTGGTGTTCAGGGGCATTAATCCCCCCAATTTTTTCTTTCCCTCAAATTTTTGCTAAAGAAAAAATTGTTTTTCAAAAATTCAATGAAACTTATTCGCGTTGAAAATCTATTTTGTGCCCCCAACGTTCAAACGTGGCTTCCAAACCTGATTGAAAGCATAAAGGAGTCCTGAAATTAGCAGCTTCGTGGACCATTGTAACAAATTTGTAACGTTTCAAAAAATGGGAGTAAAACATTTTTTTCCAAAAACTTTGTAACAGTGCAATATTTATGCAGTTTGTCACAAAAACAAACACCAAGACAGTTTCTTAGGCAAAGAAAGAAATTCGGTCCTTGGAGGGTTAAATGAAATCGTGAACTGATTCTCAATACCAGTAGTGTTGCATTGCACTTCAGCCACTAAACAACGTCCACAAGACTTCCAGAGATGTTAATGCAATATTTTCATAATGTCTAGGCCCCTTGCATAAACGTAACACCCCTGAGTGCAGATTTGTTAATACCACGAAACGCTGCAAATAATGAGATACGCCAAGCTGTGAGAGCACACTGGTCTTGTGTTCCGGCCCAGCGGTTTGACAAGCCGAAGAAAAGCTATTGAATCTCGTACCTTAAGTTCGTTTACAGATTACTACTGTGGATGCAGTGACACGAAACTCTGAGGGACTGTGCTAAATCAAATGGATTGAGAGTAGAATGCTGAAAGAATCAGGCAACACGCATGTCCACAGGACAACTTACTAATTGGGCAAATAGCGAATTTATTTCCAATACAGCAGCTATGTTGCTCAAAAACTGACCGAACAAAACTTTCATAAGTATAACCAGGATATATGTGCACAACCATAAGCGATTCAATGTCCACATGTTCCAGTTTTGTTTTTTAAGTCAGATGAGGACCAGACCGTAGCATTCCTCAAAATCGCAATGACTAAATATCCAAATCAAGACCAAAATAGAACTTGCGTATTGCAAACTTTCATAGCATAGGTAAGATTTCCATGCAGCATGTTACTGTAACATTAGGGAAAGGAATTGTGCTTCTTAACGGCAGCTAGACTAGTCGTCAATGCATAGCGCAAGGTGCGAATGAAAAAACGTTAAAAATTTAAGATTTGTCGACTAATTTTGTTTTTTATCACAAAACTTTTTTTTCCGGAGAAAACATTTCAGAACTTCAAGAAACTTGAAAACAATTCGTCACGAATCGATCTGAATTCACTATGAGTTTAGATGAACAGCATACTGTATTCTTGTGAAACAAATGAGTTAAACGGGGATGCTAAATACAGCGACACAAATCTGACCACAGAAACAAGATACTGTACAAGGCGTGAGTTAGTAAAACGAACGTGAAACGTTCTGCAAAATCGTTTCTGTGCATGACAGGTATCAAACACGAAAGTATTAGAGCTTGTAGCCATTCTTAACATGCAACGATGATTTCATGTTGATGACGTTGCATGTGCGCTTGAAAGGTGTTTAGATGCTGTTCCTAATTCAACTTGAACTGTTTGCAGAGATCCACTGCCACTTGAGGAACTGAAAAAGTACAAAGTAAATTTAATTTTTCTAATCTTTCATGACCTCTGCTGAGCAACGATTTCAAAGCTGCACAGCAGTGCTCTCCTGCTCAGGAATCCTTATTTTACTATACGTGTCAGTAAAAGCAGGGCATAATGCTGCCCATAATTTGCATACGTCTTCCTGGGACACGTGACATCCGTTATTTCCAGACCAAACTATTTTTTACTTCCATATGTGCATTGTTGATCACTTTTGCAAAAAAATTTAATCTTTCCAGCGAAACGTACATATCATTCAAATTTTAGGCAGGATACCACCAAAAAACGATTTTTTAGAGGGGATTTTTTGTTTGTGGGCGAAAACGCCATGCACGTGCTAGATCCGTTTTCTTTCAGATCAAGTCATGGTGTTGGAAAACTCATCACATGTAAGGAATTGTTGGTCATATGTGGCCAAACAAGTTTTGCACTTAAAATTGTATTGAAATGAAAAGTGTCCAAAATTCCCAACACATCAGGTGTCCCTGGGTGGTATGGTACCATACAGGCCCGTCGCCAGGATGTAGCAGCAGGGGGGCCAAAAACCAGAAGTGGGGCCACATTTTTAAAATACAATATTGGATGTATGCAGCAACCGGTGGGCCAAACGTGAAATGGGGGGGCACCTATTCCAAATGGGGCGCCGGGCACCACTGGTCCCCCCGCTGGCTACGGCCCTGTACCTATACATCCTGTGTGTAGGCTTTCAGGGGCATTTTTGTGAAATAATTCTGGCAATATTCCATTTGTCTCTGAAATCAGGAAAAATCATTGAAGCACAGGTTTCTAACATTTTTCTAAGTATGTGAAATTAACAAAGGAAAATGCCTCTGGGTAGGGGACAACCCATGATTACTGAGTGGGGTTGAAAACACTTAAGGTTAAGTGAAAGACATCACACTTTTATTGGAATAAGCAATAGTTTTAGTGAAATTCACAACAGAAGTTTCCTCTCAAGTAGTGGCGTATCTAGGATTTTCCGCCCCCGGGGACAAAGCCCGTTTAGGCCCCTTCACCCGGCCAGTCCGTGGGAGCATACTGTAGATGCGAAGAGTGAGTTGCGGGTGAAAAGCCGTCAAGAGCTGATTCGTGCCGCGTATAAAGTTATTTCTGGACCCTTCTGAAAACTTCGTATAACGTCACGGATATGACGTCAGGGCCTTTCAAACTTGGAGATAATTAACTATTCAAGAATCGTTTCGCGTGAAGCTATACCCACTTTGAAACTTCGGTCACAATTGAACATTCAAACTGTTGCATTGCCAGATCTAAAATTGCGATAATACAATAGAATTGCAGAAAATGGTGAAACAAAATGCAAAAATTAAGCCAAAAGTTCTCTGACCACCTGCAAAAATCTGCCAAGCCTGCTCAGGTGTATTTTGCCTGGATATGGCAAACATACTTGAGGCGTGGTGCGGGCATTCGGAAAATGACTGTTGCATTCTCGAAATCTGCATAAGCTTTTCGCATATCAGAAAAACGGGTGTGTGTGTGTCAGGATCGGGAAAAGTGCACTTGAAGTGTTCCAAAAAGAAGCTGGTTCAAGCCAACTTTTCCTGTATGCGGCAAAAACGTTTTGACATATTCATGTGTTACCAACCGCCTTGGTTTGGCAGATCAACCAAAATATTATTGACGAGGAGATGATTCGACCCGCGTGAGTCATTAGAACGTTCAGTAATTGCTTTCCAAGCGCCCAGAAATCTTTCTGTTAAGTAGTTTCCCTTGGGAAAAAGTCGAGCTGAGTTTTCACAAAAAAGCTTGTGATATTCTATTTGTATATGAAATGTGCGAAATTTTGAAAAAAAGCCACGACTGTCTTTTTACGGTTTTAGAGTACAGGTCTGTGCTGGAGTTTTCATTTGTAAAAACTAAGTGAAATGTCTCGCTGTGAACAAAGCAACACGATGTTGCCTCCTGCGATGTGGTCCACCATCTACAGCACATTTATTTCTTGATTTAACGTCAGCGATAATCAACGCAAGTCCATGAACCGCTGGCGGCAAGACACTCTGCCAAATTTGCGGTTCATCGCACTGAAACAAGACGAGGTTCGCGTGCCGAAAGTGTGGAGCTTCTGTGTGCAAAGAACACTTTCGAATCTTCTGCCCAAACGGCAGAAAGAAAAGCGTTGCAGGCATTTTGGTTTTTGTTGTATAGTCCATTTCAACGTCGCTACTGTTTGTAAGAAGTTTTTCTGCATGCGTTGTGTGTCCAAGTACTTTATCCAGTTTAGTTTGTACGACGTAAACTCAAAAGCACATAAGTCTTTCAATAAAAACCCTGTTGTTACTTTGTGAAAAGTGCGTTAACTCAAAACAAGCGTTGCCGCCAAAACATGTTTGAAATCACTTTGTTTTTCCTTATTTTGATCGCGTCCGTGCAGTAGATTGCCAGATATTGTCGTAAAGAAATTTGTCCAGTTTGGGCCAAGTACACCGTGTGTGAAAGATTTCACAAAAACATCATAAAAATAACGTGTCTCAACCTACTGTACTTTTTTGCATGTCCTTCCACCAGCTTCGAACACATCACGACATGGGTCTTGCAAGACCCAAGGTAGGGTCTTTTTTTAGGGTCAGATGAACTTGGGAATAGTTTCTGTGTTGTTCAAAAACGCGCCTGTGCATCTTACAGGTTTGTGTAAGCTTTTGTTGTTGTGGGAACAATTTTTGCCAGAGTGTAGAAAATTTTACCAACATTTTTTGTTTTCAATTTAACCTAAGCACAATTTTAATGCAGAGACAGAATTTTATGGGTAGACAATTTTCTGATAACACAGCATTAAATTGGCGAGGGCTGCACCTTGTTTTCTAAAGCACATTTACTTCAGAAGCTTTTGAAGATCCCGAACACAGCGTAAGTCACCCGCTTGATATCCTCTCTTGTCAGGTTTGCTCACAATCACTGCTGCTGCGAGCTGTTGTGTGTTCTCGAACATGCAATCGAAGAGCTTTGACTTTTAGAAGGTCATAAAGGGCAGACCGAGGGAAGACTCAGGAATACATAAAAGAGACGGACGGCAGAAAAATGCATATAAACGGGCAAATATAGTACCCTGAAAAGTCCCGTACCACGAAGTGACGTCATAGGACAATTCCATTGTATTTACTTCAAAACCTGACGTTACAATTCTTCATTTTTTCCTGCTGCCGAATTACTATTTAATGATTAGTGAATGCAGTTATAGCTGATGCGTTATTTCAGTGTTTCGCTCCTCCCTCAATGTTGACCGTATTTATCAACTTTCGCTTGCTTTGTGCTGCGCTATGCCTAACCGTTTTTGTGTTATTCGAATGCCTTATTATGTGGACCATGAACCTGACGCAAATGAAATGTTATTATTAGTATTAATATTATTTAACAAAGCAATGCCAATACTAAGTACGAAACTCAAGAAGAGAGATCCACGGCATCGCTGTAAGAGGGAAGGCCCGAGGACACTGCTTGCTTCGCCTCCCCTAACATCCACTTCTTGTCACATGTATTAACCAAGGAAATGTCAAGGCCAAAGCAGTCACCATTATTTCAATACCTCACAAATGCAAATCGTCACAACTAACTTCAGACCCACCTTAAACACATTTCAACATGAAGTCTGCCAACCCATCAGAGCTCAAACAATATTGTTAAACGTGAGATTCATTATCATAACCACATACTGTAACTTAAGTCTCATCGCTGCTCTAAATCTAGCGCAGTAACATACTGCATGCACTGTGAGCGTTTGATTCCTCTCCCACTGGTACGCAACTACAACAGGAGAACCAAGTCGGAAAATTCGCAACCCTCTCTATCTGAATGCATTGGGATACAGCCGTGAGTCAAACAACAATTTGGGCGCTTGTTGCTGGATACCAGGGGTGTAGTGCTAAAAAAGAGGTGTGCGAGCGCCATTCTCACTCCACTACACTTCTGATTTAAGCTAAAGTCGAACTCTGACACCAAATATCGCTCGGATGACCTCACACGCATAAAGTTCCTTCAGTTATCGCAATCTGCCACACGTAGAAATTGAAATGAAAAGTCTAGATCTTCAAGTAAGTGCAAGAAGGTGTGGGAACGCAGTTTCCACTCGACAACCTCCCTGCTGGAGTCAAAAGCTACATCTTTAAAAGTCACTAACGTTCGCAACTTCTCGGTTTGCGAACCTTGGTGTTCTTGATGAAATTTCGCAACTGGGTACCAGCCATTGGCATACTTTGTAATAATAATATTTAGTATCCGCTGACATTTGACATTTCATAAATAATAAATATTGTAACATTTCGACCTAAATTTGGCGCCTTTACAATTCTTCGCCCTGGGGCAGATGTATCCCTAGTTGCGCCACTGTTCTCATAGTCATGTGTTCCAAATTGTCAAAATCGATATGTTCTTTTTGTCAAAGTGCTGTGTTTCTACCTAACCTGAATATTTATTCTAAAACACCTTAGTCAAGCGTATGTCCTTCTACAGCCATACAACCATACTTACTTGACTCTGGACTTCAGTCTCTTCCACAAGCTTTCAATGAAACTGGAATACAGGATCGGATTGAGAACGCTATTGATTGGAAGAAGAACTATGGCCGTCAAAGCGTAAGCGATGTTATCGATTTTCATCCCTCCGAAATTTACGAACACCATGATGCAAAGTGGAACCCAGCAGCAGAAGTCCGTCGCAATGAGGCGAAAAATTTTTTTCTGAATGGCTGTGCAAACGGCAAACAATTAAAGAGCTATCTCAAGTGTGAATAAACGTTTATCAATATATCTTCAATTGGGGGCTCAACGTATGTGCAGGTCTCTAGTGAGCTTAAGGTGTTTGCCAACAAATGATTGGGTGGTGGCAGACGGGATGACCAGAGTGTCTTTTCGCTGACTCCCGGTCTTTCTGTGTCTGTATTGACCAGTGTACTTGCGTTAAAGCCAAAAAATAAAATTGTTGTTTTTGTTGTTGATGTATGCTAAGAAAAAAAACAGCCTTTCGGACGAATTCAAAACTCAATATTGTTCCACGTGCATTCAACAAGTAATCCTAATTTAAAAGCGTATGCCAGTGATCTTAAAGATGCGAATTTAATTTTTCTATAAATTAACACATAATTTACCCGTATTTTGTTCACAAAACTTTGTGTTTTTACAAGTGTTTTCATCATTTTTTAGTCTTCGCAAACTGTTCAAACACTTTTTCGGTCTGTTGATCAATACTCGTAGCTGTTCCGCAACAAATGATCTGACAATAAAAAGTGCTGAGCAGTACACAGGTGTAGGAGCAGGCACTTTTTTCAGAGTGCAAAGGATATTTTGCACGATGTTCCCAAAATTTGCCGGAGAAACTAAGCGACGAATCTCCCAACACAATTTCTATCGCTCTTGGTATGTTACATTATGTTTTTCTCTGCCATGTTTCCGTAGACTTGAAAGCAGAAAATTTGGTACTTAAAGTTTGTTTCTCAATAACCCAAATGAAAAAAGTAGCTTACCCTAGGCTGTGCAAGAACATTGTCAGAAGCCAGCTGGCTCAGTTTTCGTGAACATAACCGATAGTTCTGAAATTTTCCATTCACAATTCAGCTGTTGCTGTCAGCAAGGAACCTCAGATACAGCTGAGGTAGTCCTAAAACTACTTCCTTCATTTACACCTATACGTGGCATGTATCATATTACTTAAATTATGACTATGCCGTGAGTCTCACAACATTGTCTGTTCAACATGTGTTTACCCAAACACCTAGTTGTAAAATTAATAACAAAATCGTTTCAGTACGTGAGTAGCATGGATCCTAAAGCACATAAATGAAATGTCTTCTTTTGTCCAAATTTTCAAATGATTCAGTTACTCATCAACTCTCACAAAGTAAAACACAAAGTTACAAGAAAGAGTTTGTTGATTTTATATACTGTACATTTACACAACTAGTACCTAAAAACAAGGAAATATTCTCAAGAACAAACAAATGTACTCAAGAACAAGGAAATATAATATTATTAATATTGCTAAAAAATGTCGAGTTTTCAGAATATCAATCCTGCTTGCAATTCGTTAAAAGAGCGAAGCTGATGATTCATGTTAGAGAGATTTCAAATATTGATGCTCCAAGTGACATAGTAGTCGAATCAAATTATTGATCTTGATATTTTTTTTGGCCTGAACCACTTGAACATTATTACTAATCGGTGAAAATTTGGTTTGCTAGTAGAGTCGAAATAAATCAATCAGAACAAGTCAATATTTTATGTAAATTATTTCGAAAATAAAATCCACGAAATACCATTTTTTTTGTCTTTTCTTCGTGATTTCTGGTTCATGCTTGTAGCAGCTTTCATCGTGACTGCAATATAAGCGACTGCGACAAATGCAAACCCAATGAAGTTGATAATGGTCACCGAAAGTGAGAACATCCACGCTCCATCCATGCTGGTGACAAAAATCTTAGGGATGCATACGCTGCTTTCACTGTAATACCTGCAAAAGAATAAAAAATATCTGCCATGTCGAAAATGGAAGACATTGCTGCTGTAAGAAAATGATTCCATTATTGTGAGGGTTGTTTTATTGTTCCTGTGCAAAGTATTACACTTTCTTGAAAGCAAAGTGATTTCGCTTGCGAATGAAATCGAGGAACAACACTGGTTTTGCTCAACATCCGTATAACTTTTTATTGCAAGTTGAACGCTGTTTCATAAATGCTGGTGAATTGTCAATTTGCGTTTTGAAAACTTAAACGCGTTTCATTTTCCACAAAAATTATTCTAATTAACAGCCTAATGCTTATCGGGGTGCTAACCAAAATTAGGATTGTTTGAATATTTCCCTCAAGAGAGTAGCATGAGGCATGATTCCGGTAAAGGCAAGTTATTTGAGCTCTTGGTGTGTATAGCATGAGGGAAAATATGATTACAACAGAACTTGAAATGCTTACCCAAAGGTGCGATGGACAGAAAAACTCTCATTTCCCAAATTGTATTTTGACAAAAACCTTTCCATTTCTGACCAAGACTCAATATTCAACAAATTTTCAACATCAGTGTCAGAAATCAATGAAAACTTTGGAGAATACGTCACTAAACGTTGAGCATATTGTTTTGCTTCTTCCAATGTTACAACTTTACCAAAGAATGGGTGGTCGTCTATCCAAGCCTTGTTAACAAATACTCCTTGGTTCCCTACTATCAGAGGAATAATAGCTATTGCGATAGAGATTGCCCATGCTGTCACGATTGAAGCAACCACAGCTTTAGGTTTAGGATAGTTTCTTGCAGGAAAAGGCTGAAATAGAAAACAGCTTTTACAAGGAGATTGAACAAAGCATTATTAAAGTGGAAAATTCTGATCAATTCACAAGTATAGATCGTTTTCAAAACATATTGTGTGAACTTCTGGTACTTACATAGTAAACTGCGTAGACACGGCTGAGAGTGAGCAACACCATAGTGATCATCGAAGTCTCGCTTGACAAAACCACCAGTACACCCATTGTTACACATGCTGGACTTGAAAGCCATTCTAACGAAATATTGCAATACCGTCCTTTGTATACAGCTCCCGCTATTCCAAGCATAATCAGATACACTCCCATCAGCAGATCCGAAAGAGCCAGGTTGAAAATCAAGAGATGGTTATTGGTGAAAGATGCATCTTCATCTCGCCTGAGGATTTGCCGAAGCCTTTTTTGCTCCGAGAATATGACTGCCTAATAAATAAATAGATTTACACACTTTTCTCCTGAAACGTCACAGCAGGGTGCCAAAACCAAAAAAACTAACATCAAATTTTTCATACAGAAAAGAAGAGATCTGATTAGTTAAAGCAGTAGCCAATAAGAAAGGGTTTAGGAGATAAGAAAAGGCGAGTTGTCATTGGTTGAAGATGTAATTTGGACTTCGTCGAAACGTTGGAACAGTCAACCAGTGAAAAGTTCAAGAGGTTTAGGAGATCTTCAAGGAGTAAACGAATTTTTTTGTTTGCAGAGAAGAGGATTCAGAGATTTGATGAAAGTCGCTTCCAGGGCGGAGAGATGAAATGGAGTGCGAGCTCGAGCGAGACAGAGAATTTGTCCTTATTGTAATGTAAGGCACATTGGGCGTTGTCAAGAAGAAGTTGACCAATGGCGGATTCGTGAAATTGTCGG
>Ga0210059_1013590_pt1 | contig 12155 bp, 8 predicted proteins | sample Ectturendosymbi2_FD_188042 | JGI IMG/M metagenome (GOLD analysis project Ga0210059, IMG submission 188042) | Ecteinascidia turbinata endosymbiont from Florida, USA - Sample 2 (SPAdes) (version 2) | ecosystem: Host-associated > Tunicates > Ascidians > Unclassified | place: Key West, Florida...
CTTGACAAAACATAGGAATATAATAGAGTTGTGTTCTTGTATCGCTTCTGAATCACGAAAATTTTTCAACCGAGTATTTTATTTGAAACAAATAAATTTCATCACCGGGGGCCCCCTTGCAGCGGAGGGCCCGGGGCAATTGCCCCCGTTGCCCCCCCCTTAATCCGGCCCTGACTATAAGCCAAAGAAACACTTCAGTGCAAATCAACGAAACTGTCTCAAGGAACCCATCCTACATCAGCTTTTAGTCGAACACAAACTTGTATCTGACCTTTTGCAATCATAATCAATGACCGCAAGTAAAAACAATTGGAGTAACGATTTTCGCAGCTGTTTTTGGCGCACCAGCTTGCTGTATCCCACCTAATGGTTATGTAAGCTTCATTTCAAGACCATCGCAAATCCTTTCTGATAACCGTGGGTATTACAAATATAACCTATCCTTGTTTCCAGTGTCAGCGTAGCCTTAAATCAATATCGTAGATTTTTGTTATTGCACAGTTCTAAAACTACAGTAGATGCGTGAATATGGCGGTGATACAAATTTCATATATCTTGAAGCTCAAACTTTGGCTAAGAAGCGATTCAGTTTAAAAGTCTTCTTCATTGCCCCATAGCAACTGTTTAGCAGCAATAGCATTCATTCTATATATTTATTTGTGATGACATGTATTGTGACGGTTCAATCACAATTATGTGGAGCCTTAACGTTTTCATCAATGATTTCCCTTTGCCTTGTCAGCGAGTAAAAAATCAATATTTTCAAGATATTAGACTCCGACCTGCTGTTCATAAGCTCAGTGTTTCAACTTTCATTTGATGTTAATTGCCACCCTATCTTACAGTAAATAATTTGAAATCATTTAACCGCAACGAGAAGAGTCAGCAGCAAAATCTAACGTAAGAAGCAAGATGCTTTCCATTTTGCAAGGACTGAGGAAATTTACACTGCCATTACGTTCGTATACTTAGATAACTTGCACAGGGGTGCATATCAAAATTTAGGGGCAAGCTCTCAGAAAATGGCCCCAAAACATCGCTATTGCGAAAGGTAGATGTGGATTTACGTGGATAAAAGAGTTAAACTTGTTTAACATTTCAATTTATGAACTAAATTCAAGAGCATAAGATACATACGAAAGGAATAAAATTTTGTGAAGCTTTCCAGCTTCACAATTGAAAGCAGCCTCGTATGGCACATTTTCCGATAAGTTTTGCTTGATTTTGGAAAACATAAGACTTGCTTCAGAGCTTCTTTAAATGTGGCTCTAAAGTGGTACATAACCTTTTTAACTAAACAGTGGTGCTAAGCTCTCAAGGCGGGCACAGTATCTCTGAAAAAGAGGGGCCCGAGGCGACTGCTTCGTCATCCTCCCCTGCTATTCATCCTTGAGCTTACAATCTGTTTTGTTGGCAAAGCGCATGTAACTAAAATGAAACTAAATTTGAATTTTTTCCCATTAGGGCTTCGAATTCCGTAGATAAGTTGTTGTATTTTCAAGAAGCCCGTAATTTACACAAATTTAATTACGTGCAGTGCCAAACTATCTTTAGTTGCAGCTGAGCATGGTCAATAAGTTTTGTAATACTGGATTTACTATTGTTTTTACAGTTTAATTCCATCTTCTATTTCAATGAAGTCAGTTAAATTTAGCAAAGTCTCATCAAACAATTTAAATGAAGTAAGTTTAAAGTAGCTACAAACGTTTTACGCAATAGGTTGAACATAGCCAAAAGATCTTGCGGATTATCAAAAATCCAAACATTTTTCTAACGCGTTGAAAGACCCTAGTGTATGCGGTTATCACTCACAGGCGCGAATTAATTGCTCAAAAATTAGATGACAACGTGGTCCACTTCTTATATGCGCGAAAGTTTTGTAGAAGACCTACTTTGGATGTCAATGCCTCAGAGCAAAGTTGCTGTTTGGCTTCGGTTGAACGTGCTGTGTTGGTGTACATCAGAAGCGTGTAAATGCAGTATAAGCGAAATCGTATTGGCGGCCGCGATGACTTCTTGCTCAAGCGCAACATTGGGCATTGATATTTTCACAAACGCTTTTGCAAGACAGGTTTATGAACAAATGGTGGCATTGATCCAAAGTAGAAGCTTGGGTCTTCACTATCAAAACTTTTAAAACTTGTCAATTCAATGAAAGGAAACTTTTTATTTGTCGGCTTAAATCTGAACACAATTGTTCAAGAGAAAACGCCGGAAACATGCACGTTTCATGGATTATGCTTCATAAACAAGTAGCATTAAAAATATTTAAATGTTGAAACTCGGTTGTTATTCTCCCCAGCCCTAATAAAATTTCTGGCTACGTGCCTGGTTGTTACCAAAAGATCTTGTGCTTCGTTTTTGATTTGATCTGTGTGGTGATGAATTATTAGAAGCAGTTTATTTTTTATTTATAGAAACTGACCAAATTTGAATTGATTAACACAATTTTTTAGCATAATTGTGTCTCTTTAAGCTCGAATTAATGTCTTCATATTAAATGCATTGCTAATGCTAGATATCTAGATATAGCACCATTGTGTACTGGAATACACTACGAGTCGGTATACCACCACGATGGGCGTAGTCAGGTACCAATTCCATAATGGGACCCCAAAGGTCGGACTACGGTTGACTGAACATGGTGACGTCATCGAAACGCAAACAATAAGGTTTGTCCCCCGCAAAGTTTTTTAGCAAACTCGGTCCCCGGCTGCGGGTATTAGTCAAACAGGCGGTCTGGTGCAATCGAGCTTTGCAAGTTTCACAGCGGCGAACTTTGCCGCCAAGTGTGCCTTTCAAAAGACAGAGGTGCCTTTCAACAACAGTACCACTGGTTGTTTCACGGTTTTCAAGATTGACTTTAACAAATTTATTGCAGCTATTTGCCCAGACAGAAAATTCAGAATGTTTTTTTTTACAATTTCTGTTATTATTTTTGAGGACAACATTGTTGCTTCAGACACAAGTATAATTGGTAACGATCTTTTTGTTTTTTTATAAGTTTCCATTGCCCTCAACTCTTTTATTTCCCCTTACCGCTGCTTCGACTTTGGAACTCTTGGCAAAATATCGTTACTTCTAACTATGCAAATAGATATGCTTCTGCAACAATCCCCTGAGACTCGAATATTTATGCTTCTAAGAACAAACAGGCTCAGACTTTGCATTTGATTGCAGCGCACGTTTTGTTGTTAAAAATTGTCTTTAGTTGTTTTCATTTCTGCTTTGTGGATGTGCAACAGTTGTCACCAGTGTTTTTTCAAGCCGTTTTTGGGTGTCAAAATGTCACCCTAAAATTTTTCAGCGACACCTTAAATTCTGAAAGCCAAGATATGGTATTGCCTTGCATTGAAGTAAAACGATTTGAGGAAAGCATGTTTTCTTGCAAGCGGCTGTTGCAACTGACGGCTGCAATGTTATAGGCCGACACAATTTTCTGGCGCAAAAGTTGGAAGCGAAAACTGTAAGTTAGGTATTTGTGCATTGTCATCCGAATCGTTTCGGCCTCTCACTATACTTCTTCAGATTTGTACAGTATGGTGTACAAAACTGCGAAAGCACTTTAATGCAATTACGTGGGTGTTTTACTGTTTCACCACTGCGATCGGCTTGCCTGACGGTACATCAGACTACAATGATGAAAAAAGGTCGGCACTTGCAGCGCGCATGCAAAACAAGGTGGTTATCGAGTGAGGCAACAATGAGAGCTGAGTGAGATGTTGGCAATTTGGGCCGCACTGAAGCAGCTGTCAGAAAAAATGATGCAATGTACGTTGTTTTGCTGCGAGTTATGAAAACAAAAAATTTCAACATGTTGCTTTCGTTTTATCCACCCTTGCATCTCACCTGACAGAACAGAGCAAAGTTTTTAAGCGGGATGTTCCAACTTTGCACAGATGAAAGCTTCCGTACAACTGTGCGTCAATAAGCTCTCTTATGCTGCTGCTAAATTCGAGATTAAAGCTAATTACGAAAAGTTTGATAGTGAATTAGGGGAACTTAGAACGCCGGATGGTTTGGCTGACTCGTGTGCGTCAAGTGGCATGACGGTTTGGAAGGGCACCGAAAGATTGGCCAATTGATCATCCCCATACACAAAAAGGGAGACGGGAGTGAATGAACCAACTGCCGTGGCATCTCTTTGCTTAGCCTCCCAAGAAAAGTGCATGGCAAAATGCCGCGAAAGAAATTGAACCAAAGCTTTGATGATACCCAGTACGGTGTTCGTCGTGGCCGCAGCACTACAGAACAAATTTCCACTCTCCAGCAAATCTCAGAGAAATCCTGAGAGCATGCCCAAGACGTATACACATGTTTTCTCGACCTCGGGAAAGTATATGGCCGGGTTCCTCGTGAAAAGCTTTGGGGGAGGGGTTGTGGGAGTACGGTGTTGACGGGTGCCTCTCGCTGGCCGTCAAGTAACTGTATTCCTGCTTAGAAGATTGTGTCCGCATCGACGGAGTTGAATCACAACCGTTCAGCGTTGGTGTTGGGCTCCGACAATGGTGTGTGCTGTCACCAGTCACCACTCCTCTTCATCATCTATATCAGGGTTTTCCACACCACGGCCCGCGGGCCAATTCCGACCTGCGAAGGCATTTCACTCTGCCGTAAAACACATTTTGCCAGTAATGAAAAAACAGTAGGTATATTTACGAAAAACGTGTTGATTGGACAGAATTTAACATATGTCGAAAAAATCACATAACGCAAGATGTCTGACCCTCGAACTGTTGTGCAATAACTTATGTGGTTCTTTTCCAAAAAATTTGGAGAGCCCTGGTCTATATGAATCGGATAGACAGTCATCGACGCGTCGACGAGGGTGTCACTGTTGGGAACTGCAGGATGAATCGTTTGCTTTGTGCGGACGAATTTGTACTACATGCGTAGATCTTCTCAACAGGGTCTTCAGCACGCATTTGATCGGTTTTCTGCTGCGTGTGACCAAGCAGGAACGAAAATAAGCACTAAAAAAATTGAGGCATTGTGTCTCAAGACGCCCGTGGCAATGTATTCTGCAAGTGAGCGGAAATACACTGCAGCAGGTGGAGACGTTCAAGTACCTTGGGGTGGTATTCACGAGTGAAGGAAGTCGGAACAAAGAGATTGATACACGGATTGGTAAAGCAAACGCAGCTCTGCGTGAGATTTAATGCTCCGTGGTGACGAAACGGGAGGTTTCAAACACCGCAAAGCTTTCAGTTTTCAAATGAGACTTTGTTCCTATCCTCACCTGTGGTCATGAACCTTAGGTGACGATTGAAAGAATACTGTCAAAAGAACAGACGGCAGAGATGGGATATTTGTGGAGTTCTCGGTATGACACATCGTGACAAGGTGCACAGCTTTGATATCCGTAAAGCCCGGGTTTTTCAAGCCGCTTCTCCGAATATAAAGATCCAGCTATGTTAGTTCGGCCATGTGTCCAAATGTCCCAGGGAAGAATGGCGAACTAAGTCCTTCTACAATCTACATCCACGGAAAAGCGGCCCAGAGGTTGGTCCAAGGACCAGGACTACATCTCCGGCCTTGCTTGGTCCCGTCTTGGTGTGGAGCCAGCAGGACTACTGTATCTGAGATTGCTGTTGATCGTGCGAAGTATTTCGGGTCCTGCTAGGGCTACTGTCCCCGCGACTCTCCCCAAAGGAAAAGCTGGCACGAAAATGAGTGAAGGAATGAGTATGTAGGCCTAGATTAAACCTTTCTTTTATGAAATTGTCTTTAGTTTTTTGCCAAAAGTGAATGTTGTATTCGAATAATTAAGCATATTTGGACGGAAACTTGCGTTGTTGTGAAAATGAGTTAAAAGTATCAGACATAGAAGGGAATATAGTGCTGACACCCGAAAGCTCCACCACAACATCATTCTAAAAACCTTTAAAAAAACATTGGTTGTCGCATTGGAGAAGTTGTACAGTCGGTGGGCCACGGACCTCTGTTGGTTTAATAATTGGGCCAGATGCTTAAAAATATTGAGAACCATTGCTAGGTGTAGGTCAAGCTGTAGATCTTAAATCTATAACATTTATTTGAAATTGTAGTTGATAAACTCGTTACTAACTAATCATTTACATTAACGTTTCCGTTACAAGAAAGGACATGGAAGCTTTAGCCATTGGGATAAGTTATAGACACTTGCTAAACCACGAATCTTTCCTTTTGAACTTGATGTGACCTTGCTTCGACCACATCCAGGGCCCTTGAGTAGAACAAAATGTGATGTTGCGGGACCTGTTTGGGGCCGTTTTATTTATTATAGATCATGACTAAGCGCTTCATTAGCTTTCATACTATGACTAGAAAGTGATATGGTTTATTTATTTTTTTTTTGACTGAAGATGGATTAAGAATAGTCCGAAATATTTCAAAATAAAACATGTATAGTTTTTTGAAGGCTTTTTTAGTGTTGATGAAATTATTTTATGCTATAACCTTTTCCCAATGTTTTTAGTTAATTTTAAAATGTCTGAGGCTGATCTCAAATAATGCACATAACACAACTGCTTTGCGAATTTCACAATTGTATACCAAATGTAACATTAATAGTACGCTATAGCAATTCTCCTTGGCAAAGCAAATTTAATAGTTATATGGCAAATCAAATTAAAATGTAATAGTTATATAACTGGCAAAACAAATTAAAAAGTTATATACCTGCGTTATGCAGGGTGTGTGTGTTTATACTATGGACTTCGTGTTTAGTCACAAACAAATAACAAAAATAAATAACCCTAATACAGTAATAGAAGGCCAAGAGGTTAGTTACTCGCTTTGGCATGGATTCTGCCAGTTTTTGACAGCTTTCTTTGTTTTACTGTCCGGATGCCACACTGGAATAATGGCACAGAAGCCCAAAATAAATCTGCAAAATCTTAGATAAACTATTAAATTGGCATGGTTTACCTAAACCGCCCAATTGGCATTTTATGCCGCAAGCCTAATGGACAGACACCAAAATGACGGATGCGGACAAATTATGCTTAGAATAGAACTACTGCATGATCAAATGTGGCTCGTATTTAAATCACATGACAGCAGATGCATGGATATTACGCGAGCTAGAAGTGGTAACTTCTCAAAAATTTTGAAATTGAGCGAGTGCAGACGATGTGCAGAGTGTCCACGAAGTCTCTTTACATCTGTGGCGGTCGGTAGATGGCGCCACATGTAAATAAATGGTCACCGCTAGATTGTGCCCATGAGTAACAAGTCACTGTGATAGTCACCACAAGCGAATTATCGTAGTTCACTTATCCCTATATAATCGTAGTGAAACCTTGTGGTAGTAGAGTGAACTCGTCGAGGGAGCTCTATTGCTGCTGGTTGCTTTCCTGTTACTTAATGCCCCGAATTGCCATCTTTCTCTTGTGCTTGCCTCAGCAGTTCAAGGCGATGCAGTCAACTGCAACACAACCTACTGTTTTTTTTCAAATCAATGTTTATTCTAGTTTTATGATCACATTAAAATTCACGCTTAGAAAGTGTTACAAGCACTCGAGCCAAATGACAAGCCAAAAGGAAGAGCAGTTTAATATGCTGGAACTAATTTCTGAGGATGTGTGGCGGCCTGGAGATAGCGCCACAGGTAAATAAAATAGTCGCCGGTAGATGGCGCACAGAAGTAACAAGTAATTGCGATAGTCACAAGCGAATGATCGAAATTCACTCATCACTATGTAATAATAATGCAACCTAGTATCAGCAGAGTGAACACAATGAGGGATCTCTATTATTGCTGGTTGCTTTCCTGTTAGTTAATGCCCCAAATCACCATCTTTCTCTTGTGCTTGCCTCAGTACTTCAAGGCGATGCATATGACTGCAATAAATAAAACATTGTTCAGACGAGATTGTCTTAGTGATGACGCAACCTTTCATGTCTGAGGAAAATTAAACAAACACAATGTAAGAATCTGGCGATCAGAACACCCCCATGTGACTAGGGAGCTTCACAGCTTTAGCCCAAAAGTGAATGTGTCGATTACTTGCAATCGAATAATTGGTTCGTTTTTCTTCCACGGAGCATGAATTACAGCGGATGTTTACCTTTGACCTTTTGACCAATATGTGGCACCACAACTGAATGACTTTCAACCAACCACCATATTCCAGTAAGATGGTGCATCCCCACACGAGGTACCAGCAGTGGTGTAGGGGGCGGGGGTGCAAGCGCACCACCAAAGATTTGATTTGTCGAAAATCCGGGCAAGATTCCTGAAAATGCGGACAAAAATGGCGCCCAACGTTGTTTGATTTCAAAAAAGGCGCCCAATGTTTGCAGAAACACAAATGAAGACGTTTTTTTTTGGAAAATTTGCAGGCAGAAGTCCCACAAAAACTTATCTGGCAAGTTCGTGGAAATTCGGGCAGAAATCCTTCGCACCTCCAAACGTTTGCCTGCCCCTACACCTATGGGTACCAGCAATATGGTGCACCATCACACCGGGGACCAGCAATATGGTGCACCATCACACTGGGGACCAGCAATATGGTGCACCATCACACTGGGGACTGCATGCGTGTGTTCCCCATCATTCATTTCCGAACCGGTGGATTGGAAAGTGGAAGTCAATCCCGTGCCACCACTTTCATCAGACATCACTCCTTTGAACTTCTTTCTATGGGGTTATGAGAAAAATACTGCACTGACTTGAAGCAAAGGATTTCCGTTGCCACTGCTGGGGATGCTCCACGGCAAACATCGAATACCCCGTCTTGATGTGCTTCATGCAGCTAATGTAAGCCATATAGCAGTGTATTAAATCAGGAAAAAAACTTTTGTAAGCACTATTTGCATTAGAACTGACCTAGTTAACAAGTGTCAACTGCTTTTGCAACAAATTTTTAAAATTATAAAGAGACTTTATGGACACTCTGCATATTGGTGAACAGTGTGTCAGCCATTAATTCAATTCAATCTCTCGCTGGGATTTATTTGTTCGTACAGTATGGCGTGCTATCTCCAATAAAAACGAAATACACATCGACTCGTGTTGTTCCAACACAGCAACACACCAACGAAAACACACGAAATAACCGACAGAAGTACAGGATGGGAAACTTCTCAATCCGTTTGTTTCGTGCAGCAGCTCTGTATTGTGGACCGAGCAGGGTCCAGAAGAACCAGGGCAAAAAAACGTCCGAAGAACTTGAACAGAATAAAAACCGCATCAACAACCAACATTATTTTGTTTTTATACTTCGAATATTACTGGTAAGAATATAAGACATTATTTTGACAAAAACTTGAGGGTGAAAGTAACAATTAACTCAACAAATTCGAAACCTAAGAAACTCGATTGAATGACATCTGCAATCACAGGCAAAAACTTTGATTCACCGACTTTTATTAAAAGGCTAACAATTTTCCAATCCGCAAATAAACAAGTTGTAAACAATGATTGTCGGCCGTTGGGTGGGGCTGTGGAGCTCCAAATCAACCAACTTTTTATCCACCTTGCTTGCAATGACCACACCCCCTGCCCCCCCCCGGGTTCACCAGCTTGAACAATTATAACGAACAAAGAAACAAAACTCTTTCAATAACAACACAACTGGGCGTTGAGCATTTAAGCAGAATAAACGAACGATAGTTCGTCACAAAGGATAGTTCGTCACAAAGGATAGACAAACGATAGTTTGTCACAAAGGATAAAGAAGTGCAACGGAAGCTATCACGTGACAGGTGAATTCAGTGATCCACACTAAACAACAACGAGAATAGGAAGTTGCTTTCCACAGTTTTCCACACTTCCAATCAACTGCATGAAAGGTTGAAAACAATCAATTGTAACATTTAAAAAACCTGTCCAATCCAAGCCACGAAGAAATCCATGAGGATCCGTTTGTTAAAAGATAGTTGAGGTTCAGTGCAACGCTGTCTGACAGAATAACCGAACAAAGCACTGTCACCAGCATTGTACTTTCTGGGTCTGGAACATTTATTCTGAGTGAAACTTGACTGCCAGGTGAACTTTTGCTAACGACTGAAACCACTGCGTAAGTTGCAATCGAGCATTACTGGGTGAACAGCAAGGATGAACAGGCTGTAAATCGTTACGAGATCTTGTACATCGAAGTCGCAAGAACATTTTTGAGGGTTCCAAGGATTTTTGTCCGAAATTCTCCAAACTTGCCAGAAAAAGCGATTTGCGACATTTGCCTACAGATTTCCTCCCACAAAGATCATAAAATCCTTTTTTTTGGTGTGACCTCCAAAAAAAGGTCTTCGTTTGTTTTCCTGCAAACGTTGGGCGTCATTTTCGCCCAAATTTTCAGGGATGTTGCCCGGACATTCAACACATCAAAATTTCGGTGGTGTGCTTGCATCCCCTGCACCCCGCCACTGTTGTACATCATGGGAGGAGGAACGAATGAAGTTGCTCTGCGGTTGGAGCACCGTGCAACGCAATATCCCAGGAGTCATGGCAAGCTTTATGACCGAACAAATACTGCTACTGCAACGTAAGCCAGTACGTAACAATGAACCCCTGGATCACGGCCTTAAAGCGTCACCACCACAGGTGGAAACAACGAAACCTTTTGTCTACGTCACAATAACATCTGCAAGCACTGAAGTTTTAAGGGAGGAGCGATTTTAAGAGGATGAAGCGATTGCCAGTCGCCGTTATGACGTGATGCGATGTAACGGCGTCACCATGGGGGGGAACGTGTTGACGACCAGCTATCGCCCACATCGCAAACAAGCACGTGGTTTCAAAAAACCTTGACCTTCGCACGAGTTCAAATGACGCGTGATGAGGTCACAATCGAAACCGATCAACAATACAGTTAGCAGTGAAACTGAACCTATTCGGATTGAAATGAGGTTGGTCGGCAATGACGTCAGTTCATACGTGTGTGCTTACGTGAAAACCGTCATACTGACACAAGTATGACGTCACAACAAGTGTTCGGTCAATCGCGCCACCGAATCGTTTAGGAGCTCTTTAAAAAAGCGAAGAGAAACACTGCGGGTTTGCAACGAGAAGAGGCTGCTCGGGCGATAACGACCAGTGAGAAGGAAGAAAAATATAAGCGCGAGATAATTCGACGTTGCTGAGCAGTGAGTTGCGCGTGTTCGGCGAAAGAACAATCGATTATGACGTCACTTACGCATTCGGCGATGATGAATCGGGATGTCGTGGAAGGAAAATAGGCGCAGGATTCGCTTAAGATGTTTGAATGCGGAAACACAAAGCAAAGTATGAGTTTGAAAACGTCCTAAACAACGCACTGCGAAAGTCCGAGAAGATAATTCACGAGCATTGTTTCGGTTGGAAGCATATGTTTAAGATTATTACGCGCAACGAGGCCCGAAGCTGGGGGGTGAATTTATTTTTAAGGGGGAAAGACTGTTTTTATTTTATTTTAATAAGAAAATTGGGTGAGACAACAAAATTTGGAGTTAACAAAAAAATTTGGGGGCATTGCCCCCAAACGCTCCCCGTGGCTACGGGCCTGTGCATAACACATGTCAAGGGGGCAAACCACTCCTTTCATCAGGTTTTTGCGTCGTAAAATTTTTGGTTCGAAATAAATCAATAAAAACTACCAATAACTTTCTCTGCAACCTTCATAGACTTTCCACGTTCGCAAATTGAAAGCGTGCGAAGCATGATGGCGCGCCATCACTTAAGCTCGCAAAGCAGCAGCGCGGCAGAGTTTCCACTGAGCAACAACATAATGGCAACATAGTCGCGAAATCAGCGCCAAACTAAACTTTCATTATTCATGCGGTCACGTGGGCTCGCCGACGTCAACATCAAGCAACCAATAGGGACGCGTTCAGTGATGGTCGACGAAATCACTGACGCAGAACGGGGTCAAGCCCTTGTATTTCAGGCGATGTTTCTTTATGACGCGCGCGCACAGGCACTGCAGGGTCTGCCGGCGGACCGGGTCGATTTTGAGGGCCATTTCCGGGCCCAAGACGTCGATTGCAGTCAGACCGCTCCCGTCCACGCAGTCGATATGAGACCCGCTGTCGAGCAGGAGCTTCACAATATCCAGAGCGGCAGGGTGCACCGCATCGACTGTCTCCGCTGCCAGATGCAGAGGAGTCTTTCCTTCCTTGTCGCGCGCGCCCGGGTCCCCGCCGCTCCGGATTAAGATCGAGACGACTCTCTCGTTCGGGAACTTCGTCACCGG
>Ga0210059_1013591_pt1 | contig 12154 bp, 6 predicted proteins | sample Ectturendosymbi2_FD_188042 | JGI IMG/M metagenome (GOLD analysis project Ga0210059, IMG submission 188042) | Ecteinascidia turbinata endosymbiont from Florida, USA - Sample 2 (SPAdes) (version 2) | ecosystem: Host-associated > Tunicates > Ascidians > Unclassified | place: Key West, Florida...
AGGCAACACCTCTACAGATTGGTTCCCAAGAGTACCAAATCAACCATCATCTAAATGCAAAAAACACTGCAAACAATAGAGCTTGCAAGATGCGAAATGTTTATGACAACCCGGGCAGAGTTTCATTTTAGCTGGGTTTATACTTTCTCTGCCACGCCCAGGTCCTTGCGGATCTGAGCAACCCATCCACCGAGAGAGACCGGTTGCGACCCAGCACCCCCTGCGCAGCTGTGTTGATCATCTAGCAGCTCCTTCCCACATATATGCACCACCACGGGTTGAAACTGGACAGTAACAAGGCTAATTCAACTGCTGAGGAGCATCGACTCGACAACATTCCGGTTCCTTCAATGCCCTGGCGTCCTTGCACTGATTTGTGTTTTTTCTTGCTGAATATTAATTATCACCAAATAAAATCAACTCAACTTTTAACACCTTGAGAGCCGGTCTACTAATATATTGTACCTGGATTTCAGTCTGAAACCAGCAGTTTTCGGTTGTCTTACCAATGCCGTAGCTCCTCTGCTGATTGCCCCAGGGAGCTGTTCAAACCCTCAAAAGATTCAGCAAGTCTTCTAGTCTGCACTCGAAAAAAATTGTTTGGTTGGGGGTTCCGGATTGTTTACGAGTGACGTCATAAGTGAAGTAGTTTTTGGGCCATTTTGGCTCATGTCACCTGGACTAGGGCCCAACCGCTAGGCCAAAGTATTTCGCTGAATATTTCATTGGAAACTAGGCACAAGTCCAAGTCTTTTGAGGATTTGATCGAATTTCTAGCATTTCTGGTTCAAAAGTTATGATCTCAAATAAAAAAATTAATTATCTAATTAATGAAATATTTTGTTTCTTTAGATCAGCTATGTCCAACCCACGGTCCTTGGGCCACATGTGGCCCAGTTGCAGGTTTTGTGCGGCCCAGTTTAGGTTTTCGTTGTAGCAAAAGTATCCTACATACTGACAACCTGTCCTTATTTTGGTAAGCTTGAATTTGACATTTTTGATGCAGGTGGTCCGCAGTGCCACTTTATCATGTCTGTTACCATTGCAGTTAGGATTCGAATGCTTTCAGTATATTAGCTTAAATAACAAATTTGAGCCTAAACCCACTTTTCTGTAAAATGCATCTTCTAGATCAGTGCTTCTCAACCTTTTTGATGTCACGGCCCACTTCTCGCAGAGACTTTGATTTTAGGCCCACTTCACGAAAAATTTGTTTCAGAACTAATGACTAGACATATCAAAAACTTTTTTCAAAAAATATTCAAGTTATCTCAGAACATTTCGCGGCCCACCGTTGAGAAGCGCTGTTTTAGATCAATGAGGTATGCACTTGTACAAGTGTATAAGCATAAAATGATATTAATATCACAAACACAGAGACACCAAACCAACACCATGTAATCATAATTTTAAAAAACATAAGTTTTTAGTTTAGTAAAGCAAAATAAAACCAAGACACAAACACATCAGAAAATGAGATATGAAGTATAATCCAATCAAAATGATTCTGGACAAGGAACATAAATAAGTTAAATACAATATATATATATATATATACAGGGTTTTTTTAGGGAAAATGCAAGGTACCCGGTATGGACCTGTAGGGACTCGATGTCTCTGATTCTAGGGACCCGATTTTCCCTGATTCTGGGGACCCGATGATGATTTTCTGATTCTCAGGACCCGAATCGGGTCCCTAAAACACCTTAAGAAACTGATATGTATAAAAACAACTAAAATCGATTACAGACATAACAAACATGAAATCCAAACAACCTATGAAGAGTTGAGGAACACACAGACAAAAAAAAATAACAAAAATTTAAGGGGTACAAGAAAAACAAAGTTTAGTTATCAATCAAGTTAAGTAAACAAGTCTGAAAATAAAATCAAGTCTTTCATTTTGCCATGATTACCATCTGTTCATCACACATGACAAATTTGTTTGGAATTTAATGTTAAATAATTACAGGCTCTAGGAATTAGGCTTAAATCAATTTCCATAAGATCTTTGAAGTTATCACGACTCTGTCTGCCTCAAACTGCCGCAAGGGTGCTCTTTAACAATGGAAATTTAAGCTTTGTTCTAAATGTTCTTCATGACGGATGTATTACGGCTACATTCTTTGACTGTCTTCTCAATGAAACTTTTATTACCCTTGACACATTCTGGTGTCATCCCACCACTTCTATGAAAACAAGGGAATTGAATGAAGATTGCAGTGAGGATGAGGGCAGTTGAAGTGTGTGAAATATGTGGTAAGTTATATTCATCCGTATAAACCACAAGAAATACCACAATTAACCACAGACCATGTTGAAATGCCACAGTTTGACTACATAAACAGCAAGGGACACATAAACCTAGAAGACGGAAAGACAGGGGTAGTCATCATATCAACAGTCAGAGGTATCAAGTATGAGTGGCGTATGGTGGCCATTTTGGTAGGGTGTTCACCACACTTGCAACTAGCGAGTTCACTAGCTGTGGTGGTTATCGCCTACCACAAGCCATTCGAACACTTGAACAGATTGGCAGTTGATCATAACAATCAAACCACACGCAGCATACACGCTAGAACGTCGACAGCATCAGGCACGAACAAGAATTAACTACTTTCATTTCTCGTGACAAAATATTTTCAGTTGAAATCACTGATAAGAAATTATTAGCATTTTCGACATAAAAATATCAAATTAATCTACTGGCTTAAACAGGTTAGGAAGCATCCGTTTTTCAACTGCTATCAACATTCCACATTTTACCGTTAGGCTACTTTGCACGTGAGCCTGGGGTCACCCCTACAAAAGTCAGTAATATTTAGCTTCGTGCATTCTTATTTTAAAAATCGTCCAACTGTTGCAGTAATCATCATACACACAAACCACACCACCTACCTAGCCAAAGTAGGCTATTTCAACCTGGTACAAAACCCATCTGTACAAGTCCTCTACGAGGAATCTAGCCTACTGCAGCTTGCTTCCATGTACAGATTAATCGGAATGCTAGCAAAGCAACGCATGACATAACCAAGGTGTTCATTAGGCAAGGTGAACACCCCGGCTGTTGTAAAAGTGCTATAGTTTGGCTCTTCTTTTCTTTGTTTGTTTGTTTACTTAACTATACGTGTTCTTGAACAACCTGCAGTCATGCTTGAGCAGACAAGCAAAAATCATTTGGCCATGATAAGAAATATATCCGCTGCACGCGAAATACAAATAAAGGCAGTTCTTAGCATTAATCGCTAACGAATGACCTAAAACTGATTTTTTAAATTGTTTTCTTCATTTCCAGGTATTCACTGAACACTTTGAATACCTTGAATATCCGCCGCTGTCAAGTATAGCAACAGGATACAATAAGTTCTAAAAAGATAAAATTCATAAGGTATAACACATGAACAACAAAAATATTTGCATTGGCAGTGTCCAATGTGTCTGCTCACTACTTTTCATTGATTGAGCTTATTTCCATGTTTGATATTTGAAATAAGACACACATATTGTCTTATTGACTGTGTCTAATAATCATTACTTGATTTGAAACATGATAGCAACACAATTGAACACATCTTTATTTTCAATAATGCTAGAGTTGGCACTGGAATGAGACTATTCATCATTAACATGTTTAACAGCATAACAATCCATACCTAGGAAGAATTAAATCAGTTTGCATTTTTCAGAATCACCAGGCAGTTAGTCGCATTAATGGTGATCAGTGTAAAGTCCAACCTCAATATAATTAAGGGTTTGCACCCTTAGTGAGTTTCTGAGGTAGCATACACACATGCTTATATACAACACACCTGCATTATTCATCATATGGTGTTAACCTCAACATCACGTAACGACTTAGCCAATCCATTCAACAAGCAAATTGTTTTCAGAAATGATTGAATTAATTCATTGTTATATCAGCACACTCCACTTACAGTCAAATTTTTTCTTTGAATTAAAGTCAGCAAATAATTCAAGCAAGATCAGAACTTCACACCAACATCAAGGAGCAGGATGAAGCGATTATTGCATGAGAGAAATACCATTTAACAACCAACAAGTAGTTCCATATAATGCATGAGATCACATCAAAGTAAGCCTTGTTTTGGTTGGTAAGCTTGTGTCCAAATATGCCTGCTGTATGTTTTATCCAAACATATGTAGAATAATAACTTGTCAGATTAAAAAAACAAAACAATACAGCCAGGATATGCCGAACTCTGACAAATGTTTTTTCACAACGCCAAAATTGGAGAAAAAAGTTCAGGTCACTAGCGTGTGCCATGTTGCATAACATAACATTTTGTCTTGCATCTCTCAATTTGTGGCCACAACAGACAACCAGTTTGTTTTCAAACCACAGCATGGCACTGACGTTTGTATATTTTTCCTCCAGCAGACTGTGTCATTTTATGTAAGGGACACTTCATTAAAAATCAGTTATAAGGCAACATGTTTTTCATGTGCATTCAAGCATGATGATATTGCAAATACCTATAACTCAAATAGTGCAACTTCAATTGACTTCAATTTTTTTTATGTAAGGGCTGGTGTTATGGAGATACTACTGTATCTTGGTCACCCATGCTTATTTATGATCTTCAGGCAAAAAAAATTAAGTTTATATAACAGTATGTATCTATTAAAAAGATTTCGTTAATCAAAAATATTTTTTTTAAATATTATCATGAAATTAAAAAAACTTATTTTTTTTTACTAAATGTAATTTTTTTATTAAATCTAATTTAATTTAATTTTTTTCATTAAATCTAATTTAATTTTATTTGTTTAATTGAAAAACAAATTTAATGAATGTTTAACAGTACAGTTCGTAAGTATGCTCAATACCCTCAACAAAATTTTTAAAGATTAAAAACATGCTGAAAAATATGAAAAAATAAAAAAAAGGGTCAATTTTTAATATTGCTAATTTTTTTTATTTTTGAAAAAACAAATATAACACACATTTGCATATATTATTTTCAAGGTCAAGTAAATTACCATTGAGAATTCTAACATGTAATCTGATTTACAATATACCAAGTAGTAACTTGTTCTTTTTTCTCATTTGTAACTACAAATTATAATCGTTTTGTCTGGTTGATTTTTTTTATAATTCCATTCAATTTAAAAACCGGAGTTGCATGATCCAGAGTTCTTACTTGATTTGATACAAACATAAATCTTATTTCCATACACATTGACAGTTGTTTTTGCTTCAAATACACCCATACATTATTGTCTGATACATACTTCAGATGGCATTATTTTTGTTTTGTCACATAATCAGTTGTGTAGTCAAGACTAACCTTTGATACCGAGACCTTGTTAAAACTTCAAGACCACAACTCGAGATTTCAAAATTTGTGCATTTTGCTGAAATTTTTTAAACAATTATCATCACCACTTTAAAGTTGATTTTTTTCAAGTTTCCGGCATTTTTCCAATCTATTTTGGTTGTTTCTTACTTACTAATACAACAGAGATAAAAACTTCACTTGTTGAATTACAGAAGTTTTACAAAGCCATATCCTTGCAATATTGACAGTTTCCAGACAACAGGCCTGTGACCAAGACCTGTAACCTTTGAGAGCAAGATGAGACCTGAAAGTTTCAAGACTGAGAGTGAAACTCACAAAAAATGGTCTCAAGACCATGTCTCAAGGTTTCATCAGCTGCAAATAATCCAACAAAGTTGTCAAATCAAAACAGTTGTTAAATTTATTGACTTGCAAAGTTGCTATCTTTTTATGGTCCAACAAATTTTCATGGTTGCCTTTATGCTCGACATGCATGGTACAAGCAATTCAACAGCAATGAAATTCTTCCCAACATCAACCTCATGTAGTATACAAGGTAAATGAGCAGTAAGCTATTTATTTTGTGTCCATAGACAATAACAGCATTAATAGAGTTAATTTCCTCAATTCTCTTCATTATCTTTGTTATTGATCTTGAAGAGACACGGCAGTAGCCACGGACTGAGTTTTTGGCCATGGTTTTCACTAGTGCAATTAAGGTAGCTCCGTTAGTATCCAGCAAAAATCATCTTTTTGTCGCCAAAAAAATGAAGAAATTCCATTAGGATGCATAAATTGTATTGAAGCATACTTGTTCCTGGTTAACATAAAATGAAGTTACATTGCCTCTTGCAAGAGCTGCAAATAAATAGTTTCACTTGAAAAACTAACACAATACTTTGAAATTTGATGTCACAGATTGGCCACACAAGTACCGTTGTTTAATCTTTCCCTGGTTAATCTCTCAATTTTTTGAGGGCATGATTTTGGCAGTTATGATTTTGTATAACATTTTTTATTTTTTGCATTTTGGGGAGAATCTGATAGATAGGACACCACCTCAGAAAAAAAAATAATTAAACAAAGCTCATAAAATACAATTTTTGTTTACTATACATGGAATTACTATGACCAAACTTCTGAAAACTGTTTTATCTTCAATATACTATCTATCAGAAACATGCATCATGTCAAACAAATGAATAAAAGTTTAGAATAGAAATTATTGTTGCAGCTTGCTCTAGTGCAGTGGTTCCCAAACTGGGGGCAAATTATCCCCCAGGGGTAATACGCGATTTTTCAAGGGGTAATGTGGAACCAAAACTACAATTTGTTCTATATTATGAGCGATAACTGCGAAATGTTGTGGGTAATAAGACCTAATTGCTACCTCGATTTGGGTAACGGCTCAAAAAAGTTTGGGAACCACTGCTCTAGTGCATATATTAATTATGAGTCAAAATCCCTTTAGTTACTTCAAATGATGAAAAGCATATCGAATAGGAAAATAAGCAAAGGTTTCCTGAAACCAAAAAAATCTACTCTGTAGCTTTCAAATAAAACAAGAATCAACTTCATACCAGTTGACCTTTTTGAGTTATAAGCAATTGAAATATGGTCATGTATGAGCGCACACAAAAACTATGTCTAACTTGACATTGATTTACGTAAGTTCAAAGGACATAAGGAAAGTGCCAATGATTGATTTTTAATAAACATACCTTCTGACACATTCTCACAAATTTTCAGCTAAAAATAGTCACAGATAAAAAAGATACAAGGGTTTTTATGTCAGAGCACTAAATTCACAAAAAATCTATGCAAAAATTAAATGGGAACACTGCAAATTTCAACCAGCCATAACTTTGTGAATACTTGTCCAATTTAAAAAATTCAAAATGTTTTGAGATCAGAGTGATGAGATCTATCTGCTTATGAAATTTCAGGGATTTTGCTCACGGTCAGATATATAGCTCTGGATCGCCTGACATGGAATGACCCAGGGTATATTTGACTAAAGGCCATAACTCGCCAGCCGATTAAGCTAGAGAGCTGTTCAAACCCTCTAAAGACTCAGAAACTCTTGTAGTTTCGAATAAAAAGTTTTGGGTATCTTGATTTTTGTTGATGTGGACATGATAGGAGTACGTTTATGTATATTTGTTAACATTTGGATGATGTCATCAAGCACTGGATGCCAACACCAAGAGCCATTTTTTTGACTCGAGCTTTTTTGGAAACTAGGCTATAATAAGAGTCTTTTGAGAGTTTCATTGACTTTCTAGCATGACTGGTTCCAAAATTATGGCCAAAAACACAAATTGAATAAGGAAATCCCCACTCATCCCCTAGGGAATTCTTACAAAATTTGTTTTTTTGGCAATAATTTTGGAACCAGAAATGGTAGAGAGTTGATCAAAGACTCTAAAGACTCTTATTGTAGCCTAGTTTCCAATAAAATTTTGAGCCATTAAATTGGCTCGTTGGATCGGCTGATGACATCATCAAAAGAACACTAAACCTTACCAATAATGACGCCATCGACCAAAAACCCCAAACCCAAAACTAAAACATAATTTTTTTATTCTGAACTACAAGACTTTTTGAGTCTTCAGAAGAGTTGAACAGCTCTCCAGCTCAATCCACTGGCGAGTTATGGCCTTTAGCCAAAATGGCCAAAGCTACCTTTTGTGGGACTTGTATTTTTATCCAATTTTTGGTCTTTGAGCCATAATTTTGGCCCCAGATATGCTAGAAAGTTAATCAAGTGCTCTAAAGACTTGGATGATAGCTTGGTTTCCAAAAAAAACTTGAGTCAAAAAAATGGCTCATTGGGTTGGCACCCAGAGCCAGGTAACGTAGCATTTTAACAGAAACATGCATTTACGTGGGCCAGTATTAAAGGTGTAAGGTCAAAGAATTTAAATCTGCAGTCCAACTAGCAGAAAAACAACATTTTCATGGAGAAAATAGAGGTTGAAAATTTTGTTACAAAATTTGTTAGTTCCGAACTTTGACCTCAAATTGTGAGCTGTTGACGCAACATTGCAAACAAATTTTCCATAATATTTGTAGTATTATGCTTGTATTTTTGAATGATATAGGTTAGGTAATTATGTTATTCAAGGTTTTTGTTAAAATTGTGATGGAGGTTTTATACATTTTATACACAGAAACAACATTTTGCTAAAAACTTACATTTCAACAATATCTCAAATGGTCACCACATTGAAACTATTGAACATTTTCTGACAAGTGAGGAGGATAACAACTACATACATAGAACCCACATTATTGTCTAACAAAAAATGCTTTTACGATTTCTACCACGCAACTTTTTGATCACATTCACTTTTACAAATAAAGAAGTTTCAATGAATGGTATTCAAAACCACTTTCATGTCATTTTCATTAATGACACAATTTTTTCCAAGACTCACAGCTGGCCATGCTGTTTCTTTTACATAGAGACATTGCCGTAGAACCACCCATGTTCCAACATATGTCTTCTCATTAAAGCCACTGAAAAAGTTTGCTTAGGGACCTAAATTTAATTTTGACTTGACTTTGCAGTTCATTCACTTACAATATGATCCTGCCAATCCACCACAATGAATTATATACACATGCTATATTATATAGCCATTGTTTTTTACTTTAATTGCAGACTGTCGGGGATGTTCTTTAAACATGTGCTGCCGGAAAACATAGGATGTTTACTTTGTATACCATTTGAGGATATTGGTTCTAAATTATGAAAACATTTAGTTCCTTGGATTGTTGTTCCCATTTTGTGCCTGTTGTGTAGAGCAAATTGTGCCTTTTCTTTAAGACATTGAGGTATAAAAGAACATTTTGTGTTTCGGAATCAATTTGACAAAAATCAAACAAACTTTTGGGAAATTATATTTGAGTATTTTGCAAATTTTATCCTGCTACTAGATGCTTTACTGTTCCACCATTGGTCCAATGCCATTGCAAACAGATTTTCTATGACTATCACAACAAATGACCAAGATGCATCCACTATTTCAATCATACATGGTGCTGTTATACAAGCATTCTAAAAGGTGCCTGTGCACAACATTTTCCTGAGAATTGACACCGCAGTGCACCATGCCATATCACCAAGCAGGGTTGCCAGGTCCAAGTGGACAAAAAATGCCAAACCACTTGTAAAAAAAATGCCAAATCGCTTCAAAAAATGCCAAACAAGCTGAAACAGGCCAAATGCTGTTGGTTTTGGCATTTCCACATGAATAATTTGGAAAAAGCACAGTGGTACTTGTGAACAAGGCACAAATTATAGCATATAAAGCAACAAACAACTATTGTACTATAGAAAAAGCAAACAGAATTAAACTAGAAACACTCTTACAAATTTTTCACCCTTTGATATATAGTGGAAACAGCTTAAATAAAGCACCCTCGGCAGTAGAAAAACTTGCTATAATAATAAATGGTTGCTCTTTTATCCGACAAGAACGTTTTGCAATAAAAATAAGGTGTCATTCACACTAGGGAAAGGGTTTTTAACCTGGGGTTCGCGAATCCCCGGGGCTTTACGGGATGATTTCCAAGGGTAATTAGATGGCAGTTGAGTTTTCATGTATTACTATTTTGATATATCCTATACTAGAGGAAAATACGTGCCGATTGAAAACTCCGCGTACATTTTGCCTGATCTTGCGTTGTTGTGATGCAAGAATGTGAAATCCACAGCTTTGCCAGCGAACCTGTGCAAGTGTGCATGTAAGGCTACATCACTGATAGCATACTGGGGGTTCGGGTTGATCGTTTTTGGACTCGAGGGTACTTAACGGGAAAAAGGTTGAGAACCCCTATACTAGGGGTTTACCAATACGCATAGGCTATCAATATCAGGGTGCTGTATTTTATTCTCGTTGTGAGCAAAGTTACCATATGATGTATTGCACAGTAGCTGTTGTGGTGGACATTGTTCACTCTTGCCCCTCTTCAACACAAAAGAACTAGTCGATTTTTTATTGTTTTACTTCATTTTTGGTTGCTTGGTCTACAGCAGGGGTTCCCAACCTGGTGTCCATGTACCACTGGGAGTACATTTGCCTATTTGAAGGGGTACATTTACAGTTAGAAATGGAAGGAAAATATATTAATATATCATTTATTTCCAAACATCCATACATGTGCTAGTGAATGTCACCTTTATAGTTCCGAAAATCTTAAAGTTCTATTAAACATTCAGTGGATTTTGTTATTTCCCTCAAGACTTTTTGTCACAAGAAATTTTAGGGGTACATGCACATCTGTTGAAATGCTGAAGGGGTACATGGTCAAAGAAAGGTTGGGAACCCCTGGTCTACAGCATGATCACTGCCGCACGTCAAACAACTTCAATAAGCGGTGCGCCTACTCTAATAAGCAAAGAATTTATAAGAGGAAAAAGATAAGATAGTTTTTTTTCAGCCAAAACTCCTCATTAATAGGCGGTTTGCTCTATAAACCGATGCTCTATTAAGTGGTTTTCGCTGTACACAGTTTTGTCCCTGTGCTTGAAAATGCTTAATAGAAAGTAGGCTACTTACGAATGCTGGAAACAATAAATCACAGTTCACGAAAATACACATGCACCATGCCATAGTTTGCAATCACTTGATTCTTGAAACCAATAGGCATGTCATAATTCCACAAAATATCTACTGTAAAAAGGAAATCTATCAAATCTGTTTGTTCTTGTATACAGTTATATCAAATCTGCTACATTCACACTGACTTTACTGTTTTTAACCGAGGAAATTCGCTAAATTGGCTTTATCATGCTTTAAAATTATATAAAAATCTGCGAAATCTGGCAGCACTGTTATGTGCTTATGTTAAAATATTGCTAATGGCTGTACTGATATACTTACATACACAAGCATGAAGAATACCAATCTGCAAATAACAACACACACTACTGTATATACAGTACAGTGGCGTAGCCAGCCCAAAAATTTGGGGGGGGGGCAAAATGTTTGATTTTACACGAATAACACTATTTTGTTTGGAAAAACGCCTCTCAAAGCACAAAATGACTATATGTTCTAAAAATTTGTGGAGGCCATGGCTAGGGTGCATCAAACCCCCCATATAAAAAAAGCTGACTTCAGAAATGTTCTGCCTCATGTAAAACACTTTCTGTAAAATATTGTCAAATTTGGATAAACTCTACCAGGTCTACATCAGTCATGAAAATATAAAAAACATGGCAATAGGCTAATGCACTACTGTAGGCGCAGCTACTACAATAGAATTCGCCTACAACGACTTCAGCAATAATGACAGTTTGACTACAATGACACTTTTTTGTCAGTTCCAGTGGCATTCCTATCTTTCACATGAATTCTAGATTGACTATAACGTCACTTCGCCTATTGCAATACTTTATTGGTTTATAACGACAGTTGCAAATTTTACTTGCGGTTTGAAGCATAAGCTCAGTTATTTGGAGGCGACACACAAGCAACAAGAGCATTGAATGAAAGGAAAGAAATTCCAAGACAAGGCTGATAAAAAAGGAATTAGTTGTTGAAACAGTTCAGCTAACTGGCGGTGATAGTCAGGCCTGTAACCAGGGGTGTGCCTATGTGATAATTATGCCGATCACATTTACGTTGTGATTGCAATTACCTTGGTTGCGTCGGCGTTGATTACCTGCATTCCCGTATATCGAGTTCGGTGCCGCTGGTCCGCACTTGTTTAGTCTGTGCTCTGCTGCTGTTGTGTTGGTTCCGCTGAGCGCTTCACTTCGAGTTTTAACGTATTGTTTTTATTGCAGCGTACTGGTTTTCTAAGTTGATTAAAGCCGTTTTATTAATAAAGTTCTTAAGGTC
>Ga0210059_1013592_pt1 | contig 12153 bp, 22 predicted proteins | sample Ectturendosymbi2_FD_188042 | JGI IMG/M metagenome (GOLD analysis project Ga0210059, IMG submission 188042) | Ecteinascidia turbinata endosymbiont from Florida, USA - Sample 2 (SPAdes) (version 2) | ecosystem: Host-associated > Tunicates > Ascidians > Unclassified | place: Key West, Florida...
CCTACTCCGCAGTAGTGCTGTAACAAGTGTTACGTGTTAGCTAACAATAGTGTTAAGAATGTGTCTGTAACCCTATGGTTCTGTCTTCAATGCAGTTGCAAAAAGTGTCTGTAACCCTGTGATTTCACCGGCTTCAACGTCTTGTACTCCGTTCTGTATTGTCTGTTTTTCAACCTGCGTTCTGCAGAGTGTGTGTGTTCATACTATGGACTTCGTGTCTGCTATAAACAAACAAATAAATAAATAAATATAACTGAGACGAATTGACACAGGCTCTCCATGTTCCAAAGCCCTCTTGATATTATTCTTTTGATTTTCTGAAATGTTTACTCTAACGTTTGTATAACTCATTTATATTAGCATGCAAAAATTTTTTTGTGTTATGTAATTATTTTCTTTTAAGTGATATCTGATAGTGAAGTTTTCTCCACGAAGATTCAGTTGCTTTCCATTTCGGTCTGTGACAACTGTTTCCATTTTACTGATTCTGTCTAAAATAACAGGAAGATACACAAAGTTTCTCAGATTTTCAACAATTTTATATCCGGGCGACACATTTGGAAAGAAACTGTAAATTGTGTTTTGAGTCTTTCCATTCACATAAGACCCTCCGATAATGTCAGAGTTCACCAGAATTGAATTTATTGATAAGATGTTAACAACACTCTCTGATTCGTGAATCCTTCTTTGTAAACCTGATTTCGAAATCCGAGAACACTTGCAATTGAATTTCGCACTCTTAAATCAACGATAAAGTTAACTTGAATTTCCATGACGCTTTTCAAAGTGTTTGTATTTGCTGTTATTTTAATAGCATCGTCGTTATGCCCATTTCGTTTCATTACTATTTTTATTGTTTCTGCAATATCAATGAGATCGTAACTACCTTCTGGAATACGAATATCAACCCATTGTGAACCATCAGGAGAATATCGGAAAACGTTATTACTTGAATCGATGTTTGAAAATGAATAATACGTCTCCAAGTGGACCAAAGCCATCTCATACTTTCGCGTTTTGTCTAAGTCGAGTAGTGGGTAAAAAGTCGTCTTTATTTTTTTTGAATTCTCTGAAACCACAATCTGAGTTTAAGTTTTCAGCTCAGTGTTTTGAACAATTTTTTTAGCAGCGTCTAGCAGTTCAGTGTCGGTGGTACCCATTTATTAAATAATATAAAAATCGTCAAATCCAGATCTGAATTTGCCGTTGTGTTTTGGGGAGGTCAAATCAATAACAACAAAATTGTGAGGTTTCGACCATGCGTATTTGCAAAGTTCTTTAAACTGCTCTTTCGTCATATCTTGGGACACGTGGTCATTGAATATGTGGTCAATGTTTTTCAGGTCCTGGGGAAACAGGCAAAAAAGTTCGCATTTTCACGAATTGTCTGGCGAGGCAATTTGAAATAATTTTGTGATAAATACAAACAATCGCAATTTGAATGTCTTCCACGAACGTATTATGCTTCACACTTGCTCTGCTTCTGAAGCAGGAGGTCATCAAATATCATAAGATTTTTATGCTCGGGGACAATCCTGTTGGGTCAGGGACATCATCAGCAGATTCGTAAAAATTACACTCAATAGGCTCTTTGGAATGTTGGAGTTTATTTTTTGCTAACGCGTCAATCAAGACACTCGGTGAAATTTGTTCTCGTTGTATTTCATCATGATTTTCAAAAACTCTCATTATCGTCTCTTTTGGTAATTGTTCTTGAAAACCTTTTCTCAAAATTTTGTATTCTGGTTGAAACAAACGCTTACCAAAAACTGACAATTTTGAATAGTCCAACCAAGTCTGAGAAGAAGGTTCAGCAACAAAGTAGTCTTACCACAACCTGATTTACCCACAGTCAGACCTCATAGACTCTTGGCAAAATATTTTTACTTCCTGTGTGTTCATTCCAAGAAAACTTTTTGACTTCCATTTATTTAATGAAAGCATAAAATAAATGGTTGAAATATATTTTGTAAATTGTCGAAAGTTTACTGAAACAAAAAATGGAGGAAAACTTCTAACAACCGAGAATTGATTCACCGCAGCCCTGCGCTGTTTCAAGGCATATGTGTTGTTTGTGGAATGAAAAAGAGTAAGTTTAGCGGCAAAGGTTTCTTGAACAAAGCAATCAACAGTCTTCCATTTGAAATGCATCTTCCAGGGCATGACTTCACCGGGCCTGGCACGAAATTGAACAAACGTTTGAATCCCTGTTCTAACGCCAAAAGCATGGTCAAAACCAATCAACAGAGTTGACCAAGCAGCTTATCATCATGATATTTGTTATGTAAAAAACAGACACAAAAACTCGCAACGAAGTTTGTGATAAGGAAATGTTGGAAGAACTTGATGGCATTTATAACCCAACTCTTCCAGAAAGGATTGATCGTGGAATTGTTAGACCGATTATCGGAACAAAGAAACGCTTTGGGATGGGACTGAAAAACGACTGCAACAAGAGCGACCGCAGCAAGACCGAGCGCAGTAAGAACGTTGCCTGGAGTTCACCATTAGCCACAGAACTACACAAGCCAGTCATTAAAAACTTCCCTAAGCGAAAAGTTTATGTGAACGATATCGATGAAATTTGGGCCGCTGACTTCGTAGACATGCAAGCATTTTCAAAGTTCAACCGTGGAGTCAAGTATCTTCTCACAGTAATTAATGTATTTTCAAAGTTTGGTTGGATGCTTCCATTGAAAGATAAAACTGGAGTTTCTGTCGCGAAAGCGTTGAAAGAGATTTTCAAACAGAGAAAACCAGAAAAGCTTTGGACAGATAAAGGCAAAGAATTTTATAATAAACATGTGAGAGACTTAGGTGTTGAACTTTACTGAAAATGAGGAGAAATCGTCAGTCACTGAATGCTGGAATAGAACGATGAAAGAAAAAATGTTCAAGTATTTCACAGCAAACAATACCAACAAATATATTAACGTTCTTGGCGACTTTGTTGATAAATACAACAACACATGGCATTCATCAATAAACATGACTCCTGTTGAAGCGAGCAAAATAGTAAATACTATAACTGTATACAGAAATTTTTATCAAGACTTAACAAGATGACCAATACAATCTAAATTCAAAATTGGAGATAAAGCTAGAATTTAAAGAAAACGAAACTCTTTGAAAAGGGTTTCACCACAAACTGAACAGAGGAAGTATTCACCGTTTCAAAAATTCGTAGAACCAACCCAGTTACTTATAAAAAAAAATGACCTGAACGATGAAGAAATTCAAGGAACTTTCTACGAACAAGAGCTTCAAAAAACAACTCAAGAAGTTTTCAAAATCGAGAAAGTTGTGAAGAAAGGTAAAACAAAGTCATTGGTTAAATGGAAAGGGTATCCAGCAAGTTTCAACTCTTGGGTGGACAAAAAAGATCTTATTAAACTTTGATATAAAATGCCAAAAAAACGTCTCGGAATCAAAAGCTCAACAGTCACTGCCTTTCTGAACGACAAACTCACACCAGAGCAATGTAAAGAATTGCAAAAAATTATGAACATTGATCCAAAGCTGTATAGAAAAGTTTTTGTTTATCGTGGTCAGCAATTTGGACTGGGTCTAAATCAATTTGGCTCTATCCAATTTGGACTGGGTCAAAACGAATTTGGCTCTATCCAAATTGGTCCTATCCAAATTGGCTCTATCCAAAAATGCAAAGGTATAATAAATGAGTTTCTTAAAAATCAAAACGTGACAAACTTGTCGCTGAGTTTATCAAAACCAAGAAAAAAATTCAAGATGATTTTCGCTCAGAACGATTAGGTGAACAATCACTTTATGAAGCTTTTGGAAAAATATTCAAACGAACAACAGAACAACAACAAAAAACGTCTGAAGAAATTGTTTCCAAACTAGAAGCGATGCCTCCGGCATTGCCTTGGGGTCAACCTGAACCTGAAGCGGTGCAAGCCTTACCTCAACCTGAAGCACTTCCAACTGATATAGGGCAAATTGCAAGAAAATATTTGACTGATTCGATGGAATGGCAGGTGATAAAACCTTTGGACTTAATAACAGAGGTGGTGAATTTTTTCTTGGAAATGCTAGTGTTGATTTTAATGGAGATGATTTAATAATTGATGGAAATAAATACAAGGGAATGAAAGGGCTTTGGAGTTTGATAACAATGAAAAAAACAGTGCTTGGTTTAGCAACAGAAAAAGACAAGAAAAATTATGAAGAAATAATGCTTCATTCTGAAGCAATGAGAAACAGGAAAAATCCACAAAAACCAGCTGCAAACAAAGGATATAAATGGCAAAATATCATAAGACCAATGTGGAATAAATATAAGAAAAAACAAAGCAAAAAGTGAAACGTCAACAGAAGGCATGGCCGGCGAAGGTAGGTTCAGGTTTTCTGCCAAGTGATCCAAATGCTTTGTGTGAAAGACTTGAACTGTTAATGGCTTCAAAACAAGCAGGAAACACTGGTCTTCAAAACGAAATCGTTAGCATTTGCGATGAACTGTTGAGACAAAAAATTTTGCCTGGTGATACCTACGAAAAACTTCTGCTGACCTTAAAGTAAAGTCTTGTCGCGAATATTTCCTTTACATAAATAAAGATGCTAACTATTAAACATGGATATCAAAGAAAGTATCAAGTCGGTGGCTCTGGGATTTTTTCAAAGCTCAAAGACTTTTTATCAAGATTTATTAGTAAAAAGCAAGTCGTTGACACTGCTTTGAACATCGTGCGAAGCGCTGGACAAAAAGTCGGACAAAAAGCTATTGATTTTGCAAGTTCAAAGTTGACCCCAAAATCACAACAAATTTTATCAAAATTTGTAGCAGCACCAGCGACTAAAGGGTCTACAGCGTCAGCGAAGACACCTAACTTGAAAAATTTGATCGCTGGCTCGGGGCAGTCGGGGATAAAAATACAAGACCTTGCAAGACGATTGAACAAACAAAAAATTGTCTATAATAAATGAGCAGCGACATTCTTAGCATTACTGAAAAATTACAAATTGATGGAAGTATTCAAGAATACGAGTTTCACAGTTATGAGCCAATTGCTGGCACTAATGTCAACAATCCTGGTGAGATTCTATTAAATTTTTTTTGTTTTTTTGGTGACGGCAATTGGCGGCAGGCCGAAGCCTGAAGTGTGCTTCTTGCCGGGTGGTTGAGGTGAACGCTCTTGCCCAAGGAGTGCTACGGCAATTCACTCAGTGGCTGCGGATCGAACACACAACCTTCCAATTGGGAAGCGGACACTTAAACCACTGTGCTATTGCCGCCCTAAATTTCAATAAATAATGAAACGCAGGACTTGTTCACACACCCAGCTTAGTCATATCTTGTTTTTGACGGGAAGTTGGTGGAAAACGCCGACAACGCTGCTTACGCTGATGCGGACGTAATCACGTTAACAAACAATGCTATGATGCACCTTTTTAGCAACATAAAGTATCAACTTTCAGGGCAAGAAATTGAATCAGTTTTCCACCCTGGACAAGCAACGGCGATGCTCGGACTGTTGAAATATCCTGATGATTTTCAAAAATCTAAAGAGCTCAAACAATTGTGGATGAAAGATTCACACACAACAGCACATCTTCAAAACAACATCGGATTTGCAGCCCGTTAGGGTTATGTCATTCAAAAGCCTGACCCAAAAGGTACATTTTAATGCAGAGTTCAACTGAAACATATCTTTGGGTTCTGTGATGACTATGAAAAAGTTGTCTACGGGTTTAAGCATCAATTAACTCTCGTAAGAAAAGATTATAATGACGCGATTTTCGGAAACAATGCGGCTGATGCTGGAAAGGTTGTCTTGACAAAACTTTCTTGGTATGTACCTCATCTGCTTCCAAGTGATCAAGAAAAACATGAATTGTACAAAACAATTGAGTCAAAATCAAGTCTCCCAGTCAGTTACCGAATGATTCAATGCGACTCAATCCCAGTTCCACAAACGAGGAATTTTACCTGGCGATTGTCGGTAAAGTCAGCCGCGGAGAAACCTCGATGGATAATTGTAGCTTTTCAGACAGATAAATCAGGGAACCAGGAGCACAACCCATCAATTTTGTATCATTGTAATCACACTAACATGCTTGTGATGTTAAACTCTAGGAGATATCCAGAATTGATGATACAAACTTTACTCAGCAAAAAATTTTCAAGGGTTTTTGGGGATGCTGCAGCGTTCCGAACAAAATTTTGCAATGTCGAAGATTTAGTTTCAAATCCAAATATAACCCCAGCAGACTATAAAGAATTATTCCCTATGTTTGTCTTTGACGTGACAAAACAAAGTGAGAAACTGAAAAACTCTGTGACTGACATTCAAATAAAAGCTCAGTTCTCAGAAAACGTAGCAGCAAATACAGAAGCTTTTGCAGTTGTGATCAGCGATAAAAGTTTGATCTTCCAGAGTGATGGTAACAAGATGAGAGTAGAATATTAATTTTAAAATTTTTTTATCATTATATATAAATGGCAACTGTAAAAAGTATTACAAGACCAGCAATGATGGAAGTATTGAAAGACAGTACAAGATGTCTTACACAAATGAATAAAAAACAAATGCTTAAAATTATCGAAGGAAAGGGATTGTTAGAACAAGCAAGAAATCTAAGCAAAGAAAGAAAGCAGAAAAAAGGAAAAGAGGTCAAACTTGTTGATATTCTCACAGGCGAAGAAACAATTTTTAATAGTACCGTTGAAGCTTTAAGAAAAACTGGGAAAGGAATTTTATTTTTAAAATACAACAATGGAAGAACTTAGAATAACAAAAAAATAATAATTGAATGAGTTAAAGAAACAACAATAAGATAAAGATCATATAATAGTTAAAGATAATAAGTGAATTTTCTTTATAAATAAAAATGATATAAAGATAATTTCATAATATGATATAAAGAATGAATACTGATGAAAGACTTGTGATAAATCATTTAAAATGCAGACGTGTTAATCATCTTAAAGAGTTATATGAAAATTTTGGTGAACGAGGGGAAAGAAGAATGAGAAAAAAACACTATATTGAAAAATTAACACCAATGTTGTTGAATAAGATTTATGATATAAGACATACAGTAATTGTTAATAGTTTTTTGGCAAATCTAGAAAATCGCAAGGACTTAAAATGAATATGTCATGAAGAAACTATAATTCCTGAAGAAAACTTAAGAGAGCTTATAAGAATATTTAACAAACATACTAGAAATCAAAGACCTCAAAGGGAAATTGTTACAATTAGAAAATTGTATAAATTTTTTTTTAAAAAAATAATTGATATTACAATAAAAAGATATATTTACTCTATGAATGATGAATATGATGAAGAAAGGTATTTTGACATTTGGTTAATGATTCATGCAAATGATTTCGGTGAATTTCCAATAATACCTGATAGGGGTGTAGTTAGGAAGAACAATATATATAATTGGTTTAAATATTGGCTTAGACGATATAAGGAAAGAATAGTCTTGGACATTATGATAAGACAAACTGGAGAAATAAATGAAAAAAACTGTAGTAATAAATGAAGGGTTAAGTGATGAAGAAGATGAAGTAGAAATAGTAATAAATGAAAAGTTTGGTGATGAAATAATAAATGAACAGTTCAGTGATGAAGTAGATGAAGAAGAAAAAGAAGTTATTTCATGTAAAATTTGTTTAGTAAACACCCTGAAAGTGGTATTTTCTGTGGACATTGTACGTGTATTAGTTGTGCAAATAAATTGAATGATTGTCATATTTGTAGGGAAAAATTTCAAAAAGGGGTAGACTATATTTATAAGTTAAATAATTTTTTAAATATTTTTTATCATAAATTAAAAATAACAATAAAAAAATATTTGAATGAATTTTCCTTATAAATAAAAATTAGTTTAAGATAATTTTATAATACTATATAAAGGATGGAAAGTATACTTGATGAAACAAAACAATCAGCTTTGAAAGGATTTGCAGATCATCATACTATCAAACCACCAACAGATCAAAAGTTTGGTCCTAAGACGTTTTAGATGACTGTTAAACAGAAAGCATTGGAAAAGTTAAAACCTCAAACAAAGATAAGACTTGTTTTTATAGCAAGAATGGAACTAATTCTCCCTGTTGAAGATGGTGAGTCTATTACTGAAATGAAAATTTTTCAGTCAAAAACAGAGATTATCCTCGTGGCGACCAAGTTGGATGAACTATGGATAAAAATGGTTGGACAAATTTTAGAAAATATTGCAGTTTTTCAAATGAACGGCTCTGGCTGAACATTTCACTCGATTGTGAGTCTTGATATTCACACGGTGAGGTATAGACCCTTGAGGGGAGGTACTCGTGTTCCGCTTCCAAAATTTCTTGCCATAAAAGAAGCCTTAAACAACATGTATTTTCGCAGTGAAAAGAAAAATCTTGAGAACAACCAGTGCTTCAAGTGGTGTGTGGCCTGAGCTTTGAATCCTGTTAAAAAAAATTCTTCCCGAATAACAAAGACCTTACAAGAACAGACCAAAGAACTCATCTTTGATGGAATTGAATTTCCAGTGAACTTGAAAGCGATCACCGAATTTGAGAAGCAAAACCCTGAAATTTCAATAAATGTTCTCGGATATAAAGACGAAGGGAAGAAGTTAATCTTCCCTCTGAGAATTTCAAATGTGGAAGTTAGGAGGTATGAAGTTAATCTTTTATTTCTTGAGGGTAAACATAATATTTTAATCAAGAGTCTATCAAGACTTTTGACGAGACAAATGTCAAATCATGATGGAAAAAGACATTTCTGTTTGAGGTGTTTGAATTCCTTCACAAAAAAAGAAGTGTTAGAAAAAAATAATGAATATTGTAAGAATCATGACTGTGTAAAAATTAGAATGCCTGAAAAGGGTTCGATTCTCAAGTTTGAAAATTTTAAGCATTCAATGCATGTTCCGATTGTGGTTTATGCCGATTTTGAATGCTTGACGAAACCAATCGAAAGTTGTTGCAAACCAAATTTGGAACAAAGTTATACAGAACAATATCAAAAGCATGAACCCTCTGGTTTCTGCTTTTATATTGTCTGTGATGGGAAAAAACTGGAACCGGTTTTGTATACTAAAAAATCAGCCAATGAAAATATTGGCGAAATATTTTGTAAAACTCTAAAAAATGAAATTGATAAAGTTTGGACATTGGAAGCAAAACCGATGATAATGAATGAAGAAGATAAAGTCAACTTTGAAACATCGACGAATTGCTGGATATGCCGAAAAAATTTTACCGAGAAAAATAAAAAAGTTCGCGATCATTGTCATTTCACCAGAAAATGCAGAGGCGCTGCTCATCAAAAATGCAATGCATTTTTCAGGAAGCCTAAATTTGTTCCACTGTTTTTTCATGATTTGAGTGGTTACGATGCTCATTTGTTTGAAAAAATCTTTACTCAATGGGTGAAGGTGATATTGACTGTATTCCAAATACTGAAGAGAAATACATCAGTTTCTCAAAAAGTATTAAAGATGAAAAAGGAAAATTCAAGTATAAACTTCGTTTTTTAGATAGTTTCAAATTTATGGCAAGCAGTCTGGATAAACTTGTAAATAATCTAAAACCTGAAAAATTTGAAAACGTGAAAAAACATTTTGATGTAAACTTTGATATGTTGTTAAGAAAAGGAGTTTTTCCATATGATTGGTTTAACTCCCTTGAGAAATTAGATGAAGCGCAACTCCCACCAAAAGAGGCGTTTTATTCGAAATGAAATAATTCCAATATTACAGACGATGATTTTGAGCATGCTCAGAAGGTGTGGGATAATTTTGAAATCAAAACTTTCTGTGAGTATCATGACCTGTATATGAAATTAGATGTTTTATTATTAACAGATGTCTTTGAAAACTTTCGAAGTGTTTGCTTGAAAAATTATGGGTTTGATCCTTGTTGGTATTTCACTGCTCCAGGATTGGCTCGGGATGCATGTTTAAAGAAAATGATGCAAAGCTTGAATTGCTGAATGATGTTGATATGTTGTTAATGATTGAAAAAGGAATTTGTGGCGGAGTCTCTGTGATTCCTAAGCGATATGCGAAGGCTAACAACAAGTATATGAAGGATTTCAATCTAGAAGAAGAATCTAAATTTATCCAGTATTTTGATGCTAACAATCTTTACAGTTGGGCAACGACTCAGCCATTGCCTGTCAGTAATTTCAAGTGGATGACAGAAAGTGAATTGGAGAATTGGGAGACAGATGGAAAGGGGCGTATCCTTGAGGTTGATTTGGAATATCCAAAACAATTTCATAATCTCCACAACGATTACCCCCTTGCTCCAGAACGATTGATGGTGAATAAAGTGGAAAAGTTGATTCCTAATTTATAGGATAAGAACAAGTATGTTCTTCATTATCGGAATTTGAAGCAATATGAAGAATTGGGTATGAAAATCAATAAGATACACCGAGGAATCAGTTTCATAGAAGCAGCTTGTATGAAGTCCTACATTGAGTTGAACACTCAACTTCGAACAGAAGCTTCCAACGAGTTTGAGAAAGATTTCTTCAAACTCATGAACAATTCGGTGTTTGGAAAAACTATGGAAAATATCCGAAATCATGTTGATGTCAGACTTCGAACAAGTGAAAAGTCTGCTGAAAAGCTTGTTTCAAAACCGAATTATGAACGAACTACAATCTTCAGTGAAGATCTTATTGCGGTGCATATGAAAAAACAGAACTTGTATTCAACAAGCCAGTTTATCTCGGAATGTCAATCCTGGATTTATCAAAGACTCTTATGTATGGTTTTCATTATAATTACATCAAGAAAAAGTATGGACCAAAAGCAAAGTTGCTGATGACTGATACGGATTCTTTGATGTATTAGATCGAAACTGACGAGTTTTGATACCTCCAACTTTGAAAAAGATCACTCATCTGGAATTCCGAGACTTAACAAAAAAGTCCCCGGGATGTTTAAGGACGAGGCTGGTGGGAAGATCATATCTGAATTTGTAAGTCTACAAGCTAAATCATATGCCTTTGATATGGACAGTGACGCGCATGAATTCAAAAAATGTAAAGGTGTGAAAAAATATGTTGTAAATAAAGAAATAACATTAAACGATTATAAAAATTGTTTATTTTCCGGAAGACCACAGCTGAGACCTATGAATATCATTCGGAGTCATAAGCATGAAGTCTTCACAGAATCTGTCAACACAATCGCCCTTTCTGCTGACGATGACAAACGAAAAATTTGCGACAATAAAATAGAAACTTTTGCCTACGGCTTTCGGGGGCACAAACTGTGATTGAAAGCAGGGTATTTTGCACTGAAACGAACAATCGAATAAATACCCTAGTAGATAGCTACAGACAGTGGCGAGCGAACTGTCTGTGGGAAATGGTGCACAAACTGTCCTGTCAGAAATGGCGCAAGAACTGTCTGTTGCTATCTATTTGGCAGCAGTGCTTCTTTACACATAGTACAAACCAGGGCTGTGCAAACTTGTTCAATGAAAGAGTCATTTGCAGAAAATCAAAAACACCAGTGAGCCGCAAAAACCAGTTTGTAGTGTCAATACAAATACGGTAAAGAATGCAAGTTTCACATGAAATGATGTACAGTAATTGTCGGTATGAAGTTCTTGTTTGATTTTATAGTCCCCGAAAACCTGGACAGTGTGTTGTTAAAAGCTGTGAGAATTAATTCCCCAAGTGTTCATTTTTCAGGGTTGCACGGTGGTTTGATTTTACGAACTTTATTACAGAGAAAAAAATTCACAGCAATATGTTTTGCTATACACAGAAATGAGTTATACATTGGCAGTGGCGTAGTGAGGCGAAGTGCCGCCCGGGACCGACCATAAAAATGCCGCCCTTTTCACACCTCAAATTTGCTTACGAAATTTTACAATGAAAGATCATGTTTCCTGCTTATTTAAAGATATAAGGATTAATAAGTCATCATTAGGGCAAGTTTTTGCAACTTTTGCAACTTTTTTTACAGCTTCCAACAGCTTCCTAAATACTCAAAATATATGTACTTCAATGTTTTGAGCTGTTTCCAGGAATTTTATATTGCAACTTTTTGCAACTTTTTCGATTTTTACGTGCAACTTTTTACTGTAACTTTTATCAAAAATTGCGCAAAATGTAAAAGTGTAACTAAAAAAAGATACTACAAAGCTATTTCAGTTAGTTATAT
>Ga0210059_1013593_pt1 | contig 12153 bp, 4 predicted proteins | sample Ectturendosymbi2_FD_188042 | JGI IMG/M metagenome (GOLD analysis project Ga0210059, IMG submission 188042) | Ecteinascidia turbinata endosymbiont from Florida, USA - Sample 2 (SPAdes) (version 2) | ecosystem: Host-associated > Tunicates > Ascidians > Unclassified | place: Key West, Florida...
AACGGGATGTGCGGGAAGAATAACACCATCATATGTGTAGCGCGAGCAAGCAATAGTAAGAGAGATTGCGAGCATGATCTCTATTGTTGCTTGCTGCCACGGTGCGGAGCTTTGCGCATATGCCGCTCGGGATTTCCGATCGCAACACTATAATGGGTCGCGGTACAAAAAAGGTTGAAAACCACTGGTCGAGTACATCTGCCATCTACTTTTCTGTTCAAATAAACTTTCGTTTTCAAAGTACTGTTGTAACATGCAAAAGTATCCCTTAGTGCAAACTTATCGATTGCAATAGTCAAGCATATGGTTTCTCTCCCTACTCTCTGTAAAAACAATGTGTACATCTTACCTAACACATACGCCAACAACACTTACTTGCATAGCTTACATAGGAACATACATTTTAGATACCCTATAGCATACCTATAAAGAGTGTGCATATCGCATGCATTTTATGCTGCAGATTTTGTAGACACTGCAAGGCCACCAACAGCGTACAGTCGCACATATTCTGCGTGCCATACAAACACAACGGTGCATGTTTCACTCACTGCGTGACTTTTAAACCTTCTTATGATTCTTATGCCTTGCACACCCTAAGCCCAGTATGGCAGCGCTGCACTCCAGTTTACACCGATAAGTGAGTCTACATTATTACGCAACCATGTGCATTGTGCATCAGGGCAAAGATGCTCTTTCACCACTCACTGCTCAACGACGCGCTTCAGCGCAAAGATGCTCTTCACCACTCTCACCGCACTTCACGACGTTAACCGCGTCGCACCGCTGCGCACCACCGCTTCCACTAATCACAGGGCGCCCTGATAAGAGTGCCGTACGGCTAGCCCCAGAAGCTAGCCATACGGTGCCGTACGGCTAGACACTGCCTTTATTTAATAGTTTTGCCTGTAGGCTAACTACACCTAATTAGGGAAACAATCAGCAAAATTGAATCGGTTGAGCAAAGTGGAAGATTATTCGGTGGGTTACAAGACATCAGATATTGGGCTGAAGGACTTATTACCCCAAAATTGATTTAATAGGTTTTCATTGTACCGTGGTATAGTACAGTGAAGTGATTCAACCTCTGTGCAAAATATCTATGTAGCCTAATATTGGAAGGGGATGACTTCAGTATAGGCTACACTTTGAATTTTGTATCCCAGTTATGTGGCTATGATTTCCTCCGTTCATAATGGAACACATGGAGTAGCATAAAATGTGGCACAAAAGTTTGTGGAATAGGTTACAGTTGCAATTTGGTGAATTGCAGTAGCCTACCTACTGTTCGTAGATTTCTACTTACACAAAGTGCTGTGAATCCTCGTATTTGACACTCGTTTTAATTGTACTGCAGAGAACAGTCTGGTTAATGGTCGTCGTGACTGAAATCAACAAAGTGTCTTTACAATGTAATAACTAACTCCCATTTCCTGTCCTGTAGAAGCTGTTCAAATTCTATTAAAGTCGCTTGAAGAGTGCAGTTACGATGCGATGCGGTTTTCATGACCTCATTGCCCAGCAGTTCTCCACCATTGTCTCTGCTGGCTGTTATTTTTCGGACTACGTTAAATAAAGTCACATCTCGGCGATTCCAACAACACCTGCAAAAAGCACCTTCGTATAGTGGAATCAGGCTTCACCTTTTCATTTTCATCTATTCCCCAGCTTTCGCAATACCATAGGCCAAACCCAAGAAGCAAATCTTTGAGTCCTTGCAGTGTAAAAACGCCCCAGTATCGAGTTTGCAAGTGCGTTCACGAAGGTAAGCCAAGTGCGACGAACGCGTCAATCCGATAAGTAAAGTGAGTAACTGTGTCCTCTCGCCATGAAGCGAAATATTACGAAACAGCTCTGCATGTGCGTGGCTGTGTACGAGCTTCTGACAGCTTTGCGTGCACTGGAGTTGGCATTGCCAGAGGAAGAAATTCCAAAACACGTGCGTTCGATGCTATATCAATTTAAAGTGTTCAAAAACGTGAATTATTTCATGTCATTGCGCAGGCGCCAATTAGACAAGGCACGAAGGCAGGGATGTTGTGGTTTCGTTATAGTACTATGCAACGTTAGAAGACACAGGCCCGTGGTCTGGTGGTACGTGTGTCCGCTTCGGTGCTTGGAGGTGCAGAGTTCGACTGTTGGCCGGGTCTTACCAAGACCTTGTCAATTGGTACTGTAGCCTTCTGACCAGGCGCACGGTGTGCGGAGGAGCTGCAGGGAACACACCCAGAACACAAAAACAAACCGAGTTAAATGAAACCAGAAAGTGTACAAACTCAGTCGTGGCACTACAAGACTATTGTAGTTATAAAGCGCCCAACAACAAACCACCATATCAAAAAAAAGAAGGGAAATTTCAGCTGTTGCCTGTTCCAAACCACCCGTATCAGAGAACTTGCAGTGACAGCATTTGATATTTTGTCATGGGCTTTAATGTTGAGTAGCCTACCTGCGGTACAAAGGGGCCTGACATGACAGCCAAACAGACAACAGGAGTGGAACTCATTTTTGGCACATTTTGTGCTACTGGCACATTTTGAATGTGCTAGGTAGCACATGTTGAATGTGCTGCACTGCTAGGCAGCACATGATGTTGAATGTACTAGGTAGCACATTTTGAATGTGTTAGGTAGCACATTTTGAATGTACTAGGTAGCACATTTCGAATGTGCTAGGTTAGGTAGCACATCTAGAAATGTGCTACTAGCACATTGTTGGATGTGTAGGCGCACAAAATGTGCTAGTGGCAGTGCTGGGTGCTGGCTTACCTTTGTAAATGTGCTACTAGCACATTGTTGGATGTGTAGGCGCACAAATGAAAGGGTGCTGGCTAGGCTATCTTTGTAGTTAAAATGAGTTCTACCCCGACTCCATTTTAGTCTTTAAACCAAATCTGGTTTGTTTTGCAGTCGTTTGATTTAGTTTTTTCAATTTGGTTAATATTTACTTTTAGTTTATTTTTTTATTTTTTCAGTTTTTTTAAAGATGTTTTACACCAAGTAACAGCTGTATTTCCTGCAATAATATATGTCGGTGTTTGGTGTTCTAAGGAAAATCCAGGCAAGCTTTTGCACAGTCTTTCATTTTTAGCAAAAAACAACCACGTAATGGAAACAGTAAGGTGAAAAAAATAACAAAAAAAACACCTCCGTTTACAGAAGGTACCAACCAAGCACAACTAATGGGATGGATGCACTTGATGATTTTTACCCAGATCATCCATTTGCAGGTTGATACATTAGCCAATGCAGAAAGAAAGACATTCTCAACATATTTCAAAAAGCATTGCTTTTTGCACTTGTTCATTATCAATTTTGAGAATTCTACATCACACAAATATGTTGTACAAATGGCTAAGAGTATTTTTAATGGCTAGATGTAGATCCAAAATGATTGGGTATTCATTTCTTGTTATCAAAAACTCACGTAAACTACATTTTGGAAAGTCCAGTTGCAAACTTTTGTCGGTTAATTAATAATTCTGCAAATTCATCCTGTGCTTATAATGGAAGGATGTGTGGCCTCCTGAAATTCCAATTGTGTGTGATCCAACTTTCCCTGAATCAAACTCCAAGTACCTTTGAAACTGTGTATAAAGCTTTACTTTAGTCTAAAACTACTCAGTGTGCTCTCAAAGCAGTTATTTACTTGAAGTTATTAGCGTAGCATAGACCTAGAGTTTTGAAGACAAGCATGCCTTTGTGTTGGAATGAATGCAACAAGGTCAATATTGGTCACTACGTTTAAAACAATCATGATGTAACAATCAATGCACAACTTGTTGTGTTCGGTTGAGTAGCCTATTATCATTTGATAGCTCAGGCCTACATCCTAGTTAACAACTGACAGTATGAAATGAGGGATTGCCCCTAAAAATGCAGTAAAAGTAGATTCACTGCAGGCTTTTAATTTTCTTGCAAAGTTTACAAAAACTTTTATATCTGATTTGTGTTTTGTCAAGTCAATTTGCTTAGCGACCCCAAATGTGGTTGCGACCTATAGCTTGAAAAGCCTTGATCTAGTCAACAACCTCGTTTTGTTGTATGATATCTCGTCATCAACTGCCATGGTTTCATATTTCAGTGTGAAATGTTTGTTTAGGTTTCTACTTCAGCTTAAATCTGACTTTTGCAGGTGTTTTAGCGATTATGGAATTTCAACCTGTTGTTTTAGCTGGAGGTCGAGGTGGACATATGACTGATATGACTGTTTGTAACAGCATGCCAAAAGCAATGATTCCTGTGGGAAACAAGCCGTTAATTTGGTACACTTTCAATATGCTTGAAACTGCTGGTTTTACAGGTATGTGCAATGCAAGTTTCATTTTTGTTTTATGCAGGAATTACTCATCGTTACTGTGTTGATCGTTGAGTAATCTACTTTTTCATTACCACTTGAGGAGAATTTAGAACAACAATTTGCAACTATCTTTTGAGAGGATTCTTTCCACAGCAATGTGTCAGATACTATGATGTTTACTGGATGTATATTTTACCGACTGCTACTGAGTACTACTACTAGTAGTCATCTTCAGTTCCTATTAAAAGAAAGTCCTATTAACTGTTTAACTGAGTTATGGTAAAAATTTGGATTTGCAGTATCTAATACACTTGTAGTCGTGCTTTGAATGGTCTTGTTTTGCAATGTTTTTACAGAAGTTATTGTCATCACATTGAACTGTGTGAAAAATGCTATTGAGATTCTTGCAAGGGACTTCAAGTTTATTTTAAAAGTCATTGGCATATCTGAAGATTCTGAGTTTGACACAGTTGATTCTCTTTGCCTCATCAAAGATGACATTAAGGTTAGAAACAATCATTCAGGTCATGCCCAAGCTTGGTAAAGCAAATGTTATGTTTTATATAAATTTATTTATTTGGCCATATCAGTTGAACACCAAATCAGAAAATAACATTAATGAACATGTTGGTAGACTCATCACAATGCCTTGACAACCAACATACACATGAAAGCTGTCGGAGGTGAGTATTGGCGAAGGTACATGCAATCAAAATTTAACCTTGCATAAGGAACCCAACTTCACCACTTGAGCTGCCATGGCAGCAGCAACGCTGTGTGAGAACTCTGGAGTCATTGCATCTGTGGATGCAAGGTTTTAGCATAGGATTTTAGGGTTTAGGTTTAGAGTTTGCGCTTGCGTTATGGTTGGGATTTAACCTGAACAACGCAGTTACTCAGCAGTTCTCACAAGCGTTGTCACAGCCATGTTGTGGCTGTGCATGGTTGGTGGAGGTAGGCCTACCTTACATAAGGTGACATTTTCATTGTGTGTAACTTCGTAAATACTTCCAACAGCTTTCATGCATATATTCATTGTCAGTGCATTGTAATGAGTCCACCAACATGTCTATTAAAATTAAGTTCTGATTTGGTGTTCAACTAAAATTTCATCGTTTGTTTCAATCAATATGTTCTGCCCAGTAATGGTAGATTTTAAGGGTATAAAGTATTCTCATGTGATGGCCAATTTTTAGCTTTTTGTTTCCAATTATGCCATGGGTGATTTACCTTATTCAAAGTCATATTTTGATTAACACACAGCTTAAAATAAGTTTTTAATATTGTGCTTTGTAATTTCAGTTGAAGTCATGCATGTGTTGCTCTCAACTAGAATTCGCACATTAATTTTTTGTATTTGAGCAATGCAATATTAAGAATGTGTCTTATGGATATGTAATTATTCCCTTTATATAAAAACATTCTTCATGAACTCATTCAGTCAGTTAAACACAACAATAAGATACGCTAAGAGGTTAGGCTATTTTAAAAGTATTTAACTGGTAGCAACTGTTGTTTCCCTGATTCACATTGTCAAAATAAGGTTAGACATTTGGGATTTCTTGAAAATCACACTTTAAACAGCAGAAGGCATAAAGTGGCTTTAAATAGAGGGCATAGACAGTGACTTGAACTTGGTGTAGTTCAGTGAAATTATTAGATTTCTGCCAAATTGTCAGCACTGCAAACCTTATATTCATTGCAACTTCTACAGCAGGTTAGTTCAGCTTCAAGAAATACATTGCCTTGAGCAGATCTGTAGATTTATTTTCATGTAAATTGTAAAACTCATATCTACACAAAATGATTCCTACTAAACAGGTTTCAGGATGTAATATATTTCTGTGAAATCTTATGTCATAAATTTTGAGTTGTAAGTAATTGTTTTGAAGACACTAATTTCTGAAGGTGATCTTGTCATTTCACCTTAAAAAATATTTGCTGCACTCACATTGCCAAAGTGTAGATTGAACAAGATTGAAAATTAATGCGGAATGCAAGCACCAGTAGTCAATGCTTCTGTTATGTGTTGTTCATTGATTAATCATTTTTTGTCGAATTGCAGTTTACATAGTGACCTGTGGACAGTGTTCCCTCTAAGCCAAAAAAACGGCACATTCGGCACTTTTTTGGACGCCAGCCGATAAAAATTTTGAAAATCGGCACTTGCAAATTTGGACGCAATTTCTTCCACTGGAGAAAATTTCACAAAACAAAATTTCGTTATTTTTTCAAAAATGTGCGGGACATATTTTCACGATTTAAGCCGTTCTCAAGTCACAGCATGGATATACAGCAGTGAGCGGTGAAAAAAGTTCTGACGCAGTGTAAAAATTATTCGCTTGCAAGTTTATGAAAAAGTTCTGGGCACAATTTCACGATTTATGAGTCCAAAAATGAAGCTGTTTGTTGCTAAGTTCAGACGCATTTTGGAAGTTTTCGCTTTGCGAGGTTTATGAAGAAACTTTTGGGCGCATTTTCACGATTTATGCGTCCAAAATTGAAGCTGTTTCCTGCGAAGTTCAGACGCATTTTGGAGGTTTTCACCTTGCGAGGTATATAAAAAAAATTCATGGCGCATTATCACGATTTTTGCTTCCAAAAACGAAGCAGTTTGCTGTGAAGTTCAGACGGATTTTGGAAGTTTTCTTCGTGCAAGCTTTATAAAAAAGTTATGCGCGCATTTTCTCGATTTTTGCGTCCAAAAATGAAGCTGTTTGCTATTGTGTTCAGACGGATTTGGAAATTGTCGCTTTGCCAGGTTTACCAAGAAAGTTATGGGCGCATTTTCACGGTTAATGCGTCCAAAAACGAAGTTGTTTCTGCGAAGTTCAGACGCATTTCGGAAGTTTTCACTTTGCGAGGTTTATAAAAAAAAGTTCATGGCGCATTATCTCGAATTTTTGCGTCCAAAAATGAAGCTGTTTGCTGTTGAGTTCAGACGTGTTTTGGAAGTTTTCGCCTTACAAAATTTATGAAGAAAGTTCTTGGCGCATTTTCACGATTTATGTGTCCGAAAACGAAGCTGTTTGCCGTGAAGTTCAGACGTATTTTGGAAGTTCTTTACCTGCAAGGTTCACAGAAAAAGTTCTGCGCGCATTTTCACGATTCATGTGTCGAAATATGAAGCTCTTTCCTGCAAAGTTCAGACGCATTTTGGAAGTTTTCACCTTGCGATGTATATAAAATCAGTTCTAGGCGCATTATCACGATTTTTGCGTCTAAAAATGAAGCAGTTTGCCGTGAAGTTCAGACGGATTTTGGAAGTTTTCTCTGTGCAAGCTTCATAAAAAAGATATGGGTGCATTTTCTCGATTTTTGCGTCCAAAAATGAAGCTTTTTGCTCTTGAGTTGAAACGCATTTTGGAAGTTTTCGCCTGATGAGGTTTGTGAAGAAAGTTCTGGGCGAATTTTCACGGTTTACGCATCCAAAACGAAGTTGTTGGCCGTGAAATTCAGACACATTTCGGAAGTTCTCCGCTTGCAAGGTTTACAAAAAAATTTTGGGAGCATTTTCACGATTTATGCGTCCAAAAACGAACCTGTTGGCCATTTAGTTCAGACGCATTTTGGAAGTTCTCTGCCTGCAAGTTTTGCAGAAGAAGTTCTTGGCGCATTTTCACGATTTATGTGTCCAAAAATGAAGCTGTTTGCTATTAAGTTCAGACGCATTTTGGAAGTTTTCTGCCTGCAAGTTTTGCAGAAGTTCTTGGCGCATTATCACGATTTATGCGTCCAAAAATGAAGCTGTTTACTGTTAAATTCAGACGCATTTTTGAAGTTTTCGCTTTGCGAGGTTTATGAAGAAAATTCTGGGCGCATTATCATGATTTTTGCGTCCACAAACAAAGCTGTTTGCTGTGAAGTTCAGGCACATTTTGAAAGTTCTCTGCCTGCAACGTTTACAGAAAAAGTTATGGGCGTATTTTCACGATATATGCGTCCAAAAATGAAGCTGTTTCCTGCGAAGTTCAAACGCATTTCGGACGTTTTCACTTTGTGAGGTTTATAAAAAAGTTCTTGGCATATTATCATGACCCTACCTGCAAGGTTTACAGTAAAAGTTCTGGGCGCAATTTTACGATTTTTGCGCCCAAAAACGAAGCTGTTTTCCTTGGAGTTCAGACGCATTTTGGAAGTTCTTTGCCTGCAAATTTTGCAGAAAAGGTTCTGGGCGCATATTCACGATTTTTGCGTCCAAACATGAAGCTGTTTGCCGTGAAGTTCAGACGCAATGTGGAAGTTTTCGTTTGCGAGGTGTATAAAAAGTTCTGGGCACTTTTGCAAGATATATGCGTCCAAAAACGAAGCTGTTTGCCGTGATGTTCAGACGCATTTTGGAAGTTCTCCGCAATCAAGTGTTACAAAAAGATTTGTGGGCGCAATATCACAATTTATGCGTCCAAAAACTAAGCTGTTTGCTGTGAAGTTCCGACGGATTTTGGAAGTTTTCTCTATGCAGGCTTTATGATAAAGTTCTTGACACAATTTCACGATTAATACGTCCAAAAACGTAACATGTTTGTTGTGAAGTTCAGGCACATTTTGGAAGTTTTCTCCGTGCAGGCTTTATAAAACAGTTCTGGGGGCATTTTCATGTTTTAAGGTGTTTGATTTGAAGTTCACACATATTTTGGAAGTTCTCTGCCTGTAAGGTTTACAGAAAACGTTATGGGCGCATTATCACGATTTGCGTGTCTAACAAACAAACATTCTTGACTTCAACATTTTGTAAAAAACTTTGGCCATGTTTTACAATTTTACCTGCCCATAAATCTTTGCTGTGTTGTACGGACTCATGTACTATGTTTACATGGCCAGTTTTGCGTTGTCTCATTACCATGTATAGATAACGAGTGGTCTGGTTCTGAACGTGATTTGCTGAGTCAGCACCCTAAACGAGCCAATGCGTTGGCCACCTGAACAGGAAGACGTCTCGGTCGCAAGGTACTAGGCTAGCACCTCGCACGGCTAGCATTCAGTGCCTGTCTCTAGATAAGATATGACTGTCAGCGTTATTTTAATTGTTAGTGTGTTGAGTTCAGTTTTAGAAGTGTAATACCAACATAATTACCACGCAGTCGACAAGGTACGCCGACGAGCATGTGCAGTTTTGCAATAGACAGCAGTTTAGGCTTTGTGTTGGCAGTGTTAGGATTTCTAACTTTGATGGCAAGAATTTTAACCAAATGATCAGAAATTACCCTGCTGAAACTGTTAGCTTCTGGATTTTACATGTCATAAAAAATGAGTGCAACAATTCTATGCCATCAGTGGTGATAGAATTAGAAGTTACTAAAGTAACGAAAATATACTTGTTGAAATGTAGGCTATCTGCCAGTTTTAGATATCCCTTATTGTTTAGAAATGAAACATTACTGAGAAGATGCTTACTCATAATAAAGGCTGAAAGCTGTGCACAACATATGATAAGATGCTCTGTTTAAATACAAATATATATTTTAAATAGGCTACTGATCAGCTGGAGTGGCTTGGCAGTGTTGGAAATAGTTGTTGTGAAAGTAAGAACTTTGTGTGTTTCACTAATATTCATAAATCAGGCTTGCAAAAATAGGGCAACTTTATGGCATCAGTGGTGATAGTAGTAAAAGATATACAATTATTTCACTAGCTCCTTGAAAAAATATCATAGGATATATTTAACATAACAAATGCTTAATGTTTTGTATTAATGTGACATTAGGCTATTAGTTTAAGTATCAGTGTAAATTAAAGATTTTGAGTGATGTGCACCAAAAGTTCCACCTAGGCACTTGCAGACACATGCAATATTAAGCGGTAATCTCCAAAATGTTTTTCAGCATTGTGCTCAGGAAACCTGTGGGAAATTTGTATGCCTGTAACTGTGCACATGTGACATCAACGCATGCTGTAAACGTCAGTGCATGTCTGCTATGGATGGATTTTACAGTGTGCAGCACAATCCATAGTTCACGGCACCAACGTCATGACAGGCATGAACAGGGTTGCCAGGTCCAAGTGAACACAAAATGCCAAACAAGCTGAAACAGGCTAAATGCTGTTGGTTTAGATATTACCATATGAGTAATTTGGCAAAAACACAGTGGTGCTTGTGAATAAGGCGCTAATTATAGCATATAAAGCAACAAACAACTATTGTACACAGTACTTTAAAAAAGCAAATAGAATAAAGCTAGAAACATCCTTTCATAAAAGAAACTCAAATACTGTACAGCACAACAGCTGACCTGATTTGGACAGACTTTTATGTTTATTTTCTGAAAACCGCACCATCTACACTGCTAAAAACGGTGCCCTGTAAAAGGCGGAGCTTGGTTGCGGAGGTTTGGTGATGTAACCGGAGTCGCTAAAACCTATATTTTGCGTTTAGCAATGGGAACAAAATTGTAGTAAAAATAATTTTACTGCAAAAGGTGATATTACACTATGGTAAAAGAAGTCTATTCTGAAGTTTGATCATTTTTGGTAATCCAAGTTTCACAATGGTTCGTGTACAAAAAAAATAGGTTTCAACAGTTGTGAATGTGTACAATTTTTAAACATCACAAACCTCCATGCATTAGTAGATGTTTAGGGGAAGTGCATATTTATTTGTAATAATATTATAAAATATTTTTCCTTTGCTTTTTTTCGGTTTATTCCTTTTGCAAGGCAACTTTTTTCCACTCCGGTTACATCACCAAACCTCCGTAACCAAGCTCTGCCTTTTACAGAGCACCTTAAAAACTGCCGCAGTTTTCGAAGTCTTGCTCAAAAAAGTATTGTTGCCCTTTGACATCACTTAGACGGCAAAGCCGCTTGTATCTGCGAGAATGGGACCGTGGCAGAAAAGAGAGGACCTTTGTCCTGAGAAAAACTTCAATAATTCCAAGCCGACCGCAGTAACTGAGCCAGAGGTTTAAAAAACGCCAAACAATGCTTTTTCATGCCAACATCATCAAAAAATGCCAAACTATGACGTACATGCCAAACACCATTTTTTCATGCCAAATCACTTTAAAAAAAGGCGATCTTTAAAAAAAAAAAAACACTTTAAAAAAAGATTGGCATTAAAAATGCCAATCTGGCATCCCTGGGCATGAACAGCAATTGCCAAATTTGTGAAATCTGTAATCAGTGTGCATGCTTTCCAACTCCATACAACCCTTTGTTCACTAGCCTACACAGTAGATGTTCACCGACGCGTCTGCCACACAAACAATGTAAACCAAACGGTACAATGACGTCAGAACGGGCTGTCTCGTTTTTGAGAACTGTTGCTTGACATGTAAACGTAGTAATTGTGGTGTTCTTGACTTTCACATTTTATAAGACCAAATTGCTTTGAATCTGAATGCATTGGGGCTATGACTGCACCTACAAAAATTGTGACATGCGGGTGTGACCTTGTGCGAAGCAATTTCAAAAAAGTCTTGGACTGGCACCTCAGACATGTTTTGCAATATCTGACATTCGAAAGAATGAACAGATTTTGTGAAATTTGACCTAATGTAAATTGTGTGGCAAAATTAAGCTAAGTCATTCATAGACGAGAGGCCTTTTCCCTAACTTCTACTTGTGTTTTGAGTGTAATCAAATGGACTTTTGACAGACAGTAAAACCTGTTTTTTTCCGGATTATCACGACTGTTATCAAGTTCCAGGTTCAGCTCATATCTCATCACGTGGCTGGTGAATGACTGAGGCCACAAAGTTTGATGGCAAAATTTCACAATCATTTGTGATGTATCAAACATGAAAGTAAACAAGCCTGCAAGAGGCAGGAAGAAGTAATGCTCATTGATAATTATATTTAATATCTAAGCCTGGCGGGATATAGGTACAACGCGCTTGTTTCGAATAATAGTTAACT
>Ga0210059_1013594_pt1 | contig 12152 bp, 8 predicted proteins | sample Ectturendosymbi2_FD_188042 | JGI IMG/M metagenome (GOLD analysis project Ga0210059, IMG submission 188042) | Ecteinascidia turbinata endosymbiont from Florida, USA - Sample 2 (SPAdes) (version 2) | ecosystem: Host-associated > Tunicates > Ascidians > Unclassified | place: Key West, Florida...
ACGAGTACAGGTTTGCTTGCAACAAAATGGTGGACATTTGGAACACATCTTGGGAAAGCCATAAATTGACTAAAAATCGACAGAAATAGTTGAAACTCTGGTGAATGGTCTTCCATAAACTGAATAACGTGTGGTTGTAATTTGAAATAAATAGCTTTTTAATCAAAGTCACAATTGAAATTTTCATGGGTACACATCTTTATGGGTCACCCTGTATGTTGCTTGAGTCATGGGTCACGAGGCATTCAGCAAATTCATATTTGGGTTGCACTCAACAAAGTTTGGGAACCGCTGACCTAGAATGGAACAATGGAATTATGCCAGCAAAGAACATTCCAATAATTCAGCTTTTTAAAATATTGCATTTGTTCTGTTATGGATAACATGAAAGCAACAAGCAAACAAACACCCTATTTTCAATAAGTATTTCCTACATTGCAGCTTTTTTGTTTTTTCATGTCGCCCAACAATCTTCATTGCACTGTACCGTATCAACAAACATAAACTACTGGCAAATCTTTGTCCACTTTCACTTTGGTGAAGTCGTATTTTAATTTGACTAACATTCTGAGGTGACAAGAAAATTGGTCTGAAATTGCTATACTGGCATAATTCCATATTTTCATGCTAGGTCAGTGGTTCTTACCCTTTTTTCTACCACGCCTCCCTTAAGTAATTGTCTTGTGTTTCAAGCCCCCCTGACTTTAAATAAGCTGTAAAACCAATGTATTTATCAGACATGGGGTGATTACATCACAAATGTAATCGATTATCGATTACAATTACTTGCCACATGCTTGATTACGATTAAACAAAATCACAATGTAATCGATGATGATTGTGACTACACTGAAAGTAATCATGATTACATTTGTCTTGACACATCTTCAGAATGAAACAAAACCTATTTGCATGGTTTGCTGTAAGTATATTTTCAGACAACATACGGTATGAATGAAAGCAATCAACGAAATTACCAATCTGTGAGGATTACACAATGGAAAAAAGAAAAATCACATTGTTTATTGAGATGTCCATGCTGTCAACAAACCAGTGGCGTAACTACAGGTTTGAGCTAGGGGTGGAAAAACTTAGATGAAAGAGGCTCACTGGCCAACACTCAGAAAAAAAACTTGAGAAATAATGGTGAATCTGGATGTGGATGGCTATACTACAACCCTAAATCACTGGATAATATTCCTATAAAATATAAAAACGGCAAACTGCTGAAAACCGAAATATAAACAATGTGGGGGCCCAGCTTTTGCATTTGGTTTGCCAGGGGAACAATTCACCCCTTTGACCCCCTGTCAGTTACATCACTGCAACAAACACTTTAAATACTGATTACACAAAAATAATTAAATCAGTGTTTAAAAATGTTTGTAATAGTTGATAAACATCAATGCTTAAAAATCTTTTATCAGTCAAACAACATCTACCAGGCTTGAGCACTCATACAGCAATGCTGAAAAGTCATTTGTTAGTATAGGCCTACAGTAATGTCAAAACTGCTGTCATTTCCTTTCCTTCAAACTGTGGGTTACGATGTTGTCAGCTGTGTGATACCCTTTGGATCATCTGCAAGCACAGCATCGCATTGTGCAGCTTTTCATTTGAAATGAAATGAACAGTGATACCAAGATAGCTGCACATCTGTCTACTGGACTAAAAGCCAATGGTTAACAAAACATCACTGGTTTTGTTGAGTTTTTTTTACCAATATCAGTGGATGATCTTTGTTGACATGCTTGTTATCAGCGTTGTGGAAAGGTGGCTTCAAATTGGGTTAAATTATTTTATTCTCCTGAAAAAAAGTTTTTTCATATAAATTACAGTAGGCCTACCAATTATATATGTAGCCTACTCCAGCACTTACATTCACATGTTCACTCTGAATATTTTGTTATGGGGCATGGGACGGCAAGGTCATCAAATCAAGCCACTATATATGAATGAACCAACACCTCTCCTCATAATGTACCACTATCTCTTCTGTTACCGGAGTGGCAACACATTTTTAAGTAAAGCTCTTATTTTTTTTGCTACGTCTCACTACATTACTTCTGGCAGCCAACAGGAAGGCTATCTGGAACAATGTGAGGAGTCGCTACAAACGCTGTGCTTGCCACTGAACAATCTGGATTTATCACACAGATGGGTAAATGGCCTCCCCTGAATCATAACCATGACATCCAATGATAAAGCAGGAAAAGAAACCAGCCTCCAAAGACATGATTCATCTCAGTGACATAGTGTGAAGAATTCCAAGTTTAATTGCAAAAGCAATTGTCGATTACGAATAAATTTGCAATGTAATCAATTACGATATTCTTCTTTCGTTTGAGCAAGTTGTTGAAGCCATTGCTTGGCCGCACTAGATCATGCGGCAGGTGTTGAGCAGCCATTCAATTGTCTCATCGTCCAACACCATCAGGACATGCAGTCCGTGGGGAGGTCGATGGAATGGACAGTGGAGGACAACATGGTTGACAGTTTGTTCTTCTGCACCACACTCACAGGCCACAGAGGAGGCCATACCCCATTTGTACAAGCAGGAGTGGAAACGTCCAACACCGGTGCAGAGGCAGTTAAGCCGGACCCAGGCTCTTTGTGGGAGGGTCATTCCAGGGGGATTGGTGCTGGTGTCGAGGATGAAAATGTGGAGTCTTGTGGGGCTATGCATCTACTTCGCATTCCATTGGTAATCCACCCACTGCGCCACATGTTGTTGTTGTCAGATAAACTGATGAGATGTTGTGCGGCGGGTACAAATGAGTGTCTTGATTTGAGGCGCCGTGTGTTCGCCCTCAATGGATGGGTGAGCGCTTGAGTGGAGCAGGTGTCCAGGCTCCATGGCACGGCGTGCTACAGATAGTGTGGCTCCATTGCGATGAAGCTCAGCAGGTTGGATGCCTATGAGGGTTGGAAGGTTGTCCGCTGGTGCAGGACGCAGGCATCCCGTCACAATTCGCAATGGCGGGGTTGATGAGGCGGGTATGAGCACTACAGCACCAAGCAGGCACACAGTACTCTGAGTGCACCTAGGCTAGGGTGGAAATTTGCAGAGTTGTTCCTCTAGCATCCCAGCCAGACTTCTCAGGAGCGCAACGTGTGATGTCAGCTTCTTGCGAAGCGACTCAAGTTGTCGGCGGTACGTGAGTGACCTGTCCAACGTTACTCTGAGGTATTTGGGCTCGAAGCAGAAAGGCAAGGTTTCGTTGTTGTAGTTGACTTTAAGCTCCCATGTAGTTTCCTTGTTGTTAAGGTGGAAGGCTGCCGACACTGTCTTTGTAGTGCTAAGCTTTAGCTTCCGAGTCTGGAGGTATTCACTTATAGTTGCCATGTCCTTGGTCAGCACCCCTTCCACTGCCTGCCAGTCTCCATCAGCATGCATGATTGCTAGATCGTCAACATATGTATACTTTTTGGAGACGGCGGTTGGCAGGTCAAAGATGTAGATGTTGAAGAGAAGGGGCACCAGGACAGATCCCTGTGGGACGCCATTCTTGAGGCGTCGTAATCTGCTTCTTTTGCTGTTTCCGGTAGTGACGGTGAAGCTGTGATTGCTAACCATCTCCATGATCATATGAACCGTGTGTCTATCAGGTAGCAACTGCAGGAGCTTGCAGGTGAGGCCGCAGTGCCATACAGTGTTGTAGGCTGCTGTGAGGTCGACAAACACAGCTCCAGCCTCCGTATTAGCCAAAAAGCTACCCTCGATGTCCTGTGTCAGCACGGTGACCTGGTCTATGGTCGACCTCCCGTGTCGAAAACCCGCCTGTTTGGGTCCCCCAGTGGCTTTTCTGGGTTAGGGATTGCAAATATTAGTGCTCTTCTCAAGATCTTTGGAATTTTGAGTTGGCACATGCAGAAACTGAGGAAGTCGTAAGACCAAGATTTGACAGTCGACCTGGCGTGGAGTATGAACTCCGGGAAGATGGAGTCCAATCCTGGAGACTTTCCTGGCTTTAGGCGTCTGAGGGCAGCAGCAAGCACCTCTGACCTGAGCTACTGTGACACTCAGGTGTTGGAGTCTTACAAAGGTCGGACAGCTCCTTGTTGATGAGCCTAGTGGACTTGCAATTCCCAGTCTTGTGTGCCCGTTCTTCACGAGTTGCGAGGCGATGGAGTTTGCCGAGACGGGAACTGGTGAAAGGAGCGCCCAGACCTGCCAGATAGTTTGTTGATGGTTCTCCACGCCTGGCGGCTAGAGTGTGAGATGTCAATGGAATTTACTGCTTTTTCCCATTGCTTCTGCTTTCTTCTGCCTGAGCTGGGCTAGTAAAGACGAGGCGGCTCTGTCAGAGCCAGTCCCCACTGGGGCTTGGGTGAAGGAGTGATAAAGGGTCTTGCACTTTTTGGGTCTTGCACTCAACATGGTACATAGTTCCTCTGGCAGCCACGTGGGATACATTATCTGGCTGCAGATAGTAAGCTCTCGCAAAAATCCTGGTGTGCCCTCTCAATGTTTGATGTGTCCGGAGGTGGCAATCTCTCAACAGACTCATCTGTGAGAAGGCAGAAGTGCCTCCAATCAGTTTTGCGAAAGTTCAAACGCTTCACCGGATTGCTGTGGTCAGGAACCTGGAGCTTCGGTGGCGTTATAAGGGAGGGCCAATGTTGTGACAGCGGGAACTTTCCTAGGACACGTATGTCCAGCAGTCGGCTGTCCTGCTTGAAACTCGCACAGGCCAGGTCTGGGTTGGTGCCGACGTTCCATCGGTGAGAGAAGCTGGGTGTTTGCTTTGGTTTATATAACAGACCAAGGTTGCTGGATGTTGCCCAGGAGTCTAGGCTCTCACCATCAAGAGATGTTTTGTTGTAACCCTAGTTGACATGTTGGCAGTTGAAGTCACCAGCATACAGACTGGGGTGTGGGAATGTCGGGATAGCCATTGGTGTGCGATGCAAGTGTGGAGGTTTGTAGACATTAATGATCTTGTATTCTGCAATGTCTACGCACAACCACTCAGTCTTTGATGGTTCTGGAGACTGATCGACCAGTGACCATTCCATCCGCTCATGGACAAATGTGGCAAGGCCGTGGTTCCTGCTCAGGACTGATCTAGCTAATGAAAAGTTGGGTATCACTAGCTTGTCTGCAATTGCGCAGTGGGTCTCCTGTAGGACAATGATGTAAGCCTTGTTCTTATAGGCTAGCTGCTCAATGATATAGATTTTGTCTGCAGTAAGCCCATCGGTGTTCAGCTGGAGTATGCTGGATCATGGGTCACATCAATTACAATTACATGTCATTTTTGGTCAGTTCAATCAATTACAATTACTCAAAAAACTGTAATCGATTACAAATACCCCATGTCTGGTATTTATTGGCAAATTTAATGATCAAACTTTCCAACATAAGGACTCATGTCCCCTGGATTTACTTATGTTTTCTGGGGGTGTAGTCACGCTTCCCCAGTTAAGAACGACTGAGATAAAGATAAGATGATCACATATCATTTCAATTGTTACATAAATTATTGTATTAAAAAGCCATGTGTACAAAAGACGCTGAATGTAAAAATCAATGCGTACAAAAGATATTGAATGTTTGAGGCAATCTTTTCAACAGTCATTTGCCAACCAATAGTCTGGTTCAGGGGTGGGCAAATAGTGTCTCGTGGGCCAAATGTGGCCCACCACAGCATTTTAAGTGGCCCGCGGAAGAATTCAGAAAATATCTTCAAATCTGAAATTTCCTCCAACTTATCACAATAAATGTCAGTGCTGATTGCTTGGGCTAGCTTAACCGAGACCTGCTTCTGTTTCACTAAGGACGTACGGCCCTGCTATAAGTGTGGCCTTCTCAAAATGGCCCCCCGAACCTAATTATTTACCCACCCTAGTCTAGTTCATCATAAGAAATTCTGTTTGTTTAGTAAATGGTGCCTATTGAACACAATTTGTCAATTACATTGACATAATGAGCTGAAACAATCAGGCAGCAACCAATGGTTCAGTTACAACTAAAATATTTGCTGTGCACTTAATATATCATGCTTTCATAATATTTAATTGTACCACTTGGATGCTTTAACATATTCTTCAGGAAACTGGGTTAAACTCTATTTAAAAGACACTGTTATGTTGTCTTGTTTTATGTATCTGTCAATATTTCAAATTCGTGATGATGCTTAACACGTTGAGAGCCGGCCTACGGTATATTCGTACTTGGATTTCGGCCTAAAAAACAGCAGTTTACAGTTGCCTTACCAACTCCCTAGCTCCTCCACCGATTGCGCTAGAGAGCTGTTCAACGGCTCAAACGGATCGGCCAGTCTAGTAGATTGCACTCGAAAAAAAATATTTTGGTTGGGGGTGCGGATTTTTTGTGACTGACGTCATAAGTGAAGTAGTTTTAGGGTCATTTTGGCTCATGTTGCCTGGCCTAGGGCCCAACCACTAGGCCAAAGTTTTTCGCTGAAATTTTCATTGGAAACTAGGCTCGAATCCGAGTTTTTTGAGCCTTTGATCGACTTTCTAGCGTTTCTGGTTCAAAACTCATGATTTAAAATAAACAAATTAATTAATTATCTAATTAGTCAAATATTTCTACTAACTTACATCACAACTTTTGAACCCGAAACCCCAGCAGGTCATCCAAAGTATCAAAAGACTCGGATTGTAGTTTTCCAGTAAAAACTTAGTTTCTAGTAAAAACTTCAGCAAAATACCACCACCTAACGGTTGGCGCCCAGGGCCAGGCAAAGTGGGCCAAAAAGTTCTCCACTTATGACGTCACTCACAGAAAAACCCGCAACCCCCAAGCAAAAATTTTTTTTCAAGTGCAGACTAAAAGACTTGCCGCGTCTTTTAAGACTTTTACCAGGTCTGTAGAGCATACCGGACCAGAGAAATTCCTGTGCAAAGCCACGTGCGTTTAGGCATTTTTTTTCCGAAAATCCCCAAAACCTAGCGGATGCCAAAGAGTTAAGAATAATTAAATCTCCATATTTTGGAAAAATTGTTTTGTATGTTTACCCATTTGTTCTGATCAAAACTGTTGACAAAGTAAACAGATCTCACATTGACAAACTCATAAAAATTTGGTCATTATGTATATGAAACAAGTGACCAAATGGATTTTTTATGTATACATCTTTGATTAATGCCTGTGGCGTGTTCCACTATACATATCATGCTTTGCAATGCGAATGGCAGAATCTGTTGTGAGCACACTTTGACAGTGATTAATAGTAAAAATTGACCTCTTGCAAGATTTTATTCATCAAAAATGAAATTGAATGCACATAAAATTAAGAAACCTGGTTGCAACTAAGGTTTTAACTATATCATCAAGCAATCAACTGTAAAACACAAGTCAATAAACAAGAATACATTTTCAGCTTGTGTTTTGTCTAGCAACTTAATCCATTTTGACTTTTCATCTTGAAATAAAATCTCATGCTTGTGCACTGTGTAAACCAAAAGTCATTTGTTCTTTATGTAGTCATTGGAGTTTCCTTATTACTTTGAAATAACTGTTGAATAATGAGGAATCAGAAGTGGTTTACTTCTCTCATCGTTGATGTTTGTTTTACACCAAATTTTCAAACAACCATAGTTTGTAAAGCAATGCTTGTACCTCAATTAAGCTACAGAACAATCACTAGTTTTGCAAGTATGTTTCTCTCTATCAGTTGCTTTAACATCTGTTCAATTATTCATATAGTCAAGAGGGATAAACAAATGTTATCAATGTTGGGGTAAGAAGTAACTACCCCCCTTCAAATTAATGAAAAGAAAAAAAAGTTTCAAATGAATTAGTACTTCAGATGCATTCATTCAGACATTGTTTGTAACATATTTGTTCCAACCCAATTCCTCAAATACGGTTAGTAGATATTTTTGAAAGTTCATGATGATATGAGATAGAACAAAAAGTTTGAAACAAAGTTTATGAACTTTTATGTTGCTTTAGAAAGACTTATCATAAACATGTCAAAGTTGGGAACTGCTTTGGTAATGCACGTCTCTGCATATGCATACCAATAAAAATTTTGACAAATTCACAATTTGAGTTTTATGGGCTAGTTCATTTTTATCTCAAACAGATGTATTAACTTGGGCAAAAAAAGCTAGTTACTTTTTACCCCATGTTTGTAATTTTTGTATGATCTTATAGTAAAACAGATAAAATAAATTTCTCTATGGTACTGCTCTGCAAAAAACAAGAAGCTTCATTTGTTGTTTGGCATTTCAGCTATATTGTAAATGTATTTCATTGCAATAACAGCTCACAAGCAATCACCAATTACCTTGTTTTGAGTCTAGAACAGAGGTGAAACTAATTTAGGTGCGCCTCCTTTCGCGTTAGTCATTGATACTTGCATCTTAGCTAACCTCACAATCAAACCCAAAAAAACAGAACAATAATTTATTTGCCATTATCCTGTTTTTCAACAGTTTGTTGCTACCACACCCATGCCCCTCTTGCAAACCTTTCATGCCCCTCAGTTTGAGAACCCAGGGTCTAGTGCAGAAAGTGATACAAACAACAAGGGTGATGAAGCTGCATCATAATTGCATTTTTTAACACGTTGGCTGCCGGCCTGCGATATATTCGTACTTCGATTTTGGCCTAAAAAACAGCAGTTTTTGGTTACCTTACCAATGCCCTAGCTCCTCCACCGATTGCGCTAGAGAGCTGTTCAACGGCTCAAACAGATCGGCCAGTCTAGTAGATTGCACTTGAAAAAAATTTTTTTGGTTGGGGGTACGGATTGTTTGTGACTGACGTCATAAGTGAAGTAGTTTCAGGGTCATTTTGGCTCATGTTGCCTGGCCTAGGGCCCAACCACTAGGCCGAAGCGTTTCGCTGAAGTTTTCATTGGAAACTAGACTCAAGTCCGAGTCTTTTGAGCCTTTGATCGACTTTCTAGCGTTTCTGGTTCAAAAGTTATTATCTAAAATAAACAAATTAATTAATTGACTAATTAGCTAATTAGTCAAATATTTTTACTAACTTACATCACAACTTTTGAACCCGAAACCCCAGCAGGTCATCCAAAGTATCAAAAGACTCGGATTGTAGACTAGTTTCCAGTAAAAACTTCAGCGAAATACTACCACCTAACGGTTGGCGCCTAGGGCCAGGCAAAGTGGACCAAGGTGGCCAAAAAGTCCTCCACTTATGACGTCACTCACAAAAAAACCGCACCCCCAAGCAAAAAATTTTTTTTCAAGTGGAATCTACTAGATCCGTTTGAGCCGCTGAACAGCTCTCTAGCGCAATGGGTGGAGGAGCTAGGGCGTTGGTAAGGCAACTGAAAACTGCTGTTTTTTTTGCGAAAATCGCCGAAACCAGGCGGCTCTAAAAGTGTTAAGCATAAAAAGGATAAGTGCATCAAATAGATTTTAGCTATTTAACACCTTAGCTGCCAGGTTGGTTTAACCTTTAAGACTTGTGTGAACCACTTAATTACCATCACTTTGAAACTCTATAACTCGCCAGCTGATTACGCTAGAGAGCTGTTCAAACCCTCAAAAGATGCTGCAAGTGTTGTAAATTGCATTGGAAAAAATTGGAAAGTTTTGGATTTCAGGTTTTTTGTGGGTGAGGTCATAAGTACGGTAGATTTAGGCCATTTTGGTTCAGGTTACCCAGCCCTGGACACCAAACACTAGATGCAATGTTTTGACTCAAGTTTTTGTTGTAACCTAGATTATAAACCAATTCTTTTGAGCCTTTGATTAGCTTTCTAACATTTCTGGTTCAAACGTTATGGCCTAAAAACAACAAAATAATGGATTAATCCCCTAATTGATTAATTACTCAATTTTATGTATTGATTTTTTCTTGTTTTTAAGTCATAACTCTTGAAACAGAAATGTTAGGAAACTAACCAAAGGCTTAAAAGACTCGAATTATAGCCTAGTTTCCAATAAAAGCTAGAGTCAAAAAATTCCATCCAACGGTTGAGGCCCAGGGCCAAGTAACCAAAGTCAAAATGGCCTAAAACCTATCCCACTCATGACGTCACCCACAAAAAAATAAAATCTAAAACTTTCCAATTTTTTTCATTGCAATCTAGAAAACTTGCTGCATGTCTTGAGCATTTAAACAGTTTTCTAGCACAATCGGCTGGTGAGTTATGGAGTTGCAAAGTGGTGAGAAATTAGCAAAAAAACGCGTGCTCAATACAAGATTTTGAAGAATGAGCATCTCATAGACTGGTAGCAAACATGTTAATGGCAAGAATTTCTTTGTCACAAACGAGTTTAGTTTTAAGTAATTTAAAATCATTAATCATCTTCCATTCCACACCAATGCTAAAATCATAAGTGTATGTTCATTTGTAACTTTTCACAGCCAACAAAGTTAAACACACATTTGAGTTTACCAGTCATCTCCAGTTTAGTAAGGCAACTGCAGATATATGATATACTCTAGGTAAAGTAACAAATAAGCACTAATTATTATCTTAAAAAACTTTGACAGTTTCAGAACTTGATAGGATAATTACATAGCCTAATCATTTTTCTTCACAGTCAATAGGTTTGTATGGTGATCAGTAGCTATAAAAACAAGACGCAACGAGTGACAAATCATCATGATCATTATGTCAGATCACTTGGCCCACCAAGTTTGGTTGCAAGCATTAAATTTAGAAGCAGAGTAAAACATGGAGATCTTAAAAAAACGTATTAAACTAGGACCATCAGTGGAAACACCAACGTTTTGAATGGCAGTTACTTTCAAAACATGCAGCATAATTTCATTCAACCAGTTGTTTTTGTAGTATTGTTTATTCTAATAAATACTAAAACTTTAAATTGTTTCCAACAAAACAACTAATAACTGAAGTAAGGCTTTAGTCCTAAACTAAAGTTTAGAAGAAAATATAAAAAACAATCTCAGACAACATTTACCTTGTGTCCTTTGCGAATTAAGCACTGCGAAAGCTGGTACATATGGTTTTCAACACCTCCGACATTGGGAAAGAAAAAATCTGACACCATCGCAACGTTGTGCTTAGGCATAACTTTCCGAGTAAACGATAAAACCAATATATTCGATACTGTGCGTATTCCAAGATCAGCACCTGGGTGTGATGGAATTTGGCATATCAGGTCATGCAATACGATACTAGCGTCCACTCGTTTTCTAACCCTCACCAACGGACAAGGGAAGGGTGGTGGAACTGGAAACTCAGGCCTTTCAACAGATTTTGATTTGGGGAAATTCCCGTACTAGTCAACCGAGCGTATCCCTCTCTATCAGAGGTGGGACAGGATCCGGATTACCGGAGACGACTCAGGCGGGATTCTGCGTTTTTCTTTCGGAACCGGATCCGGACCCGAAGTCAAAAATTTGTGAAAAAAACGTACCCGGGTCCGGAGTCACTTTTCCATTTCGGCAGTAGCAGGAGTCTGTGCGGTCATTTCTTTGGTAAAAAACATGGGTAAATTACGGTTGGATGGATGATTGTAGCCGGAGTCTGAACAAAAGTCGGATTCTCAAATTTGAAGAATAGCCGGATCCGGACTCGGAATTAAAAATTTTGGAACAGGAGCGGAGTCGGAGTCTGAAAAAGTGACTCCGGCCACCTCTCTCTATGGCCTTTCCCGTCGTGTCCGACGATCAGTTCGGCGGCGATTGCAGTCTGTGATGTACATTTGAATTGAATATGCTCGTCTGTCTTGCAGAAGGGAGCGTCAGGGAGCACGCTCCAGTGTCAATTGTTCCCAGTTTTCCGTATTTATGTTGGGTGCCTTTAAATCTCTTTTTAGTACGTCCTTGTAGCGGAGTTTGGGGTGACCGACAGGTCGGGGAGCAGAGAGTAGTTGCCCATACAAGGTATCCTTCGGAAGCCGACCATCTTCCATTCTGCACACATGGCCACTCCAGCGTAGTCGATATATTCTAAGGAGAGAGAATATATCGGGACATGGGCATCGGAAGGATTTTTTCCAGGGGGGGGCCAGTAGGGGATTTTCTCAAAAATTTTTCCAGGGGTGGCCAAAAGTGGTGAAATTTGTTTTTTACCCCTCGAAATTGAAAAAACAACCTTCTTTGTGTGACAAGACGGCCTATTGATGCAAGTATCCAGCGAGTATATTTACTAGGCTTTAAAGAACTGAGTTTCAACATACTAGAGACCAGAAAATAGTCATGACGATAGTCGTACGACAGAAGCAGCCAG
>Ga0210059_1013596_pt1 | contig 12151 bp, 9 predicted proteins | sample Ectturendosymbi2_FD_188042 | JGI IMG/M metagenome (GOLD analysis project Ga0210059, IMG submission 188042) | Ecteinascidia turbinata endosymbiont from Florida, USA - Sample 2 (SPAdes) (version 2) | ecosystem: Host-associated > Tunicates > Ascidians > Unclassified | place: Key West, Florida...
GGCTTCTGGAGTATTAGTGGCAGAAGTACTTGAAGCATGTGTATCGCTACTGACTCCCATCTTTTACTGCTGTTAAAGAGTCTTATAAGATGTGTCACCTCTGCAATTAGTGTTTTTCCAGCTTTTCTTCTTGGGATTTGCATATAGTTTTTTTTCCATTTTACAATTTTTTGATATGCCGAATCAAGACTTTTCTGATTTTCTTTAAGTCTTTCATCTTGCCCCATGTGATGGGCATTTCACTTTGGGTGGTTTCCTTATTCTGCTTCTTGCAGCTATCACATAGCCATTGCAACATGTTATGTCTATCATAGTCGTCACAAAATGTCTCATATTGTTCACTCGACATTCCGACACATATGCAATGGTACCATTTTGTGCACTCTCCATCACACTGCAGGGCCTTCTGTTTTTTGAAGACAGTGTCCTAACACACTCACATTTATTCATCCTGGATGCCCCAGCAGCCTTTCAGACAAGTAGCTTTAGCTAAAATCTACATTATAATAAGCCTACAATATTTCTTATTAGCTTAACTTAACTGTACTTAACTGTTGTAGCTAAACTGTAGACACAAAGGTACTTGCCTCATTTTGCAAATCATATTGATGTTTGCTTATTAAATGGGTCACACTTTTGTTAATCCTTTCAAAAAATCTTGAGTTTGTAGTGTGTACAACTGTGTAATTTGTATGTTATTTTTATATAAGAAAAAGAGACAGCCTGCAACATTTTCATTTATGGGTGACATATCTGTGGCATATCTCACTTCGCTTGAAACTCTTGAGGCCTTTATTGTAAAAAAAATAATGGGTCTACGCCATGAAACAACTTGGGCATAAAAAGTTTTGTTGTTTCCTTTTTATCTTGAGTAGCATGCATTTGCCAGTGTCAGTCATATACCCATTGCCAGCATCTTCATTTAAGGGCACTTTCAAATTAATGAGGGAGGATCACACCCACATGCTTTAGTTCAGGCTACGAAGATAAAACTATGCCATATTAAAATTTTTTAATTGATTATCTTAGGCTTTGTGAAATAGGTGTTTAGAACTTCAATTTAGAAATATTTGTCAAGTTTGATCATAACAATAATTATGTGTTTTTATAAGAGTTGATTAGGTTGTTTATGATTACGGTTATATTGTTAATTTGTCAGGTGTCTTCTTTTTTGTATCCGTTGATTGAAAACTCTGTGGCTATCATACAAGCCTAAACTAAATGTTGTATGTGGATCGAGGAAAACATGTTAATAGAAGTCGTGTGAGGTTTTATTTGACCTTATCATGGTAATTTCCTTGTTCTTTTGCCAGTGTGTTAGCATTATTCATCACATTGATTCTTTTCATAGCTATGAATCACTTGATATACAAACTAACAGTGGTTGACAACCGTTTGTAAAAGTGACCCAAGTATAAAAAGTTTTTATCCCAGCATTTGTGTTTTTGCTGCAAGGGCCTCTTTGTTGAGAAAACAATGTGGTGCTTAACGAAAAGATTGAAAAACTCATATAGATGGATATTTCTTTTACCAAAATAGGTGAACCGAAAAAATTTTCAGGTGGTTCCATGTGTGGTCATGTTCCACATGTTGGGAAACACTGGGCTAGATAACATACATTCCACTAGCATAGTAGTCAACCATAGGCTTTCTTGCAATACATGGAGCTTGAAAAGTGGGTGTTCACCATGAAATCAATGAAAATTTGTACATGTAAACGGGGATCAAAGTGTTGCTAGCCAACTAGTCTTCACACAAGAATGCTTGGTTAGGAAAACAACTATGTGAAATAAGCTGTATTGTGACAAGTGACAGTGAAGTAACGAGAAAGAAAACAAGAATAGATTGACAGAGCTATGTGCTGGGTTTGAATGGTTGTGACTGTTAGACCTGCAAGGTCATCATAAATAAACAAATAAACTATTGAAAAACTTTTTTATATATTATAGCATGGTGACAATGGATAAGATCACCTAGGGAAATGAAGTGACATCATTCAATTACTAATAAACGTGAAAGGAAAGAGGTCACCCAATTGGAAACCATCATAGTTTCTAGATTGGTAATGTGCAAAGCTAAAATAGATGGTTCATGGATATATGGTGAAAAAAGCCCTTGTGATTTCATTTATTTTCACACCTACTTTTTTGCTGGAGGGATTTGCGAAGGCATGAGCCTTAACCAGACTTAATACTGTATCAGTTTTAGGCAACCTCTGATAGTTTTATTGGCTCACAACCAAGATGGCATCAGGCACCTGCTGGAGTGCATATCTGTTGACTTGCAGAATACACTGGTTTGGATTTCTGCAGAGACATACCCACATACTACCTTGGTCTGTTTAGTACCAGTTTTCATTTCCGCATGTTCACATTCAGCTGAAAACTGATAGAGTGCAATATTATTGAAGACCCTTTCAGAAAACACAAGCAGCACTAAATCATCCACAAACAGCGATTGATCCTGTAGCTTCCACCAGTGACACTCCTTGACTCAGTTGTGACTGTCTGCCCAATTCATATGGACTGTAAAGAGGAGTTGTGACAGCACACAACCTTGTTGGGGTCTAACACTCATGGTAAGCATTTGGGATTTAACTCCACTAACACTGACACAAACTTCTGAGCTGGAAGACAATGAATTGATGGCCAGTAATAGGTAGTTGTCAACATACTCCTGCAACACTTAAAACTTTTTATTGATGGATGTGGTCATGTGCTTTTTTGGGCTTAATAAAATATGCATAGAAGGTTTTGACATAATCTCAAGATTGCTTAAAAAATTTGTGGAGAATGAAAATCTGGTCTGTAGTGCTAAAGCTGGGAGAAAAACTGAAGTGGGTATCCTCCAGCTTTGGTTCAATTAGGTTTGTGGCACTTATTTTTCAAGGCATTAGCATACACTTTTCCAGTAAGGCTAAGCATAGAGCTGCACTTGATCCCCTTAGTTTGACCATCTTTCAGTGTCCTAGGATGATTTGCTGAATCCGAGGATGGTTTGGATAGCTCTCTAGCTCAATCGGGTGGTGAGTTACAACGTTGCAAACTTGTGCCAAAATTTTGGCGGGCGTGGGACTTAAAGGGTTACAGACGCAATGCACCACAGGGTAGGTGATGTTTGGTACATGCAAACAATACTAAAGAGGAACAAACACTGAAGCAAAGCAGGAACAATATCTATTACAATTCAGGCATTGTCATACATAGAAATGGTAGATAGCGAGAGAAGAATAAAAGCCTGTGAAAAGCATCAAACAATTGAAGCAAGTGGATAAAAAAGTTAGATGCTCATTGTTGGACAAAGAGATAAAGGTTGTTTCAAATCCAGGCCTAAAATGTCCTGACAAAATGGAAAACATGATGTGGATGAATACCTCCATTCCTGTGGGTGTACTGCAAAATTTAATAGGTGTTGTTATAGGCAACACAAAGGCATTAAATACCAGACTGTGTGTACTTGCACCACAATTGGCAGGCGCATTGGCATACAATACACACAAAACAGTGTTTTAAACTGTATTAGAGCATTGAGAAAAGATGCCTCTAATGCAATTGTGGGGAAACTATTCACTATCACAGGCCGCATAAATGGTAGATAATCACTGGCGGGCTGGAAAAACAATTTATTTATTTAATCCAAAAATTCACCTTTTTTCTAATTATGGGTTTCTCTTGACATAATATCTAAGTATCTGCTTGTCATGGAGCTTCGTTTTGCATGATTGTGTACTTTAAATTGGGTGACGAAGATTCCGATGTGGGCCATATCAAATGTTCACTTGGGCCGCATTTGGCCCACGGGCCGCAGGTTCCCCACCCCTGCTCTGATGCTTTGCTCAGTCCTGGTCTGTGAGGTGGTGCTAAGTAAAATTTTGATATGTGCTCACCAGTGATCATGATAAATAGGAATTGACAACAACTGATCTTGATGCAGCAGTAAACGCACAATTTAATGTAGATAGCAGATTTAGTTCATACCATATATTTATTCTTCACTATAGCTTTGCTTGTTATTGATGATTGCTATAATGTTCTTGGTTATCCATGAATGCACTGCAGTTTGTGACCTGTATCACTAATGAATATATTGTTGCTGTATCATCAGGTATTTCTTATTGCAGTATACATAAAATAAAATTACAAAAATATTTTATCTCACTTATTCGAGCTTCTGGTATGAAAGCTGAGTTGAATGAATTGCTTATTGAACAGCTGATAGGTCTCCTTCTATTCTGACTCTTTGAAAAACTGAAACATGTATTTTATTGAAATACCATATGTAGCTTAGATGCTAAAACTAATGGAAGGGGAATACAGTATTGGTTAAGAAAAATGTATTGACATGGCATCAACTAATGAAATAAATGTGGTAAAGAAAGCTTGTGCTGAAAATTATCTTGTGATGTATTTCTCATTGTTGTCCTGAAACAAACTTGTGTAAAAAACTGCCTCTAGCTTCCAAAATGCTTAGGTTTGATTGTCTCCCCAAAATATTTCTGGATTTATTTTTCCCCTTAAAATTTAGATTTGGTAGTCTCTCATAAAAGTTGGGTCTAATTTTCTCTTCTAAAAAATTGGGCTTAAAAACATGTTCAATAAATTTAAACTAATTCAATTACTTGACTGTTTTTTAATTAATGTATGATGTTATGGAAATTTTGAATACATTTTCCAACAGTTTCGTACTGAGGCATAGGTTCAGAACCTTTTGTGGTTTCTGATCCCCTCTTTTGAGACCTCAACACCCATGGCCCCCTTTGCCTTTCAATGAAAAAGCAATTTCTTTTTAATGTGTTTATGGTCTATTATTTTATTTGCCATACTAGATCAGTATGCCAGTGAATGCCTCAGCTTGTGGCTCCCAATGGCCTGGTGAAGCACCACATTCTAAGGTTTAACGGACATTAAAGATTTTATCATTGATTTCATTTCGTTTCATGAAGCAGTCGCATCTCGATCATTTGTAGTCTTCCGAATAATGCACATTAATGGTTGTAGGATAAGAGTATGAAAATTCAATATTCCATTTTTATGCTTTCAAAAAATTCAATTTTTCTGCTTTTGGTGACTTTACAAGATTGGAAAAAAAGCAGGAAAAAGTTTGTACATTAACTATCAGTGAAATGGCTTCGTCTTCAATAATGGTTAGAATGACATAACACTCCATGATTTTTGTTTCTTTCATGATGTTAATTTGCACTAAGTTGGAGGACCATTGTGCTTATTGGTCAATAAACATCTTATTTACCTCAGTTGAATACTTATTTCATGTGGAATTCTGTATAAATGGCAGAATGTGTGTTTTTTTAAACGGACTGGACTTCTTAATATTGCATTAATGGATAATGTCTTGGTTGTTGATAGTAAATACACAATATTGTAAACAAATTGTAGTTGAATCCTTATGCTACTTTGAATGTGTTTTGTCGATATTTTCCAAATCACTTTTTGTATTTCTTACAATGTTTATTATTTTTCTCCCTAGATTCCCATAGGCGGTTATATTATGTTTGTGGGGAAAGTGTAGAAGTAATTCAGCGATTAAGAAATTCCATCCATCCAAGTAAGAAACGTTTCTGTGTTACTGAGTAGCTTTCTCTTGTGCAGAAATGGTTGTATTTAATTATGTCTGAAAACTATGCTCTTATTTTATTGTTTGTATAAGTAAAATCGTTCTTTGTAACACAAAACTGTGCTTACTCCATGATACAAGAAGCAAAGTCAAGCCTAATACAACTTTGGCATTATTGTGCTCAAATAATTTTAGTCAACTGCAGAATGCTGAAACTTTCCTGCATGTCCTAAAGCATAGTACTGTTTTTTGTTTTAATCAAAGTTGTGGGAATCTGTCAGAGTAATTGGCAGGTTACTTTTTTACCTAAATATTTTTTACCCAACAAAGCTACACGTCCCCAAAAATGCTTGTTTGCAAATAATAAAAATGTTAAATTTGCAAAAAAAATTCCTAAAATAGTGTGCATTTTTGTTGAAAAGAACATTTTACTGGTTATATTTTTTTCATTTGTTATACCCAACGCAGTTGACCAATGTAAATTGATTTTACAGTCACAAACTCATAAAATCTTCTCATTAGAAAGTTGTGAGACAATGTGCAGATTAGATATATTTCTCTTACATACGCTGTTTTAGAATATTATCTCTGACAACTGAAAATTTTGCATGCCATGCTTTGTGATGCATAATATAGAATATATTCATTGTAAGTACACCTTGACATTGGTTGACATACGGACAAGGACAAGTGAGAATGTGTTGTTTATCAGTAATAAATGATTGCATCATGAAGATCCTGCATGCATGTGGTTGCAGCAGTCATGCTAGCGTGGTTGTCAGGTATTGCACCTACAGAAGAGATTGTGAAGGATATCGAGATAGCAGTTCATGTTTTTTTTTGAAGTTTAACATTTTTCCTTTGATTTACAAGGTGTACTGCGTGTTGGTTATGTTGGCATAGGTCCACTGTTATGAGGTTAAATCTAGGTGGTGAATTAAAATTCTGAATGAACAGCTGCTTACCTTTCCAGTCAACCACTGTCAAGACTTAACTTCCAAAATGAAACTTATCCAAAGGAGTCCTTTTACCCTGAAAACCCACGTTTTGTACATTTAAGCTACCTGTGTTTCACAGATGTAATGTGAAGACTAAATCAGCTGTTTTTAGGTGTATGTTTCTATGATTTTAAATCTACACTTACAGTGTGTGTCAAAATGAGTTCTCAAAGCTTGGTACTATAAACTTCCTGCAGTGTTGGCCAGGTACATATGTGCAGCTCACCTGGCTATATCTTGGAAGACAGCCACGCAACGACCAGTGTCCAGTTTTGTTTTATTTTGATAATTGGTTATTGCATTATTGCTTCTGAACGACTCTGCAGTATTTGCAGTTTCACTCAGCTCCAAAGTTGTATTTGTTTTTCACTGCAGCTGCACGAATTAAAGAAAACGTTTAGATGTTGCACTACACCCCTGCCCAGGCTTCTGATGTTGCAAATCGCACCAAAAAGGCATTATTTGCCAAAACAAAACCCTACAGTCATGATGCAGATGGAACAACACTGAGTATTCCAATCCCAAGTCAGGTGTTCTGCATTTTTCTTAACATTGTTTTATAATTTGTAGTGTAATCTTTACTGCCTACTAGTTTTTATCTTAGTCATTCTTGTATCATTTTCATTGTCCAACTATTTTATACCCTGCTACTTATGTTTATTTCCTGATCTTGATTTTGGAATGGGCAAAAGCTACACATTTTTTTGATGAAAACCCTCTAAGTTTTGTGGTTGATATTCCTTTCTTTGGAATGCACAGCTTATAGTAACTTCCAATATCACAAACCTCTGCATTCCATTGGTATGAAACATATTTTCAATGAAAACAATTGCTTCCATTGAACTAAAATTAACTGTTGTTGTTTTGCTTGTCTTTTTAAGCATATCTCATAATGATTGGGAACAAGCACTGATGCTACGTGGTTGATGTAACAAGTACAACATGAAGTGTTACTGTATATTTGATTCACACTTAACCATGTGTTGTCCAAGTTTTTTTGCAGTACTGGTAAACTACAAATGGCCAATTAACAATTTTACTCTGTAGCAAGGTGTCAGCGCCATTCAATCTTTGCCTTTGTGGTGTACATTTGTGTTTATATAGTTTTGTATTTTTAGGTGCATAGACATAGGTCGACTAGCACTTCCATGAGTTCAGAAGAATCCTGCTCAATCACTGATGGTCATGGTGATGTAAATGGCTTTTCACCAGTTACAGGTGCGCGTTGTGCAGCTATTTCGAAAACAATATAAGTTTGCTTCTTCACAATGCGATGTACAAACCTTGCTGAGACTTACGCAGTGATGGTAATTTGGATGTTTTGGTTAAACCGCTGGTGCGACCGCATTATTAAACAAATGATAAACAACTTTGCAACAGTCGTTCTTAATCTTATTGATTGCATGAATCAACTGTCATCCAAAGTATTGAAACAGGATATCCTCTTAATCCGCAGTAATTGAAACAGGATATCCTCTTAATCCGGAGACGGAGACTGGTTTTTGGTGAAGCTCTAGCATGGGATAGTTTACCACAGAAAAAATATCGCGTGGCTAAAATACGAATTTCTCTGAAAATTAGATACTGAAAAATGGAAAAAAGCTGTCTGTGAAAACGACTGTTAACAATTTTCACTCTCCCTTCAAGCCTCATGGCAGTATGTCATGAACTACAACACATTCACTAAATAAAGTAGTTGATCAAAGTTAAATGTTGCAAATAGAGTGATGCGCTGTCTAAGTCTTTGTTTTTATATCTATTGTCACATGTTTTAATGCTCGCCACTTGGTGTTGCTACGTCTTTGTGTATTCAAGTTACAAACGCGTAACGTTTGTCTGTCGCGGGCGCAGTTGTTGACACAGCGGTGTGACGTAAATGTCAGCAACAAAACCCCTTTCAAGTGTTCGCGCTGCTTCGTTCTCGGGAACAGGCTGAAAAGCCTTCGTGACCGAACAATACTTGGCGTTGCGATTACGAATAAAGATGTTTCGGAATTAAAGTTTACTGGTTGCTTCGGGCGCTGTGTGAAGTTCTTTGCTGCCTTGAAAAGTTTCGCACACCGCCTTCCAGCTGTTCGCGTTTGCTGGTCTTGTTGCTGCGCATTCACCCGCAGCTTGACACGTGGACATTTCGCGTTTTTACCGAATTAATGTCATTCCACAGCTTTTTCCCGTTGCCCCAGCAACACTCAAGCGAGCACCCCCCTCAATGTGTACAGCATGTCACCCCGCAGCACGTCGGTCATGTACCAGTACTACAGCACGCCACGGGGATATTACCAACACTCGACTCTATCCAGGTGAATTGTTCGGCAAAAATGACTTGAGATTGGAAATCTGTACAGTACTGGCATTGCCACCGATAATAATAGGGCTTAATGTTTGAGGCGCGACGCACTGAACCATGTGATCGGGTATTTTCGACAAGTGTCATTGATCGTTTTTCAGGAATGTGGTCGGATATTAAATGGACACTCAGCTTATACATCGACCGGTGCTTTTTGACTGGTAACTCCTTTTTCTCAGTCAAGAAAGTTCACATCTCGCTTCTATGTGTTCGTCTTCATGCATTTTAGGGCGTTGCCGCCTTGTAACATGTCCCACCCGACTCAGGATGCTTTTTCGTCGCAGAACGCGCAGCGGCGACAACGCGAGACCGTGCACGCGACGGCGATGCGTTGCGCGAACGCTGAGCGAGAGCTGCCACTCCCCACCTACCCCTGGCGCCAACACAGACGCACTGACGTCACCACCCCATCATCCCGAAATCGCAGGCGGTGAGTGGGAATGATGTTTCTAGTGCACTTGTTCCGAGAGGTTGGCCGTTCAAGTCGCTGTCTACTGATTTCTTCGATTGAAGGCCCGATCCGGAATGAACCGCTGCTAAGTTCATAGCAAACCTAAGAGCTTTCGATTGTCGAATGAAAGCAAATAGATGGTTTATTCTTAAATACAGCATATGCAACTTACCTGGTGGTGACTTTCTTGTCATTCTAGGCACATTTTGTTGCAGAATTAATGCGCATTCCAGTTGCTGCTGGAACTGAATTCCTCGAAACTGCGATGCGCGATTTTGAAAGTCATGACCGCAGAGCCCAATCGGCTGATTCCTCGAAATCTTTCAGCAAACCTAGAGCTTTCAGAACTTTTCTGCTCCATTCTGTATTACAGAATATATCTCGGTTTGTCAGACTGCATCAGTACTGGGTTCCTTTGCAGTGAGATGCAAATGAAAACAAGGATTTGTTGCGGAACTATACATGAAAGCAATTTGCTTTTTAAATAATTTGCTATTTATTCAACTCTGTCGCCTATGTGGAGAGTACGTACTTGACATGTGCAAATGTAAATCATGGCAAAGCGAAGAAAGCAGAGCCCAGTCGGCCGATTCCTCGAAAGCTTATAGCAAACCTCGAGAGCATGATTTTGAAGAGCATTACTGATCGAGTGTAACATAGCATTACTGATAGAGTGTGAGTTGTTGGTATTCGCTCAAGACGACATCTGTAAGCTCGGTAACGTCAATGCAGCGGCTTTGAAAGCATGTTGAATGTGTTCCGGGTTGTTCAGCGTTTTCCCACAGCACTGTTGACTGGCTCTAGAGCTGCAGCTTCAAGATTGTTTGTGCAACTGCCGTTTAAGTCGTTAATGTTGATACAGCTGATGTAAAATAACGGTTCACGCGTTCAGTTGCGAATTCTCGGTTTGCTGCAAGCTTTCGAGAAATCGGCCCGCCATGCGAATTCTCTACTTTCATCACTTCGTGGTGACTACTCAGACCTGCACATGTCCACAACCAATCTAAAAATAGTCACCGCGAACGTGGCGCTGCCAAATCATTCCAGCGAAATTGTTTTTCTAGCAAATCGATTTCACGCATTTTGCTCATATTCAGTCCTGTAAATTGCAATTGTTGCAACTTCTCGGTTGGCGTTGCGTTGAATGTTCGCTTCACCACGAACGGGATGTGCGCAAAGAATAACACCCATATGTATGTGGCGCGAACAAGCAATAATAGAGTGATCTCGTCGGGTGGACTCCATTGCTGCTTGTTGCCACGGTGCGAAGCTTTGCGCACATGCCGCTCGGGATTTCCGATCGTAACATTAGCAAAGGTTTACGAGTGAAATGGTGAAAAACTAAAGCAAGATTTGGAGAAAGTGACGCGAAGCTGTGGTGACCATAAATCCAGCCTCACACCAAAGTTGGAAAGCGAACTGTCGCGAATTGCTGAACGACTGGTCGCAAAGAGCGTGATGATGAGTCAACAGTCACAGCGGGTCACGCAACACACGAGGGAACATTTTTTCTGCTGAAAACATTTTGTTTTGCCTGATTGGCCAGGTTTTTCTCTTACCTCAGCACATTTCAAATATTTCTGGAAAGCTGAGTTTGCAGAGATTCTCAATCTCTGCGACCTCAGTTTTGTTTCGTAGCTTTCGTGTGTTTCTGTTCCCAGCATGTGTCCTCAGACTACAGCTCGCGTGCTTTCTTGAAGTCTTGCTTTAATTTTTCATATTTTCACCCGTCAGCTTTGCTTGCAATATACAAGACTGAAGACGCGTAAATAAACGCGTGATCGATTTCCTTGTAAAACACTTTGCTGAATGATTCGAGTACGTCACGTTTGTGGAGACTTAACGGTCGGAGCGTATGTTGTTGTTGTACTTACACCCCAGATGTCTGGCGAAGCCGGTCTCGAGTTGACGTAACGCTGTCCAAACATGAACTCCACTGCGGCCATTGATTTAATTCTCGATGTTCTTTGCTCCGACCCAGCGCGAAAGTGACGTCAAAGCCATGTGACGCAGAACCCTTGACCAGTGCTCCACGCAGTCGTTTAAAACGTTGATAGAGACGTATCGGCTTGGCGGTGGCGGGCAGGCCGCGCTCAGAAATAACAACGGTCGCGAAAATCATTTTCACGCTTGGCCGCCGGTCTTTGCTGCTGTGTTCCGTATCGACTCAAAACAAGATCCAGTCGAGTTTGCTTTAAAAGCACGTGACAAGCAGGCAGCCGGTTCCGTGGTGGGCGGTTGTTTTTATCCACTGTGATGGAAAGGTCCCAGGTATAGGTGTTTTTATGTTGGAACTTCCATCTCGCGAGTTGAAAAACACCTCTGCAGCTCGGGTCTGCAACGTCTGTGCAAGTATTTGTGGAAATACTTAAAAGCACTAGTGTTTCTGTATGCTTTCGAGGAATCAGTCGACTACCATCTGCTTTCGTCTTTTTGCGATGATTCAAACTTGCACATATCTCTATTCAAGTATGTACTTTGCACGATGGGTGTAAGCAAGGAATCGATCAGCAAATTTTTAATAGGAAATCGATTTCACGTAAAATTGCGCATCTTCAGTCCTGAAAATTGCAAGCAAGCTTACAGGTGAAAAGTTGAAAGGCTGAAGTAACAGCAGAGAAAAAACAAACTCAAAAGTACAATCGAAATTTCGTAATACAAGTTCATAAATCATAACAACTTAACTAACTGACTGACGTTAAGAATACTAGTGGCGACAAAAACTGACTCATGAAATAAGCGTTTACTCAAAATTCTTAAAAGACGTTTGACTGAAACAAATAA